>Ga0163161_10001262_pt1 | contig 18911 bp, 16 predicted proteins | sample S45metaG_FD_129847 | JGI IMG/M metagenome (GOLD analysis project Ga0163161, IMG submission 129847) | Switchgrass rhizosphere microbial communities from Kellogg Biological Station, Michigan, USA - S4-5 metaG | ecosystem: Host-associated > Plants > Roots > Rhizosphere > Soil | place: USA... | reverse complement strand
CCAACAGCTTCACGAGCAATTCCGCCACGAGATGTTCCATCTTTGGATACCGGAAGGCGTTAACCTGACCGGGAACTACGACTGGTTTTACGAAGGTTTTGCCGTTTATCAATCGTTAAAACTCGGCATCGCGGTCAACCGTATAAGATTTGATGACTATTTGGACACGCTTTCGCGGGCGTATGACGTTGAAAGGCGTCTTGGCGGCAAGCTTTCGCTTATCGAGGTATCAAAAAACCGTTGGGCTGGCGACAATAATACTGTCGTGTACGCGCGTGGGATGCTCGTGGCATTCTTGTGCGATCTGGCCCTCATGAACGCATCGAAAGGGAAGACATCTACCGACGACATCGTTCGCGACGTATATCGGCGGCACAGCGGCAATGCGCCGGCAGCGGACGGCAACGCTTCGGTTATTTCGATATTGAAGCAGCACCGCGAGCTGGTGCCGATCGTCGACGATCATGTCTCGGGGACAAAACAGATCGACTGGTCTGCGTTGATAGCGACGGCGGGCCTGCAGGCAGAAACCATCAGCGGCGCGACAGCTCTCAAGGTCGTGCAAAGACCTTCCCGCAGCCAAAAGCGCTTGCTCGACAAATTAGGCTATAATAACTGGCGAAAACTTACGCAGAAGTAATGAGAAGTATCCGCACCCTTTTACTCATCACGATCCTGATAGCGGCGTCTACCCAACTCGGATGCAGCGCGCTTGAAGGCGCTGGTGTTTTTGGGCCGAAGGATACGGCCACGGTCATTGCCAAGACGGCGCAGATACGCACCTCGTTCGCAGTCGTTGCAGCCGACCTGCTGGAAGTGAAACGCGGCGACCGGCTCGATGTCATTGACGAGGTCGAGTCGCCCGACGTCAAAGGCCTGTTCTGGTATCGCGTGCGGGCCCATGACGAGGCTCAAACCGAAGGCTGGATCGAGGCCCAGAACGTCATCACGAGCGACACTCTGGAAAAGTCGAAACAGCTCGCCGCGGAATTCAAGGACCAGCCGCCGCAGGCCGCGGGCATCATCCGCTCGGCGTCCAATCTTCGTTCGGCGCCCGATATGAACCCCGAGAACATTCTTTTCAGGCTCGCTAACGGCTCAACGTTCGAGATCACGCGCTGGCAATTCGTGCCAAAGCAGGAAGTGCCCGACGTTGACGACGCTCCGAAAGGTCAGCAAAAGACCGGCAAGCGGTCGAAGAACGCGGACCTCGAGGCCGCAAAAGAAGGCCAGCCCGAGCAGATCGCCGACAAATACGACATATGGTACGAGGTGCGCCTCGACCCGTCGGTGTCACCTGCTCCTGCCGGTTGGTTGTTCGGCCGACAGGTTGAGCTTCAGGTACCGAGCGATATCGTATTTTTCCAGCAGAATAATCACAAGTTTGTGACCTGGCAGCGGCTTGACGCAGACGCGGCCAACAAGGTCGGCGTCGGCGACCGCTCGCTTGCTCCTGGAAGCTGGGTCATTCTGTCGCGCAATCTATACTCAAAGCCGATCGACGGTGTCGAGCCTGATTTTGACGCGATCCTGGTGCTGGCTTTCGACAAGTACGATCAAAGTTATTACACCGTCTGGCGGTCCGCGCCGGGGCAGGAAGTCTGGGGCCAACTGCCTCTCAGACTAGAAGGCAAGGGCGACAACAAGACTTTCACGGTCAAGCTACGCAGTCCGGCAGGCTCGATGGACGAGAAACGGTTCCTAGTCTTTAAGGACAAGGCCCGAATGCGTGTCACGCCGCCCGAAGACATCGCACAATACCAGACCGCATCAAAGACAAGATAGTGGCCGCCGACGACATTCCGTTTCCCGAGCCGGTCGAGATCGAGATCACCGATTCGTTCGACCTGCATTCATTCGCCCCGCGTGACATCCGCGCGGTGGTCGAGGCTTATCTCGTCGAGGCCCACAAAAAAGGATTTCCGATCGTCCGCATCATCCACGGCAAAGGCGTCGGCATTCAGCGTGAGATCGTGCGGAAGGTGCTGTCAGAAACGGATTTTGTCGAATCTTTTAAGAACGCGCCGGAGTTTTCAGGCAGTTGGGGCGCGACAATCGTTCGGCTTGACGTTAGCGGTCCTCAATAACCTCGGCCCAAATCTCATCACCTTTTCGGATGCCGGGATAGGCAGCTTCGAGAAGTTCGTCCTGCTGCCCGAGGCGGGCCTCGGCCGCTTCGAGGCGATCGGAGAGCTGCGCACAGCGTTTCTCGAGCTGCTTGAGGTGTTTGCGACGCTCGCGATCCAACTTGTCCGCGTAAAAAAGATACGTGAATTGCAGGCCGGCGACGCCGGAAAGTACGAGCGAGAGTCCGATGAGAACGAACATGAGCATAAATTACTGTCTCATGCCACTATGAGGCTTTGGTCGATTATAACCTTGACCTCGTCTTTCGGAAAAGTAAAAATCGAATACAAAGGTCATTTGCAGCTATTTTTCAAGGGGGTTCTCATGAAGATCGATATCGTCAACACGTTCGCGGAAGCGCCGAGCCTGGACAGGCGTGAGTTTTTTGTGACCTCGATATTCGCGGCCGGCACCTTCGCCGCGGCCGTGATGCCTATCTCGGCGCAGACAAAGATCACGACCGATGACAAGGGCTTGACCGCCGGCGAGGTCAAGATTCCTGTCTTCGATGGACAGATCCCTGCTTATCGCGCAATGCCGGAGAAGGGCAAGAAATTTCCGGTGGTGATCGTCGTCCACGAGATCTTTGGCGTACACGAATGGATCCAGGACGTTTGCCGCAGGTTCGCGAAGCTTGGCTACATCGCAATTGCACCTGCGTTGTATGCACGCCAAGGAGATGTGAAAGACCTGAAAGACCCGCGCGAACTGAACATGAAGATCTTCAGCCAAATACCGGACACCCAATCGATGTCAGACCTCGACGCGACGCTCGAATGGGCCGGCAAGAACGGAGGTGACACAAAGCGTGCCGCGATCACGGGCTTCTGCTGGGGCGGCCGCATCGTATGGATGTACGCAGCGCACAATCCCAAGCTCAAAGCCGGTGCCGCTTGGTACGGCCGTGTCGTCCCAACGCCGAATTCACCCGTCAGCGCCGCACAGCCTACCACACCGATCGACCATGTCAATGAACTCAAGGTTCCGGTCATCGGCTTCTACGGCGGTCTAGACACGGGAATTCCGGTCGACAGCGTGCAGCGGATGCAGGATGAACTCAAGAAAGCTGGGAAAAAGTCGGAGATCATTGTTTATCCAAACGCGAAGCACGGTTTTCATGCAGATTATCGTGACAGCTACAACAAAGACGCCTCTGTCGACGCCTGGGCCAAACTGCTGGCATGGTTCAAAAAAAATAACGCCGCGTGAGACGCACGTTCCGGGTTCCGCGTTTCGGGTTCCGGGTTGAAGAAAGGGTATGTCAGCGATACAGCGATTTGAGGACATCGAGGCCTGGCAAATGGCAAGAAAGGTAACGCAGCGGATCTATGAGCTAAGCTCTACAGGTGAGTTCGCCCGAGACTTTGGACTGAAGGACCAGATCAGCCGTTCAGCCGTTTCTATTATGTCGAATATTGCTGAAGGATTTGAGAGAGATGGCAATCGCGAGTTTGTTAACTTTCTCAGCGTTGCAAAAGGCTCCTGCGGCGAGGCCCGAGCCCAACTCTACGTGGCCTTGGACCAAAACTTTATTCCCGAAGGCGATCTTCACTCTTTGAACGACGCCCTCACAAAAACAGGCCGAATGATCGGCGGCCTCATGAACTACCTTAAACAATCGGAACTTAAAGGAAAGAAATTCGCCTGACAACCCGGAACCCGAAACCCGAAACCCGGAACCCGAAACCCGAAAATCGGAACCAAAACCATGACCGCAAACCTACAACTCATGTACACCCTTCTCTGCGACGACGTTCGCATCGAGATGGGCAATAAACTGTCACTTATGGGCATTTTTCAGAACATCATGGTCGAGAAGCTGCCAGTGTCCCTGATCAAGTTCGCCGTCATCAACCACTGGAAGGGGTCGGGCGGCCACGAGACCGAGATCCGCATCCTGTCGCCTGATAAATCGAACATGGTCGTAACCTCCCAGCCCACACATATCGAGCTCGCCGAAGGCGGATTTACCGACAATATCAGCTTCTTTGTGAATGTCGTTTTTCCCAACCCCGGCACCTACTGGATCCAGACCATCGCCAACGCCGCCGTCGTCGACGAACTCCCGCTAATCGTCACCGACGCCGTCAACGCCAACTCGGCAGGTCCTGCCGAGGAGATCACCGAGACGATAAACTAGAACGCCGCTACTGCGGAATATACGCCGCGGGCGACGGGATATCGGTCGAGATGCCCCATTGGAAACCGGTGAAGCCCGCCGTCGAGCGCAGCAGGTACCAGATGCCGGTCGACGGTCGGAAGACCGCGATGTCGGCCCTACCGTCGCCGTCATAGTCTGCCGGGATTGGCCGGTCTTCCGCAACTCCGAACGGCAGAGCCAGGAGCCCGCCGTCCGCGCTTTTCAGGACATACCACGCACCCTCTAAAGGCCGATAAACGGCAAAATCCGTCCTACCGTCACTGTCATAATCGGCCGGAACGGGAACGTCCGTCGATATGCCCCATTGCGTTGCGCGATGGACCCCGCCGGCACTGCTCGCCGCATACCAGAATGTTCCAGTCGACGGCCTGAAGATCGCCGGGTCGGCCTTGCCGTCACCATCAAAATCCGCCAGCAAAGGCTTGTCGCCAGCGGCACCAAACGGAACGTTCATCTGGATGTTCTGGCCGTTGATGAGCCGGTACCAGGTGCCGTTCGACGGCCTGTAAACAACAAAATCAGCCTTCCCGTCAGCATCGATATCTCCCGGCAGCGGAATGTCGCTGCTCCCTCCCCAATGCACGGACCGCTGTATGCCGTCGATGCTGCTTCGATACCACCAATCGCCTGATGGCGCACGAAAGATGGCGAGATCGGTAATTCCATCACCGTCAAAGTCTGCCGGCGTAACGACATCGCCTGTCAGTCCGAACGGCGTTTGCGAATAAGTGTAGTTCGGTCCTAGCAACTGGTACCAAACGTAGTCGCTGCCCGGCCGTGTTACCGAAACATCCGCCCGTCCGTCGCCGTCAAAATCGAACGGTATGATCTTGTGATACTGCGCCGTGTTTATCCGAACGATGCCTGCACGGCCCTCATTGTCGAATCGGGTGAAGCTGCCGCCCCCGATGATCTTGTTGCCGGGCGCCGCGGTTAGAGTCCACACCTCGCCGTTAGCACCCGTCGGGAAGAAAAATTGATCGACCGATCCGCTCGGCGAAAGTCGAACAAAATTGTTTCGAGAGATATTCCCCGCGAAATTGAAGTTTCCACCTACAACGATGCTTCCGTCCGGCTGGACCAGGGCGCAATTGATCTTTGGGTTGCTGTTAGCGTAGAAAGTCGGGGCCGTGAAAGAAGGATCGGCCGTACCGTCGATATTCCGACGAACTATGGTGGTCAAAAAATCCAACAGGACCTTACCGTCGGGATGAAGCCAGACATGATATGGCGCGCCGACCGCGCCCGCATTGAACGATTCGTCCAGCGTGCCGTCGGCGTTCAGCCTCGCTACGTTTTGTCGATTAAAGCCATTGACGCCACTGAAAAATCCGCCGATCATGATCCTGCCGTCGGGGTAAATGGCTACGGTTTCCACCAAAGCGCCGCCGATAGCGGGCGCAAACGATGCGTCGAGACTGCTGTCTCCGTTGAGCCGGGCCATCCGGGGACGGCTAGTGCCGTTGACTGTGCTAAAACTTCCCACCGCAAGGATCTTCCCATCATTCTGAAGTCCAATTTCAAATGGACGGGAGCTGAATATCGGGTCGAACGAAGTATCGAGGCTGCCGTCGCTATTGATTCGCGCGATCCCCGCTCGGCTCACACCGTTATACGAATTGAAATTACCCAGAGCCAGCAGTTTTCCGTCAGGCTGCAGCGTGAGGGTGAGGGGATCCGACGACGGCACGAAGCCGGTGCCGGGATCGAACGACGCGTCAAGCGACCCGTCCGCATTAAGACGGGCGATCGCTCGTCTGGTAACGCCGTTTACCTGATAGAAGTCACCGGCTATTATGATCCGTCCGTCGGGCTGGCGGACCGATGTGTATACCTTGCCGGGTGCCCCGGAGTTCGGGTTAAATCCGCTTTCGGTGGCGCCGTCCCGGCTCAAGCGAAAGAACCGTTGAGAATTATTCTGGGTTGTGCCAAAAAAGATGATGCGACCCAGTCCGTCCAGCACCCACGGCGTTCCCACGGATAGAATTGTGGAATCAAACAAAAAAGTGTTGTCCGTTGTTCCGTCGGAATTGAGCCGGAAGATCTTCGGAACTGTTTGCGGAAAAACTTTGCCGGTTACAAGTATTTTCCCTGATGGCAGGACTTCGACCTGCCCCGTATTAAGCTCGCCCGCAAAGAAACCGCTTGGCACGAAGGCGAGGTCGACGTTGCCCGCAGGATGAAGCCTGACATAGCAGTTCCTCGTCGAACCGTTCACGGTGCTGAATACACCGCCAACGATTATCTTCCCGTCCGGCTGAATGGCCAGCCCCTTCACGACGTTGAAATTGGACGGTCCGAACAACGGCTCCTGCCAAGTAGCATCGGTCGTTCCGTCAGCATTGTAGCGTCGCACACTGCCGATAATTTCACCGCCACCACCGTATGAGTACCGAGCAAATATTAGCCTTCCGTCGGTTTGGATCAGTGTCGCCGTCACGTAAGTTCCGTAATGGGCGCCGGTGCCAAGGTCGATAACAGTGAAAGACGCGTCCTGGCTTCCATCCGCGTTTAGCCGATAGATCGCTCGTGATATATACCCCTGGATGTGATAGTCCGTCTGCACAAGGGGCTTATTGTCCGGCTGAACAGCCAAGACGGTGGCCCCGCCGGTAGCAGGTGTGCCTGGCGGGAATGAGGTCGCAAATGCATTATCAAGTGTCCCGTTTTGGTTGACGAGAACGACTTTGGCACCTCCGTTGGAACCGCTGCCCGCAACCAACACCTTCCCATCGCCGCGCATGATGACGCTCGTCGGGCTGAAGGACGTGCCGCAGGCACAGTAATCGAATGAGGGGTCGAGCGTCCCGTTTTCGTTAAGCCGCGCGATCTGGCCCTTAGCGACGCCGTCAAACGTGAGTGCGCTGCCCCAAACGATGATCTTGCCATCGGCCTGAACGATCTGGCCGCCGGGCTGTCCGCTTGGACCAGGCGTCTGAGCGGGTACCGCTCTAAAGGTTGGGTCGATCTGGTTGCCCTGCCCGAAGCAGGGAATGACGACGAGAAAAATCGCAAGGATAAAGCTGGACCGGTACTTCATCGTGGGTTCCTCCTACAGCCCATGGCCGGCGGGCGGAAAGGTAAGTCTGCGGGTCCTGAGTCGGTGACGCCGCTATTCTACTGCGTTTCGGGCGCGCCGACAAGGCAATTTTCGAGGCGCGAGACGATTGACGTTCTTCATTTTGGCTGCTCGGCGAGTTTTTGGCGGCGTCGGTAATGACCAAGCGCTTTTTCGGACACGCGGGCTGTACGAGGGTCGAGGACGAGAATGCCGTCGTCGAGCTCCATTATGTTCAACGTAGGCTCAGGTCCGAGTTACTACTTGTCCTTCCGATCGATGTTTAGTGAAATCGCGGTGCGGTAGATAGCGGCGGAGTCGACATCGATCTCGCTGCTCGCGGTTGCGTCGTGATACTTGGCGGTGAAGCGGAGCTTTGCGGCGCCCTGACCCTTTTTGAAGGTGAACTCGCCCTGGTAGTTCGTCCAAACGGTGCCGAGCTTTTGCGTAGTGCCGTCCGCGTTGATTTTTTCTACGTCGACTTTGGCGGCCGTTACGCTGGTCCCGTCCTTGAAGAATACGCTACCCTGCACCAGGACAAGCGTGCCGCGGTCGACCATGAGGCGTAAGTTATCGCCTAGATTTGTTGTCCGATTACTCCTGATCTCGATGCTTGATTTCAGCCCGGCAGCGTATCCCGGAGCGTCGAATACGAAGTTGTAGATGCCCGGTTCCAGGCCGCTCAGCTCGAAGTTGCCCTTGCTGTCGGAATGTGTCGAGCGAACATCCTCGCCATTCTGCCGAGCGGTTATCGTCGCCTGGGCGATCGCCGCACCGGACATTGTTCGCACCTTGCCCTTCACGCCGCCGGTCTGAGCGAAGACGGGAGACCCGAGACAAGAGACTAAGAGCAAGAAGGCGAAAAAAGAAAACCTACGCATTTTGTGTCTGGGAGATATCGGCACGCATTTCGGCCGCAACATCATTGATGATGTCGTCGAGGCTGCGGGTTGGCTGGTAACCGATGAGCCGCTTGGCTTTTTCGAGGCTCGGAACGCGGCGCCGCATGTCCTCGAAGCCCTCGCCGTACGCCTCAGAATAGGGGATATGCCTGATCTCGCTCGTGCTGCCGCTCAATTCGATGGCCCGTTTTGCAAGGTCGTTTATCGTGACCTCAGTGTCACTACCAAGGTTGATAACCTGGCCAAAACAAGCCGGTGTCTCTAGCATTTTCGTCAGCCCGTCGACGACGTCGGCGATGTGCCCAAAGCATCTCGATTGCGTCCCGTCGCCGTGCACTTCGATGGGCTCGTTCTTAAGTGCCGCCTCGACAAACCGCGGGACGACCATGCCGTACTGGCCCGTCTGTCGCGGCCCGACGGTATTGAATAATCGCGTAACGACGACCGGAAGACGGGTTTCTTTGAAATGCGCGAGCGCAAGGAATTCGTCCAACGTTTTTGCACACGCGTAAGCCCAACGGTGTTTGTCGGTCGCGCCCGTGAGCAGGTCGTCCTCCTCGCGAAAGGGAACCGAGATGCCCTTGCCATAAACTTCGCTGGTGCTCGGAATGAGGACGCGTTTACGGTACTTCGCACAACGGCCGAGCACTACGTCAGTCCCGTGAAAGATCGTCTCGATCGTTTTTACCGGCTGCTCCATAATGAGCCGCACACCGACGGCGCTTGCCATGTGATAAACGCGATCGGCGTCCTGGACCAGCGTCTCCATCAACTCAACATTGAGAACCGTGTCGATGATCAGCCGGAATTTCGGGTTCTCTTCCAAGTGGGCGATGTTCAGGAACCGGCCCGTCGAAAGGTCGTCTATGACCGTCATCTCGTGCCCCTCGGCCAACAACCGATCCGCCAAATGGCTGCCAATAAACCCGGCCCCGCCTGTGATGAGTATTTTCATTAGAAGTTGTGGCTCACGACGCCGCTCCTTTTCCGACCACCGACGCAAAGTAATCGACCGTTTTCTTTAATCCTTCTGCCAGTGGCACCTTCGGCTGCCAACCCAGAAGTGCTCGGGCACGGGTGATATCCGGCTTGCGCTGTTTTGGGTCGTCCTGAGGCAGCGGCAGGTACTTGATCTTTATTTCTCGGCCTGTCGTTTTTCCGACCTCGGCTGCAAGCTCGTTGATAGTGAACTCGCCGGGATTGCCCATATTGACGGGCAGGTGTATATCTTCGGCGTCGGCGGCCATTAGTTTTATCATTCCGTCGACAAGGTCGCTGACATAGCAAAAGGACCTTGTCTGCTCGCCGGTGCCGTAGACGGTCAACTCCTCACCGCGCAAGGCCTGCACGATGAAGTTCGAGACGACCCGGCCATCGTTCTCGAGCATCCGCTCGCCGTAAGTATTAAAAATACGCACGATACGCGTATCAACGCCGCCCTGGCGGTGATAGTCCATCATTAGCGTCTCGGCGACACGCTTGCCCTCGTCATAGCATGCACGAAGGCCGATCGGATTTACATTGCCCGAGTAGCTCTCGGTCTGCGGATGCTCGGCAGGATCGCCGTACACTTCGCTCGTCGATGCCTGCAGGATGCGCGCCTTCACGCGTTTTGCGAGTCCGAGCATATGTGTCACGCCAAGAACATTTGTCTTGACCGTTTTTATCGGATTGAATTGGTAATGAATAGGCGACGCCGGGCAAGCGAGATTGTAGATCTGGTCAACCTCGAGCAAGATCGGCTCGGTAATATCGTGTCGGACCAACTCGAAACGATGATCGTCCATGAGGTGCTCGATGTTGACCTTTCGCCCCGTAAAAAAGTTGTCGAGACAAATGACCTCGCGGCCCTCGCTCAAGAGCCGTTCGCAAAGGTGCGAGCCGATGAATCCGGCACCGCCTGTAATCAAAATTCGCATACGGTTTTTGCCACGAAGGCACAAAGCACACAAAGAAATCAGGAAACGGGTTCAAAATGCTTTGTGACCTTTGTGCCTTTGTGGTGAGCCTCTGTTATTTTACGGCAATTCCAACGCCGCTGCACGTTTTTCTGCTTTCTGGGCATCGTTCAAGCGGCCGTATTCGTAAATCGCATTTTCCCAAGTGCCGTACATTGCGTTCGGTAGCAGAATATAGCGCTTGCCGAAAAGGTTTTTTGCCTTGTCGACCTCGGCGAATCGATCGGCGATGGATTTTCGCTCAAAGACCTGCGAATGATCGTCCAGGTTGTCGCCGATGAAAAATACGATCCGATATTTTTGCAAGATGATCTGCCGCCGCGCTTCCTTGCTGGCTTCAGCCGTGCGAAGCAGCACATTGTCTGCCGCGACGTCGTTGAAGCCGACGCTTTTGAGATTGTCCATCGTCGCCTGTTTTTGCACCTCGTCGCGATTGGAGACAAAGAAAACCTTGACGCCCTTGGAAATAGCATAGTTTGCAAAATCGACCGAGCCCGGAATTGCCTTCGCTTTCCGCAATTCGCCCCACGCGTACCAATTCTTGCCATCGAAGGGCAGGCGATTTTTGATGTTGTATGCCTGGGCAGGTGAATTGTCGAGCATTGTTTCGTCGATGTCGACCATCACCGCGCGCGGCTTTTTCCGGTCGGCCTTTGATAATTCCTTCTTGTTCTTTCCGGCAAGGTCCGCGTCGAGCTGCCAGTGAGCCATGTTGAACGCTTGATATGCGAGGGCTCGATACTCGGCGGCCTTTTGCATGTAGAGCGTCGCACCGGCTTGGTATTCGTTGTCGGCGCCGGTCTGGACCATCGACGAGCCTTGCTGCGCTGTCGACGTCGTTACGAAATATGTTGTGGCCGCGGTGCACAGGACCAAGACGCTGGTGTATATGTGGTTCTTGAATTTCATACTTAAGGGTTTGGAATCTCAAATTTGAAATTTGAAATTTCGAATTGGTGTTGAAACGATTATAAATGAAGTATGCCCGCGCCGCCGAAAGAAAAACCGGAGAAGCCAAACTGGGCAGATGACCAAAATGAGCGCGGTTATTACTACGACGACGCGCACGGATATGAGAAATATGATCCGGCAAACGAGAGCGAGGATGAGGCGTCAGGCAGCGGTCCGCTCGATGTCGACCTTGATCGAACGCCACCTTTGCTGATTGAACCTGATGAAGCTGAGGACAAAGCGTGAAACATGCCCGGTCAGCACGGCGAGCCAGATATGCATTGGCCGCAGGGTTCCGGTTTGCTGGATCGCGAGGCAGATCCCGACCGGGAGCAATACCTGCGAGATGATCGAGATATAAAGCGGACTTTTTGTGTCACCGGTGCCCTGCAGGCCGCCGGTAAAAGCAAGTGCTGTCGAGATAAATAATCCTGAGACACTAAGCACTCGCAGCAATTCGGTGCCGATCTCGACTACTGTCGGATCGGTCATTCCAAAGATCGCCAGCAGCTGACGCGGCAAAAAGAAAAAGAAAAGACCGACGAATGCCGCGCCAGCCAGGCCAAAGCCCGCAGCGATGCGGACCGCCTTAACCGAACGGTCTGGATGGCCGGCTCCCATATTCTGTCCGGCTACCGCGGCCGACGCACCCATCAGGGCGTTCGACGACCACGTTACTAACAAAAAGAGCTGGCTGTATGCGACGGCATAAACTGCCTGCGTCGCCTTGCCCTCGGCAAGCGACCCCATAAATCCGTACATCAGAACGCCGCCCGCATTCATCGCGATGCCCTGAATGCCGGCGGGAAGTCCGAATTGAAACAGCTTCTTGATCACCTTCCAATCAGGCGCATAACCGGTCTTAGGAAACGAAACCACCCACGTGCCGCTGTAAAGTTTGTAGATAGAATACAGCCCTACGAGCCCGGCCGCGATACACGTTCCCATTGCAGCACCGGCCGTTCCAAATGCGGGGATCGGCCCGAGACCGCGAATGAGAACGATATTGAACAGAAGATTCAGCACCGTCATCACGATGCCGAGTACCATCGGCGTTTTTGCGTCGCCCGCCGAACGCAGCGCACCGCTCACCATAAAGTAAATGAGCATCCCGACACTGCATGTGAACATGATGCGTAGGAAAGGCAGCGCCTCGGCCTGGACATCGGGTGCCGCGCGAACGAGCGACAACAAATACGGCGATGCGAAGTATCCGATGGGGGCGAGAACGCCAAGCGCGATAAAAAGGGCGGCCAAAAACCCTTGGTAAACGCTGCGATTCACCTTTTCGTGATCATTCGCTCCCGTGAACCGGGCAACGAGCACGCTCATGCCGATGAAGATCGAGCCGACAAAGGTAATGACAAAGAGAAAGATCTGGAAAGCCGCTCCGATCGCGGCATTCGCCTGATAGCCGATGAGATTGCCGACCATTATCTGATCGACCCAGCCCTGCAGTCCGCTAATGAGATTCGTCAGAACAGCCGGCCATGCGATCTTCCAAACCGCGCGGACCAATGGCCCCTCAACGATCGAGCGGTCGTATTTCTTTGCCGGCGGTGCCTGCACGCCGGCCTCATCGGTGGGCAGGACTTCGGGGAAATTGTCGACTAATTCTTCGGCCATTTGTAAGTATCAGTTACGAATTCAAGCGTAAACTGTTTCCGTCGATTCATAAAACGTGGATACTTCATTGCGGTAATTTTTAACTTACGGGTGCCGCTGAGCAAGCCACTGCTTTTGCGATGTCCGCGGTCAAGTTGAACGGGCACATCCTTTGCTAAAATGAGCTGACTGAAGGAGGAACAAATGAGGGCTCAAGAACATCATATGGCCGGGCCGCTGCCTGAACTGAATCCCGCACTTGTACAGCACGCTCGCAAGCGTGCCGAAAGTTTGCAAAACAAGATCGCTGATCAGATCACGACCTTTGCCGGCTCGATGGCGTTTGTTTATCTTCACATTATCTGGTTTGCGGCGTGGATCATCTTTCGTGTCGAGGACTACCCGTTTGGCCTCTTGACGATGATCGTCTCACTCGAAGCGATCTTTCTGTCGACCTTCGTGATGATCAGCCAGAATCGCGCGGACGCGAAACACCAGGCCGTTGCCAACCTTGAATGGAAGACTGTGCAGGAAGAAGACAAGCAGAACCAGGAACTGCTTGACCTTTCGAATCAGATTCTAGAGCTGACGAAAGCGGTCCATGCCGTGACGGCAGGGCGCGAGGGCGGAGGGAAGCAATGACTGCTATTTCTTTGGCCGTTCGTTAGATTTGAGAACTCGTTTTCTCAATCGGATGGATTTTGGCGTGACCTCGATCAGCTCGTCGTCGGCGATAAATTCCAGAGCGCGCTCGAGCGACATCTCGCGGACAGGAACGAGCCGCATTGCTTCGTCGGCCGAGGTGGTCCGCATGTTCGAGAGCTTTTTCTCTTTGATGGCGTTTACGTCGAGATCGACCGAGCGGGCGTTCTCGCCGATGATCATTCCTTCGTAAACCTTGACCTGTGGCGTTGTAAAAAGCGTTCCGCGTTCCTGTAAGTTATAGAGAGCATAGGTGTTAGTCTCTCCCATACGGTCGGCGACGAGGCTGCCGGTCTGACGCGAACGCATATCGCCCTGCCATTTGTCGAATTTGAGGAATAGCGTGTTGAGCAGGCCTGTACCTTTCGTCTCGGTCAGAAACTCACCGCGAAAACCGATCAATCCGCGGGACGGAACTTCGTATTCCAAACGCACGCGACCAGAGCCGTTGTTGATCATCTTGGTCATCTGACCTTTGCGTCGGCCGAGCGCCTCGGTTACGACGCCGATGAATTCCTCGGGCACATCGACAACGACCAGCTCGATCGGCTCGAGTGTCTCGCCGGTTTTCTCGTGCTTTTTTGTAATGACCTCTGGCTTTGATACCTGAAGCTCATAACCCTCGCGGCGCATCATCTCGATGAGAATGGCGAGCTGCAATTCGCCGCGGCCCGACACCTTGAATTGCTCGGCGGCATCGGTCTCGGCGACACGCAACGCGACGTTGCCGAGTATCTCGCGGTCAAGCCGTTCCTTGATCTGCCGCGAAGTAACAAATTTGCCCTCCGTGCCGGCGAACGGCGACGTGTTGACGCCAAAGATCATCGAGATCGTCGGCTCATCGACGGCGATAACCGGCAGCGGTTTTGGATTGTCGGCCAGCGTGATCGTCTCGCCGATCTCGATGTCGTCAAATCCTGCGAGGGCGACGATCTCACCCGTCCCCGCCTCGTCCACGTTCGTTCGTTCGAGGCCCTCGAAAACGAACATCTCCTTTACCCGTGTTTTTTGCAGCGAGCCGTCACGCCGGGCAACCGCGACTTCCTGGTTCTTTGCGATCTCACCGGAAAAAATGCGACCGATCGCAAGACGTCCGACAAACGGGTTGTAATCGATATTGGCGACCAGCAATTGCAGTGAATCGTCCCGCAAAGCATGGGGGGCAGGAATACTCTCAATGATCTGGTCAAAGAGCGGCTTGAGATTTTTGCCTTCGTCGGACAGCTCCTTTTTCGCCACACCGTCACGCGAGATCGAGTAAAGGATCGGAAACTCGATCTGGTGGTCGTTCGCTCCCAGATCGATAAACAGGTCGTAGATCTCGTCGACGACCTCTTCGGGCCGCGCGTCCTGACGGTCGATCTTGTTAACCAGAGCGATCGCGGGCAGCTTCAGCTCAAGGGCCTTTCTCAAAACAAAGCGTGTCTGCGGCAGGCAGCCTTCGGCGGCGTCGACAAGCAGCACGATGCCGTCGACCATCTTCAAAACACGCTCGACCTCGCCACCAAAATCGGCGTGGCCCGGCGTATCGAGGATGTTGATCTTGTATCCGCCATAGCGTACCGAAGTGTTCTTGGCCATGATCGTAATGCCGCGCTCACGCTCGAGGTCCATCGAGTCCATCACGCGGTCCACGACAACCTCATTGTCGCGATGCGTACCCGATTGCTGCAGCATCGCATCGACCAAGGTCGTCTTGCCGTGGTCGACGTGAGCGATGATAGCGATGTTTCTTATCTTGTCGGCAGTGATCATAGTCGTGAATTGCGGCCCGAACGCAATCTTCCACTATGACCGATTGGTGGCCGAAACGCAAAAAAGAGCCGGACATTGCTGCCCGGCTCAAAGGGAATATTGAAAAGAGAAACTTACGAACGGCGCGAGTCGCGACCCACAATCAGGTTGTTTTGAACTTCAAAAACGCCGCTCACGCCGCTGGCATAAACATTCGCGAGGTTGCGGTCGGACTTGTTGGCGACATAACCCTCGAGTGTCACGCGGCCGTTCTCGACCACGATCCGCATCTCGGGTCTGATCTCAGAAAGATATCGCGCAAGGCCGCCGTTATCGAACTTGCGCAGCAGCGACCGGCGGATCTGGTCGTCATACGGCGAGCCCGGAAGCTGCTCGATATTATTGACGACGTGTGCAATGCCGGGCACGTCCTTGACGGCCGACGCCGCGTCACCTTTCGTTCCAAGGGAATACACCTTACCGCGAAGAACGACAGTGTCGCCGTTGACATTGTAGGTAATAAAATCGAAAACGCTGTAACGCGGCAGGTTGACGATCTTCCTGAACACCTGCTGCTCGACGCTCGTCGAACCCTTGTAGCTGCCCTGAGCGTTCGCGTTAACGATAAAAAGTGTAAATATCAGTGCAGAAAAAGTAATAAATGATCGAAACTGTTTCATAACCAAACTCCTTCGCGAAGCCATAAAACTTCTCGTTTATTAGACGAGAACAAGGCTTTGAAGGGTGCCAGCAAACTGTAAATGAAAGTAAAGATTTGTAATCCGGAGTTGCGGAAGCTCGCTGCAGATGCTCGCACGGAGTAAAAGAGCGGACGCGCGTCCGCTGCTACAAGACAGAGGCAACGGGAGGATCACCGTCAGTTAAAAGCTCTTTCGGAAGAGGTATGAAGCCCTGATAAAGAAGGTACGCGAGTCGCGTGCGAATTTTGGCTCCAAACCATCTGTATACGGATTAAAGCCGTTGTACCGCAGCGTGTCGTTGTAGCCGACATAGAAGGCGGTTCCAGGGTTCGGATTCCAGCCTACCAGAAACTGTCCCGCCGCTCGTGACGACAACGTGTCGTAATCCCAACGCACACGTGCAAATGTGAACCGCGTGAATTGATAGGTCGTTTTCCAGCTAAAGATATTTGTATCGTAAGCGACAAGTCCGGTGTCATTGCGAGTCAACTTGCTCTTGGTATAGTCGAGCGACGTGGTGAGCGGATTGGTCGGCTTGTACGTAAACCCGACATTGAGGTCTATCTGATGGCCGGGACCAGGATCGAGTGGAGGCGGATCCTGCTGACAATGTGAATACTGGCCACACTGGTTGTACCATGCCAGATATGCGGGACTGACACGCGGATATCGCGGCCCGGCGCCAAAGTCGTAATCGAAGGAATTAAAGATCGTCCCCACAAACCCGTACGCGTTGAATCGCTTGTTGAACACCTTGTTCGCATTGAAGCTCAGGTAAGGCTGCTGCGCCTTTCGTTCGGGTGCGCCGAAAAAGCCGCCGGTGATATTCGTCGCCGCATTGCGTTTCGCCCCAAACTCTTCCTCGTAGAGATGCTCCATCTGGTCGCCGGCCTCAAAACCGAAGAACAGATTGCCCTGGATCTGCCCGTTCACGCCAGCGCCGCCAAGCGCGTATTGCGGACGGCCGGCCCAATCAAATGTGTACCGGACAAACTGATTGAAGTTCAAGCGGATGATCGTCGCCTTGGCGTTCGATTTTGTGCTTAAACGATTTGCGAAGAATGCCTGGTTGGTATTTGTCCGTCGCGTAAAGCCCGAATCGGCCCGGTAGTCCTGCGACCGGCCAAAGATCTCTGCAACCCAGCCATGCGTGTCCTTTGTATAGTCGAGATTCCAAAAATATCCGATGCCATTGCCGCTGCGGTAATTGACCCGGTCGACTTCAGGATCGTAGAAATTCTTTTTCGAGTGGGTGACCAACGCCTGAAAGGTCATCGTGGTCGGTGCGTTGAACTTGATTTTCCCGTCGATGCCGGTCAGGAAGTTGCGGTCCTGCGGAAAGACGCGAGCTGTGCCAAAAAAGCCGATGCTGTTGTTCGAGCCAAAATCGCGCTTGAGCCGCACGACACCGAACATCGCGTTCTTATCGATAAACTCGTTCAGGGGACACGCCACCGTCGGATCGTTCTGGTGCCGAATATTACACTGGTCATTGGCAACTCGGGCGCCCTCATCATAGTTGCCTGGCGCATTGTCCGACGCCGCCAGGATGCCGAATGTCGTCTTATCGATCTTGCCGGTGAGCTTTAATGCTAGGTCAGGATCGATGATGGTCCGCGAATAGAAAGGCTGCAGCGGCGTCTCGAAAATGTCCTTGCCTTCGAGAAAGAAGGGACGCTTCTCCGGAAAGAAAATAGGGAAGCGCTGGTTAGCCGTGATGACCGGCGCGTCGGCCTCGATCTCGGCATAGTCGGGATTGATCGCGGCGTCAAAAGTGACGTTGGGCGAAAGACTGTATTTCAAATTAAGGCCGAGATCCATCTTTACCGGGCGGTTCACGAAGCGGCCGCCTGCGGTGTGTAGGTCGGAGACGCGGTTACCCGTTTCGCTGACTGTAATGCTCGGGACAAGCTCGAGCGTCCTTTCGTACTTGATCTCATCAAGGCCGCCGATATGGCCATGCTTAACCAGGAAACCGGAAGTGTCACGGTCGTCAGGCATCCACTGGTCAAACTCGTCGTTAAAGCGGTCGATATTCCTTGCGACGTCAAAGCCCCACAACTTGCCCTTTCCCGCCGCGTAGCGGAGCGACTTGAAAGGTATTTTCGCCTCGACGGACCAGCCCCATTCCTCGATCACGCCCTTCGATTCCATCACAATGTCGGGTGTGAAATCTGCTCCGCGTCCCTCGGTAAAAATGCCGTCCTGCTGAATGCCTAGCGGGTTGAACGCAACAATATACGCCCGTCGCTGATCGTTGTATGTGTCGAGCCACATGCGCACGTTGTCCTCGCCAAAAACGTTGTCGCGTTTTGCGACCGTGGCGCGGATCTTGTCCTTTTCATCGAAGCATTTGAACGCGACGTAGAGGTTCTTTTCGTCGTACATCATGTAAACCTCTGTCGGCTTTGACGGCGCCGTGTTGTAGCCGGGACCGGTCTGGTAGAAATCCTTAAAGACGGCGGCCGACTTCCATACGTCCTCGTCGATTTTTCCGTCGATCACGATCGTGGAAGTCATTTTGGGGATGCCCATAGGGCGCGCCTTCTCGGGCGGAAGCGACGTGACCTTGCCGCCCGGCCTCGCTGACGCACCGTCACCGGACGAACCGGCACCAGAGGAACTTATTGCATTATTGGTCGTGGTTGCGGGCTGTTGGGCTGCCATTCCGAGCGTCAAGAGGACAACCAGCGTCAGGGGGAAAAGGATCTTCATAACTGCACCTAAATATCAGGACATGAAAGTATTTCTAAGACGAAAGCGTCCAAGCCCTGCTGACTGAAACGCATTGTTGGTCAGAAAGTTTCAAGAATAGATCGGCTCTGTATACCCAGTCTGCAAGGGATTACATTCCAGCGATCAAGAGGTTTGAGCCCCGCACGCGGATCTCGCCGTTGGTCTCGACCCGGAAGAGTGGGCCGCCGTTACCGATACGATAGTGGCTGAGCTTCTCGTCGCCGCCGGTCCGCGTGACAGGGACGCCTTCACCCCGAATCTCAGAGCAAGTGGCAT
>Ga0163161_10001261_pt1 | contig 18913 bp, 27 predicted proteins | sample S45metaG_FD_129847 | JGI IMG/M metagenome (GOLD analysis project Ga0163161, IMG submission 129847) | Switchgrass rhizosphere microbial communities from Kellogg Biological Station, Michigan, USA - S4-5 metaG | ecosystem: Host-associated > Plants > Roots > Rhizosphere > Soil | place: USA... | reverse complement strand
GACGTGCCGGCAGAAGATTGGCGGGTTGCTGAGGGAATCCTCACGCCCGTCAAGAGTGACCGCTACCCCGAAGTAGACCGGCCTCGCCCCCCGAAGCACAACATACAGCCCATTCGGGCGCCCAAGAAAGAGGAAAGCTAAATGGCTGTAGATATTCCGAGTACGCCGGCTGACGGCAACGTTCTCGTCAAGCTCGTCGCTGCTATCGCGGACACGTCCGCTCCGAAGGTCGCTACCGAGCTGAACGCTGCCGGTTCGATTGACATCTCCTGCTACCTGACCGGCGGCGGCTACAAGCCCTCCCTGTCTGAGCAGGTCATCACCGATGAGCGTCTTTGCACGACTCAGACGTATGAGCAGAAGGGCCGCTCTCAGCGTGGCCTTGAGGTCGAGTACATCGACAACACGAACTCCCCGAACCAGACCACGTTCAACAAGGCCAAGGACACTCTCGTCCCGGGCACTGCGCAGTTCCTGGTTGTTCGTACGGGCCTGCCGTACACGACCGCTCTTGCTGCCGGCCAGAAGGTGACGGTCTACCCGATCACCCCGGGCGAGTACAACGAGATGCCCCCGGAGGCGAACTCTGTGCTGAAGATGGCGCAGAAGTTGTTCGTGACCGGTCAGGTGAAGATCAGCGCCGTTACGGTCGCTTAGTTTTCCCTGCTTGATACCCCTGTTCGCCCGCGTGTTGTGGGACCGCGGGCGAACAGGTCAAGTCCCACTTGTCCCGCTAGAAGACTTTGGAGATATCTGATGGCTCTTGTTGTGAAGCGTCCTGAGACGCGTGTCCTGTTTTGCCTTGATGGCGATCTGAAGGCGGCGCATGAGGCTGCGGAGGCTGAGTTCAATGCGGCCCGTTCGCAGTCCCTTGCTGATGCCAGGCTGAACGGCCCGGCTAAGGGCCTGGCTAAGAAGGTCAATGACCTTGAGGAAGAGATGAAGGCGGCTACGGTTTCGTTCCTGGTGCGCGGGATGAGGCGCGGCGACTGGAATGATCTGGTTGCCAACCATGCCCCGCGGGAGGGTAACGCGCTGGATAAGTCGTACGGCTTCAACGTTGAGGCCTTGATGAAGGATGCGGTGCCGAAGTCCATTGCCGGCGTTGAGAACCATGCTGGCGAGGCGCTGCCGTTCGTTGTCGCTGACGAGTGGGATGCCCTCGCCGATGACATGACCGATTCGCAGTACGAGGATTTTGTGCTCGCTACCTTGCGCGTGAATAAGGGGCGGAACGAGGTCCCTTTTTCGCTCAGCGCCTTCAGGATGATCCAGGACTCAGATCAGACGTAGAGACGGCGCACGCTCTCGGCATTTCGTTGAAGCGGTTCCATGGGTGGGAGCCGGCGACAACGTATGAGTATTCGGCTGGGCGGCTTGTGTCGTCCCGGCCTGAGCCTGAGTGGGACGAGGCTGAGCAGACGGTGATGCTTGCGTTGCAGGCTTACCGTGGCTCGTTGTGTCCGCTGTGTGGTGGTCCATTGTCGGTGTGCACGAATCCTGAGAACGAGTTGAAGTTCAAGGGTGGGCTGCCGATTCGCTGCCATGCCACGACGGCGCGGGCTGTCGCGATGGAGCCGTATAAGGATCAGCCGAACAATTCGGCGCTGATGATCGCCCCTGTTTTGGAGCAACCCCAGTAGATCAATAACACAGGAGGCCTCATGGCTGATCGCAGCATATCCATCGCCCTTGAGGCTCGCGTACAGGGTTTTGTTTCCGGGATGCGGACGGCGCAGCGGGCGACAACTGATTTCGCTGACCGCACGGCTTCGTTTGCCCGCGAGAACGAACAACACCTAGACCGTGTCGGCAAGGCCTCCATGGTCATGGGCGGGGCGCTTCTGGCCGGTGTTGCTATCGCGGTGAAGTCCTTCATGGAGTTCGACTCGGCAATGTCTGAGGTGCAGGCCTCTACGCACGAGACTGCCGGAAACATGGACCTCCTTCGTGAGGCGGCGGTCAACGCGGGCGCTGACACGGCGTTCTCCGCGAAGGAAGCCGCGCAGGGTATCGACGAGCTGGCTAAGGCTGGCGTGTCCACGAAGGACATTCTTGGCGGCGGTCTGACCGGCGCGTTGTCACTTGCCGCTGCTGGGTCCCTTGGTGTTGCTGAGTCTGCCGAAATCGCGGCGACGGCCCTTACCCAATTCAAGCTGTCTGGCGATCAGGTGCCTCACCTTGCCGACCTCCTGGCGGCGGGTGCCGGTAAGGCTCAGGGCTCCGTGCAGGACATGGGTGCGGCGCTGAAGCAGACGGGCCTTGTTGCGGCGTCTACCGGCCTGAGTATTGAGGAAACCACGGGCGGGCTTGCGGCGTTTGCATCAGCAGGCCTTATCGGTTCCGATGCTGGTACGTCGTTCAAGTCGATGTTGCAGCGCCTCACCCCTCAGTCTCTTGAGGCTAAGAACATGATGGCCGATCTGGGCATCTCTGCGTACGATGCGCAGGGGCAGTTCGTCGGCCTGTCTAAGTTCTCCGAGAACTTGAAGACCTCAATGAAGGATCTGACCCCCGAGGCTCGCAACGCGGCCATGGGCGTCATCTTCGGATCCGATGCCGTACGTGCGGCGAATGTTCTTTACGAGCAGGGCGCTAAGGGTATCTCCGAGTGGACCGATAAGGTCAACGACGCTGGCTATGCGGCAGTGACCGCCTCTATCAAGCAGGACAACCTTGCGGGCGATATTGAGAAGTTGGGCGGCTCGTTCGATTCGGTCCTGATCAAGAGTGGCGGCGGTGTTGCTGAGTCACTGCGCGGCATCGTGCAGGGCGCCGAAGACATGGTTGATGCGTTCGGCAAGATCCCAACACCAGCACTGAATGCCGGGCTTGGTATCGCCGGCATCACCGGGGCGGGGCTCTTGCTCGGTGGCGCCGTGATGACAACAGTGCCGAAGCTTGTGGAGTTTCACGACTCGTTCAAGACGCTGTCCACCACGGCACCTAGGACCGCCTCTGCCATCAAGGGCGTCGGTAAGGCTGCGGGTGTTGCTGCTGCGGCACTCGTGACTTTGACGGTGGCGGCTGCGATCTTCAGTGAGAAGGATTCGAAGTCTGCCGATGACTACGGGCAGGCGCTGCTCAAGGTTGGCAAGGCTGGGTCATCCCTCAATGGATCTGGTCTTGATTCTGTTTTCCAGGGCTACGACAAGCTTTTCGGCGCCGAAGTCGTGACGAACGTGAACAACATGTCCGACGCGGTGCGGGAGTTTGCAAAGCAGGATCTGAATGACGTGATCAACCAGAACTTCGCAGATCCACTTAACTCGATGGTCGGAATGCCGAAGACTCACATCGGCCAGATTATCGACCGGTTCAAGGACCTCGGCAACGAGATGGGGAACTTGACGAGGAATGGCGGCGCGGAAACGGCAGCCAAGTCCTTCCGGGAACTGACTGATGAGTTCAAAAAGAATGGCAAGGGCGCGAAGGAAGCGCTCGAATCAGTACCCGGATACCGGGATGCACTGAAGTCGTTGGGCACTCAGGCTGGCGTTGTACTTGAGGGCCAGGACTTGCTTGACTTCGCGCTCGGCAAGGTCCCGGCGTCCATGCAGGCCGCGTCCGGCGGTACGGACACCTTCAAGAAGGCTCTTGAGGAGTCCAGCGTTGAACTTGGCGGCGTCATTACTGACATGGACAAGTTCTTGGAGCAGCTGTTCTCTGCGGGCATGATCACCATGTCAGCTCGTGATGCTGAGTCGGCTTACAACGAGTCCCTGCGCAACGTCCCGAAGGTCATGGAGGAGATCGCAAAGTCCCAAGGCAAGATGGGCCGCATCCTAAACGACAACGCCACCGACTTTGACCTCACTACCGAGGCGGGGTCAAAGGCGAACGACGCGCTTCAGGACATTGCCCGCAAGGGCATGCAAGAGGTCGCGGCGCAGGCTAAGGATGGGATGGGTCAGCCTGAGCTTCAGAAGACGCTGAGCGACAGCTACGAGGACATCAAGAAGAACGCCGACATTATGGGCGTCCACGGTCAGGCCGCGGATGACCTGGCGCGGAAGATTCTTCACGTGCCGCCGAACGTGGATGTGAAGACCTGGATTGAGCAGACCGCTGCGGCTCAGGCTGATGCGCTCAAGAAGCAGTTGGACGACCTGAACGGTCGCCGAATCGCGATCCATATTGACACCTACAGGACCAGTTTTGAGAAGCGTGTGGGTCTGCCCGCGCAAATCGCCGATGGTTCATACGGGCAAGGTGCGGGCGTCTATGCCATCCCGCCAAGCACTCCAAGTAACCCGCTGGGCAAGGCGAATGGCGGGCGCGTCTTTGGGCCCGGCACTGACACGTCTGATTCGGTCCCGCACATGCTGTCCAAGGATGAGTATGTGTTGAAGGCGTCCGCGGCTCGGGCTATTGGTTACGGGAATTTGGACCGGATGAACGCGCAGATGGCGCCGGCTGCTGCTCCTGCCCGTCAGGCTGCGGCTGTTTCTAGCGGGTCCGGCTCGTCAGGCGTGACGTTCGACTTCACGGGCGCGCAGTTCACTGCTTTGGATCCTGTCACGCTGCGGCGGGACATCACGGCTGACCTAACTCACCAGATCAACACGAAGGGCGGGGTGCGTCTTGCCTGAGCTAATCACATGGGCGGGGCGCACCCTCTCTGGGCCTGACCGCTTCGGCGAGTGGGCGACTACGGAGATTGAGGGCTGGTGGGATTCGCCCGAGGTGAAGGGTGACACTGCCGAGCGCCCTTATCAGGATGGTGAGTTTGACTTGCCTACCTACAACGAGGCGCGGCTTATCACGGTCAACGGTCATGTCCGGGCTAAGTCTCACGGCCATTTGCACGAGGCGATGAACTTCTTCACTGGCCCTATGTTTGGTCGCTTGACGGTGTCTGGGCATGGGGTTGTGCAGTGGGCGGATGCTAAGCGTAATAGCGGGGTCAAATTCACACCGGTTACTGATGTGTTCGCTCAGTGGCAGGTGCGGTTGAAGTGTGTTGATCCCCGAAAGTTTGGCGAGTCGAAGACTGTTGCTGTCGCGACTGGCTCCCCGGTGACGGCGTTTCATCGCGGGAATTATAACGCGATGCCGAAGTTCATTGTTCGGGGCGATATGCCGGGCGGTTACACGATCACGGTTGATGGCTGGAATTACACGGTCACGTCTGCGCTGGTTACTGGCGCCCCTCACCGGATTGATTATGACAACGGCAAGTTGTATCGGAACGGCGTGTTGACTCAGGGGAACTTGGGCAACACGAACACGGCCCCGATCCCGCCCGGCAAGTCTGTCGGCGTTGGACTCTACCCGGTTACGACTGGTTCCGGTTCCGCGGACATGACCATCATCGACACTTACATTTAGGAGGCCGCATGGCTTGGCGCGTGTTCTCCGTAAGCACTAGCAATTGGACGTCGAAGATTGAACTTACCCCGTCCGCCTCCACTTGGGGCCGGGCGTTGGGTTCTGGCAAGGGCGGGTCTACAGAGTTCAAGGTCCGGGATCCGTTCGTTGCTGAGACGGCGACTGAGACGAACCTTGCCCCGTGGAAACGCATGATTGTCATGGATTTTTACGGCATCATCATTTACGCCGGGTTCATCACGGGCTATTCGGTGGACCGTGACGCGGGTTCTGTGTCGGTCACGCATGAGGACCTGTATTCGGTGTTCAAGAAGCGTGTCATGGCGGACATCCTCAGCGACGGCGTGCAGTCGCGTCCTGGCCTGTCGTACTCGTCCGCTTCTTTGTCGATGCTGATTAAGCAGGCGATCTATCAGGGGCAGAATGATGCGGCACGGTTCAACCTGCCGATTGTTCTGCCGGCGGATGCTGTGGGCGGTTATAGCCGTTCGTATGATCCGTGGAACCTCCCGACTGTTGAGTCTGTCCTTGACGACCTGACCAGCACGGAGAACGCGCCGGACATGGACTTGGCGCCGCGGTGGACTGACAGCGGATCCATTGAGTGGGTCCTGTTGTCGGGCAACCTGACCTCGGGCGCCTGGTCATGGGCGCTGGACACCCCGCTTACTACGGCCTCGAATCTGAAGGTCCGCCGCGACGGTTCCGGCATGGCGAACCGTATCGCCGCCGTTGGTGAGGGTTCGGAAAAGAAGATGCTGCTCAGCGTGGCTGACGGTTCCGCGACGTCCGACTTCCTGCCGCTCGACAAGGTTGTCAGCTACAAGGACGAGAAGGTGCAGGCCAATCTTGCAGCTCGCGCGCGTGCTGATCTGGCGAAGTTCTCCCGCGCCACCGAGCAAGTCTCGATGGATGTGCAGATGGACGCCGACTTCAGCGTGAACCAGCTCAGCCTCGGCGGAACGGTCAACTGGCATGTGAAGGATGACCTGTTTCTGGCTCCGGGCTGGCGGTCATCGCGCCTCATCGAATACTCCGGCGACCTTTCCCTGAATGTCCATCTTGAATTCCAGTCCACTTAGGAGGCCCTGTGGGTAAGTTCGACAACCTGAATGACTCGCAGGTGCCAGACCTGATCCGGCGCATTGAACGCCTGGAGCGCGCGGCGCCGATGAACAACGCGGCTGTAGGTCGCGGAGGCTTCGAGGTTTACGACGGCGGCATGATCACCATCAGCAACGGCGGGCTCAAAGTCACTGGATCCATCGACGTCATTGGGGAACTGATTGCCTCCGGGACCCTAACCTTCACCGGGACGCTCACGCAGGAGGGCGAGTCAACCTTTACCGGCCCGACTCACTTCGAAGGCAACACGGACGTGACGGGCGACTTCGACGTTGACGGCCCAATGACCACCACGAGCACGCTTGACGTTGAGGGCGTGACCAATCTCAAGAACGACGTGAACGTGACCGGCGGCGGCAAGATCACCGCAGGCAACACGAAGATTTCCCCGTCCGCATCGAATGGCGGCGTTGAGTTCGTCTCTGGTGGCGGCGTTGGCGGCAGTGGCGGCGTTGTGGCGATCAAGGGCTCTGGCAACGCTGGGCTTATCACTGACACCACGGCCTCAGTGTTCGCCGGGGCAAACTCAGTTGATGTCAGCCCATCGGCGGTGACGATCAACGGGCCCCTGAAGGCAACCGGCATCACGTCTACGGGCAGCGCGGCGAACATGTTCTATGACACCGTGACAAAGCAGATCTACTACAAGCCTTAGCGGCAGAGGTAGTGCTTGGCTGCGGCGGCAACCGTGAGGTGATCGACGGCTAGCTTCACGTCGGCGTACTGCTTCATGACGCCCTCACGGTATGCGTCTTTGCTCTGGAATACGAGCGACATGCAAGCCCCGTAGGCCTCGCTGATCAGGGCCGCGTCGTCAGCCTTCAGGGTGGTCAGGACCGGGCGTAACGCGCCGAGCATATCGCCCTGAATGCTGCTCGCAGGCTGGATGTTAGCGGCGGGTTCCATCGCCACCGCTGAGGAAGCGCACCCGGTTAGAGCCATTACGGCCACTAAAGCGAGTCCCCCAATTTTCCCCATGCCGCGAGTCTAGCGGATCGGTTCACAGATTAAAACCCCAAGCCCGCCCAGTGCGGGCTTTCTCATGCCCAAGGAGGCACCCGTTGGCAGTAGTCACAGGGACACTTTACGACATTGGCGGCGGGCACCTCGCAGGGAAGTTCCCGGAACTTGTCTTCGAACTGAACGACACCGCAGCCACGGCGGGCGGCGTGTACGTCACCGAACCGAACGTGATTACGCCAGCGGGTGATGGTTCGTTCACCGCGAACCTCCCCGCAACGGACCTCATGCGGGACGACAACTTCTACAAGCTTTCCATCCGATGGCTGGACACTGCCGGCAACTCAACCCGCGTCGATTTCCCCGAGTGGAAAATCCGTGTACCCACAGGCGGCGGCACCCTCGGCGACCTCCGCGGACCCGGCTCAAACCTGTCCATGGTCTACGTCTCCCTGACGGCACCCGAACACCCGATCCCGTTCATGCTCTGGCTCGAACAGGACCCGGACGACACCACAAACCCCGCCAATACCGGCAAGCTCTACCGTTGGGAGAACATCTAAATGTCATTCGGCTGGAAATTCCTTGCCAATATCCAGGGCCCCCCCGGCGACGTCTCGCTCTACGGTCCGGGCTGGGCTCCTCAGCGTAACGTCCCGGCAACCGCGGACCTAAATACCTTCAAGACCCCGGGCGTGCATCTGATCAGCACCACGGACGTCCCGAAGATCAAGAACCTGCCCTCAGGCATGAATCAGGCCGGCGTCTTTGAGAACCTGATCCCTGGCACGGGCAGCAACCCGTGGTGGACGCAGCGGATATCCGAGCATGGAACATCGCCGTGCATGTGGTGGCGCTCCACTCGGGACACGGTCGGCGGCTGGAACGACTGGGAACTGGTGCAGACAAATGGTGGCAAGGTCACCGAACTGCATGTGTTCCTCGCGGCCGGTCAGTCGAACATGTCCGGACGCGGCGCACCCTCTGGCGGTTCCCGCGATCCGGAAAACCAGCGCATCCTCCAGTACGGGGCGACCCGCCGCACACTGGAGAACGCAACGGTTCCGCTGGACATGCATGACACCGCTTCAGGGCTCTCCCCCGCGACGGCGTTTGCACGGGCATACCTGAAGAAGCAGCCGTCGAACGTCGGGGTGCTCATCATCCCTGCGGCTCACGGCAATACTGGGTTCACTAGTTCGACCAGCACGCTAACGTGGACCCCGAACGTCGCCACCGATCCGGCGCTCGACCTGTCCGCCCTCGCCGTGCAGCAGACCCTAGACGGCATCGCGGCGGCGAAGGCAGCAGGGTATACGGTAAGCCTTGAGGGCATCCTCTGGCACCAAGGTGAGAACAATACGTCGATGTCCACGACGACCTACGCCGCGGCGTTGGATAACCTCATCGCGTACTTCCGTGCGCAGCTTAGCAACTCGAAGCTTCCGTTCGTCTTGGGGCAGATGTCCCCCGAGGGAATCACTAACAACCCCGGCCGGGAGAACGTCGACGCCGCACATCAGGCTACCCCTTCCCGCGTTGCCTACACGGGGTTCGCGCCTTCTACCCGCGGCGGTCACAACAGTGGTGACGCTACGCACCTGTCCCGCATTGGCGTCGAATTCCTTGGTCGCACCTATGTCGAGGCTCTCGTTGAAGCGACCGTCAACGAGGACATCAAGCCACGGCTGAAGGCTGCGGAAGCTTCCTTGTCAACGATCCCGGCGCAGGCCGCAGCCGCCGTGCCCGCAGCAGTTGCCTCGTACATCGCCAGTGACCCGTCAGTTATTGCCGCGGCGGCGGATTTGGCGGCTAGCAACACCAGTCTGCTCCCGAAGTGGAAGCCGAGTACGGCTTACACGGCAGGGCAGCAGGTAGCCACCCCTGATGGCGATATCGTCACACGCACCACCAACGGCACGTCAGGCTCCACCTATACCGGATCTAACTGGACGCCATCGGCTACCGCCACTGGCCTGACCGCGAAGCTTGACGCTTCCCAGAAGGGCGCCGCGTCTGGCGTTGCCGCGCTGGATGCGCAGGGCAAGGTGCCTGCATCGCAGGGCTCGGCAGGGCTGCCCACAGATCAGCTCGACTACGTTGCTGCACTCGCGCACAGGTCCAAGACGACCAGGATGCAGATGAAGAAGACGGACTCGACTGGCGGCGTGGAAGTCTCCTGCATCTCCGCATCTGGCAATCACGTGACCTACCAGTTCTACAGCGATTCGGCCGGCGATGCTTACCGTGTCCTCGCGAACGTATGGGCTGGGACGTCCACCCCGACAACGGCGCAGGTAGCTAAGAAGTTGTGGGCCGACATCTCCACCACTGGCACGTACACTGCCGTGGCCTCCACGATGGTCTACACCACGGATAAGGCCACCCCGGCAACCTTCACGGCAACGATTACGGTCGATGTCCCGGGCTCTACGCTGCGGTTCCACACGTACAAGGACAATCGCGGGGGCATCTGGCAGCTCACCATCAGCGGCGCCGAAGTGGACTCATTGCAGACCGTGAGCACGTGGGCCGCGACGGCAGCTTACGACTCCACGGGCGCCCCCGTCTTCAACAACCTCCGGGCCGGAACGTACACCGTAACCGGCGTCTTCTTGGGAGACGACCCCGCGCACGCGCCAACAGGCGGAACCTCGCGCGGCTGGCTGGCGAACAACGCTGACGGGACTTCCGGCACATCTGCGGTTTTTGCCGTGTGGGCACCGTTCTGGTCGATCAACAAGGATGTCCTGCTCAAGCCCGCCTCCAACATGGACTTTGCTATCCAAGTGAAGCCTGTTGGTGGATCGACACTGGAATGGGTTCCATACCACGGCGTGGCGACCGCATATCAGGCTGACGCCCCGGTCTACCTTGACGGGGACGTGGTCGTGGACCTGGCGGGCATGTCTACGGGCCAGTACCGGGCGCTGACAAGCTTCGAGCTCGTGCAACGCATCTACGGGCGCAATAGCTCCAGTGGGTCAACGAACCTGATCGAGATCGCTACAAGCCATCTGATCCGGGCCAACAGTCAGGTGAGCATCACTGGCCGCTGGAAGGCACTTGCGCCTATCGAATTGGGCGACAACTACCACATGATGCTCCCGGCCAGCATGGCACTGTTCGATTTGCTGGTGTCCTCATCCGGGAACGGCTATAGGAACGGCAGTGACCTGATCGGAACCGAGACCGCATTGGTCGCAGAGAATGACACGGCTGCGGGGTACATGTTCCTGTCGTCCACAAATAAGTCTGTCGCCGGGGCTGTTAGGTTCAATAACCCGCAGGAAACGATCAGGCGTGGCAAGGGTAGCAAGAATCCGGACGCGACTAAGGCGTTCTTGCAGCACCGTGACTCCGTCATCGTGAAGGTCTACAACCGGCCCTACCTGCCGGGAACCACCATCGCGACCGGCACGGTCAACCGTTTCGGCGGGGACTACATATTCGCTCAGGGCCTCGGTCTGTATGACCAGTTCGCGCTCTAACAACATGATCGGAGCATGAAATGGCTAACCGTACAATCGCGGTCGGAGATGACCTGACCCTCCCCCCGTCCATCAAGGTCGGTGACACTAGCCTCCCCGCACGTCTCGCATCAGCCGCCGTTGCTGTCAACTGGACCCCGAGCACCGCCTATGCGGCGGGGCAGCCTGTCATCAACCCGACAGGCGATGTGGTCACCGCCAAGATTGCCTTCACCTCTGGCGGCAGTTACTCGGCGGCGAACTGGAATTTGTCCACTTCGTATGTCTTGCTGAGCGCAACCGGCAAGGCAGTCGTCGCGTCTGGCGTTGACGCTGGGGACGGAGTAAACAAGGGCCAGGTGGATGCGGTAGCGCTCCGCTATGCTCCTGCGGGCGCCCTGTCCATAACCATGGACCGGCGCCTTATTGCGTCGTCCGCCATCCCGGCGCTCACGTCAGGAACACTGCGCCTGACTGCCGTGTGGCTGCCCAAGGGAACTGTGGTTACCAGCATCTCGTACCTGTGTGGGGTTGCGGTAACCGGCCTCACGAATCGCTGGTTTAGTTTGTTCGATGCCAGCCGCGCATTGCTTCGCACCACGGCGGACAACGCTGGCACCTGGAATGCTGGCTCACCGCTAACAATCCCGCTGTCCAGCACGTACACCGTGCCGTCTGACGGGCTCTACTACCTCGGCATCTGTGAGGTAGCGACCACGCCCACACAGTTGCGCGGTGTTGGTTCGACTACAAGCTCTGGCATGGCTATTGCGCCAATCCTCAACGGCGACAGCACGGCGTCACTGACGAACGCGGCGTCAACTCCCAGCACAGCGGCAACGATCACAGCGAGTGGCAATATTCCGTTCGCCTACGTGTCCTAAGGATCAACGACCAGTTCGCGCTCTAGCTTGGCCGGTTCGCGCCCTCCATCGTTGCGGGCTCCGATGAGTGATCGTCGGTAGTCCGCAACGGTCAGGACACCGTTGGCGTTAAGGATGTCCTGAATACGCTCGACAAGCCACGACAATTCATAGTGCTCAACGAGGCGGTCATACGCGCCATCCAAATGTGCGGTCTTAGTAGCCACAGGATCCCCCAAAAAATATGTGCCGCCCCATGCGGCAAGGGTCATCCTATACCACTAATCGCGCATGGCGTATCGGCGCCTGATTGCATCGACGTCAGCCGCCGCTTCCTCGGTCAGCTTCTTCCGGAGTCTGGCCTTCCACTCATCCTCGGTCGCCGCGAACTTGCGCTTCTCCCACCAACGCTTTGCCCGCAGCGCGGATGACCACTCGTTGTCCAGGTGGAGTGATAGCGGTCCCCAGAATGTTTGGATCGTGCGCTCTATTCGCTGGATACTCTGCACTTCGGCGGCGCTAGTGTGCCCTTCAGTGCGAAGTGCTTGGGCCATCGCAACTGCCCCGGCGTGCGCCTTGAACGGGTGCCGTGGCGCATTCTCCACCATGTATGCCATGAACTCATCAGACAGGCTCATGGTCGCTCCAAGCGGAGGTGATACCACTTGCCGGTTGACTCGCTGTACGAGATTTTGGAATGGCACACCTTGCACTGATGCCACCGATGCAGCTCGATAAGTTGCGGGACTACATGGTGGGTCATGCTTCACCCCGCAGATCAGCGGCGCGTGTGCGCAGGTATCGAACGCGGTAGCCGACTCGCTCCATGACGTCCGCGGCTTCTTCGAGTGCCTGGGCTTTGGCTTCCGCTACTTCCCCGAATCCCGCGGCGGCGAGGAAATCAAGCGTCTCGCGCGCTTCCTTTGTCCACCCGGGCTTGGCTCCAGCTTGGCAGTCCTGCCATTCGCCTTCGCCCCACTCGCGCTCGAAGTTCCATTTAGCGAGCGCTTCCACCAGCCGATCACTCACTACCTTTCTCCTCCGGTTCCATAAATGACTTCATGTAGTTGGCGAACTCGACCGACTCGACCGTCCTGTTCTGGAAGTGCTCGATGGTCTCGTTCCCTTCCTCGTCGTACCTCACCGTGTAGCCCGTGATATTTCCGTCGCCGTCCATGTTCGACTGGCCGTAGCCCATGGGGGCTGTGAAATGTCCGTCGTTCATTGCTGCTCCTTCGCTGCTATCGCGGCACGTTCCTCTAGGTAGGTGGCGACGGCCCGCGCAAAAAACCACATGAACGGATTCTTGGTGGGATAGCTGCGCGCGAGAGCCGCCTCGTTGGCGATAAGGTGCGGGGCTGCGGCCCCGTCAGGGATCATGACCGCCTCCACTTGTCGAGGAGGTCTCCCATCCAATCGGAATTGGCGGCATAGTAGATCAGGGCCGGGATGCCTACTATCACGGCAGCGGTAGCGCCGACCGCAGCGCCGAAGATCAGAAGGTTACCGAAGAGTTCCCAAAAGTTGATCATGCTAGTTCCTCCGGCTCATGTAGAAGGGTTGCGGGCAGGGTGATATCCGCCGCCTGGGTATCAATGGTTACGTCGAACCTTGCCCAGTAAGCGCCGCTTGCGGAGTGCTGCTTGCGGTACGCCTCCGGGCTACTGCCGCCACCCAAGATGATCGCACCAGGGCGCAGCACGTAAAGCTGGTGGATGTCAGTTATCAGGGGCCAGCCCGGATCTACAGAGGCCTCACCCTGCACCCACACATGATTACGCGGCACCGTGAAGGCGGCAGCTATAGCCTTGCGCTTCTCGATGCGGACGGGGTCGTTAGTGATTCTATTGCCCCTGCCCCGATGCTCATTCTGCTCATTTGTCATGCACCAATTCTACCGTGAATCACTGGCAAAAGACAGTGATTCACGGTGATCTGTTCGGCAAATAGAAAAGCGCCCCAATGTTTTTTGCGAGACAGAGGGGGCGCTTTTCATTCGAAACAAAACACGGCGAACGAATGCCGCAAACAAAAGACTACCACAAGAGCGTGGCCCCGGACTTGCGCTCCGGGGCCACCAGTAAAACCTACACGACCGCCAACCCGGCAGGTCGCAACACGCCGGGAGGCAACCATGCGCAACCTAAAGATCAACGGGCGCAGAGGCGCCTTCCAGCTCGTCTCAGCCGGCGTCTACCTCATCGTGGGCGCAAGCTTCCTACTCACCCCAGGCGTCGGCTCGCGGCAGGTCACACTCCGCTGGCTCACCGACTACGTACCACTCGAACCGTTCGCCGCGCTCTGGGTGTTCGCCGGGCTACTCGGCATCGTGTCCGCATTCCAATGCAGGCCGCGTGACTGGTTCGGATTCGCCGCACTCGTGTTCGCCCCCGGAGTTTGGGGCGCCCTGTTCTTCATCGGCGCCTTCACCGGGAACCCTGCCGCAATCACATCCGCAGCCGTCTACTGGCTGTTCGCAGCCCTCTCCATGATCGTCTCAGGCATGCAGGGTGAACGCGACAGAGACACAAGGACAACGCATGAGCCCTGACCAAATACTCACCCTCGCCGGGATCCTCATCGTTGCCGGGGGTGCAGCGTATGGGGCGACCATTGCGGCGCGCACCTCATCGAAGACGGCCAAGGAAACTAACGCGGTCACGTTCTCCAAGAACCTGATGGACCGCCTCGAATCGCTCGAAGACGACGTTGCCGCACTCCGCAAAGACTTGAACCTCGTCTCCCGCAACTTCTCCACCGCCATCAACTTCATTGAACGCATGGTGTTCTGGGCAAAAGGCGGATCCAAGCCGCCCATCCCCGGTATCCCCGAATCGCTCAAAGCCCACCTGGACCCGTCACTCATCGACCAGCACGCCGAGCAACAGGAACGAGAAGGCGCATGATCGACACGCAGAAACTCTCCTCCTGGACCCGTGACGTTCAGGGCCAGTACATCAACGAGGACGCCGCGTACGGGGCGCAATGCTGGGACCTCGCCGCCCACTGGTCCCGCTACCTCGGGCTACCGAAGATCAGCACGGGAGGCGCCGGACGCTGGCCCGGCTGGGCTGGCAACATGGTTGACGCCTTCCCGCAGTCCCCAGCTATCGGCGCCGCGTACGAACTCCACGGGCCGGGAGAAGCAGCAGAGCCGGGCGACATCGCAGTATGGGGTGACTCGTACTGGTACTACCCCAAGACGCACGTTGCCGTGGTCATCCGTGACGGCGGGCTACTGACCTGCATGTCGCAGAACAGCACACCATCACGCGCCGACAACCCCTACCCCGACTGGACCACCGGCCCCACCACACTCCAAGCCCTACCCAAGCAAGGGCTCATCGGCTACATCAGACCACGCACAGGCCTCGTTGCCATGGGCGAAGTAAACCAGGAGGACGAATTGTCAGCAGCAGACGTTGAACGCATCATCAACGAAATCACGATCAACATGGAAGCCAAGCACAAGGTCACTCGCCAGGCTGTCAACGACGCCCGCGACTCGGTGAACTTCAACACTCAGAAGCAAGTCGAGGGTGTAGGCCGCGTGACTCAGCAACTCATCATCGACAACGCTACGCCCGACGAGTTCGCCGCAGCAGTTCCCGCCGAACTCGTGCAGGCATTCCTTGACGCGCTGGCAAAGCGGCTGGTGAAGTGATGACCGTCAACCCGAAAGTCACCGCCGCAGTCCTAGCCGCCGCCGTCACAACCGTTATTGCTTGGCTGCTCACCCTCGCCGGCATCCAACTCCCCAACGAAGTACAGGGCGCCATCACATCCATCCTCGTCTTCACTGCCGGGTACATGACACCCGCCGACACGACCCCCAGTAAACACGTAGCCTGAAGCAACCGTGTAGTATCGACTACCGTGCGTCAGGGAACCCAACGCCCCAGACGCGCCGCGCGCGCACAACAAAGCCCCCACTGTCCTAACGGATAGTGGGGGCTTTCCTGCGTTAAGAGGCTAGCTCTGGGATCTCTGGTAGTTCGCCTAGCGCCTTGGCCGCATGTTCGGCGCCGCGGAAGTGAGCATCCGGGACAAGGTGCGCATAAAGGTCGGCGGTGATCTGGATCGAGTTGTGCCCCATGCGCGTCGACAGCTCATAAAGGCTCATCCCCGCATGCAACATAATTGCGGCATGAAGGTGCCTGAGCGAGTGAACCACGACATGCTTATCATCGCCGATCCCCAGCCCCGCTTTCTTCCTCGCTGACTCCCAGGCGCGATTGTAAAAGGCTTGTGCGGTAAACTCGCCATCTTCCTTCATGCGGAAGACGGGGCCTTTGTCCTTCATGGCAGCCTCAACTAGCGGGCGCACCGCGAACACGGTTGACGGAGCGAGGCTGACCTTGCGCCGGCTCTTGGCTGACTTGGGCTCACCTACGTAGCGGGCAGGGTCCTCGTCCCCACCAAGCTTGTGCGCTTTCGTGATGAACACCAGCGGCGGCCGGTTGTCTAGCTTGAAGTCGCGGGCAACCAGCGCGGTCGCCTCCGAGAACCGGCAACCAGTCCCCACAAGGAACTCAAGGAACGGCTTGAAGTGTGGGTCTATGCGGTCACGTATGGCCCTGTAGTCGTCCATGTCGATGTCATCCCCATCGTCGCCAACCCGGACCTTCTTGGGAAGCCTGACGCCCTTACACGGGTTCCTGCCGATGATCCCGTAACGCATCTGAGTCTCAAACGTCGCTGACAGCAGGCCGTGCTTGTCCGCAATCGTCTTCGGCCCCAGCCCGCGACCCTGCATCCACTTGATCCAGGCGATGACCGAGTCGTACGTGACCGCCTTGACCTTCATCAGACCAAGCGGGCCAGAGAAGTGCAGGCGGATCGCGTCGCGGTAACGCTTCAACGTGTAAGGCGTCGTCCCCACAAGCTGTTCAACGTGGGCGGTCATGGCCTCGTTGACTGTCGGCCCGTCGTGCTGGGAGTCTTCGTAGACCTTCGTTGCCGCGCCGAGACTGTTCCCGTTCGCGTCAAGGAGGCGCTTCCACATCTCAGCTTCGGGCCGGTTATCAAACGTGATCGAGTCGGGCTTGCCATTCTCCCGCCACATCACCTGATGCGCCTCGGACCCATCAGCGCGGGCGCGGGTACGGATACTAGCCACGGGCTAGGACTCGCGTCAGTCCGTCCAGGATTGGCTCGCAGATGGGGCGCGCCACCTTGTGGAAGAGAATCAGCATGTGGCGCTGGGCGAGGTGTACTTGAAATGCCCCGTCGCGTCCACACCTGCGGTACTCGCTAAGGAACTGCCCCTCGGTCAGATCAGCAGTGCCCCACGCCTCTATAGAGCGTCCGAAGTCCGCTTTGCTGTGCTTCATGCCTCAACTGTCTTTCACTGGATTGAGAGTAGTGCGTCACTCTAATCTTAACCTAGTCTTGGCAACATAAATAGGCTTCTTGGCAACAGGGGCGAAAAGTTCCTTGAATTCTAGGGCCTAAATCTGTGGAGCTAAGGAGATTCGAACTCCTGTGAATACCCTGAATTGTAGCGGGTTTTCCCCTAGAACACGCGGATTCTGAGACTGTTTGTACCGTTCTTTCGCAACCTTTCGCATCCTCTCGTTGCCCTTGGCAACAGCAGATTGTCACTGTGAATCACCTGCTTCTGACAGTGATTTGCAGTATGCTTGATTGCATGGAGCTAACTAGACTGAACGTCAACCTAAACCACGAGACAGCGCAAGCACTTGCGGCCATCGCCAGCGACAACAACATCTCACTCACTGAGGCAACCCGCCGGGCCATCGCCCTACTAAAGTTCATCGAAGACGAAATCGGCAACGACCGGAAGGTGCAGATCATGGACCGCAGCGGGCGGAACAAAAGAGAGCTGGTGTTGATGTGAGCGCCGCAATCCCACGCGCCGTACTGGGCGAATTGAAGCGCCTTAATGATCTGTCGGCCAAGGTTAATGGAAAGACGCCGCTCGATGACCCCAAGCGCGCAGCAGGCGACGAGTTTTGCGCGATGGCCGTTGAAGTGATCGACAAGTATGGCGTCTCCGCAGGGAGGCTCAGCCTTGCACTCGGAGCGTCCGAGGCTACCGTGCGCATGAAGCTCAGTAGGCGCGGCTACGGGGTGCAATATCCGTCGCAACGGAACTACAAGGGGATCGTGTCTCCGGGGCGCAAGGGCCATCGGCAGGACTCATGCCAAAGGGGCCACGCCTTCTCTGGGGCAAATGTCGAAATGCTTGGCGCACGCAGGGCTTGCCGGGAATGCAGGAAGGCCTCGCGTCAGGCAAGGCGAGAAGTACGCACCTAACCCACAAAAAAGAGCCCCACTCTTCATTGAGTGGGGCTCTTCTGCGTCTATGCCTTATGCCGCGGCAACCATCCGCTGAGCCCGCATCTGAATGGCGGGGCATGCCTGACAGTCCCAGCAGCCGGCAGCCGTCGCTTCCTGGTCCGTCAACGTCACTGCCCGGTCCATGAGCACACGCTTAGTCACGCCAAGCCCCTTCGCTATCTCGGACAGCTTCCCAGACTTGCAAGCCCCAGCGATCCGTTCCAGGGGCAGCAACCGTTGGGCCGTCTCATAGCGCACACTCATCTCCACGGCCTCCAACTGCCGCGTCGTATGCCCGCGCTCAACGTGGATCATCTCATGAGTCAACGTACACAGCACCTGAACCGCTGTGAGTCGATCATCAATGTAAATCTTCGAACCGTCCGTGTACCCGTGAACTCCATCAGGCAAACGACCAAACACAACAGCAACCACAACAACCCCACATGTCCCCATCAAGGCCCCAACGGCACTTGATGTGTCAACCATAGGGTACGGGTCCGACAATATTCGAACATATGTTCGAAAAAACGGTTTCGGGGATACAACAAAAATCGGGTTATTTGATAACAAAATGTAACGGTGCAGGTCCGAGGCGAATGGCCCTTGACAAGACGGCACAAAAAAGCGCCCCCGTGATGCTCGGAGACGCTTTGTTGCGGGATTAGCGGTATGGGTTGGGCGGATAGGGTCCGGCTGGTCGTGAATCGAAGCCTGCGAAAGAGTCCCAGCCCTCCTCCCACGCCTCAGCCTTCGCTGCCTGGATCAGGTACGGGGCTGCGGCTTCGAGGTGCGTCCGGGCGATAGCTCGCCGGACGTTCTGGGCCGCGGAGTGGAGCGCGGCCCAGTCTCCCGAATGCG
>Ga0163161_10001260_pt1 | contig 18914 bp, 18 predicted proteins | sample S45metaG_FD_129847 | JGI IMG/M metagenome (GOLD analysis project Ga0163161, IMG submission 129847) | Switchgrass rhizosphere microbial communities from Kellogg Biological Station, Michigan, USA - S4-5 metaG | ecosystem: Host-associated > Plants > Roots > Rhizosphere > Soil | place: USA... | reverse complement strand
GCGGCGGCGGGGGCGGAGGCGGTGGCAACACCGGTTTTGCCTTCGTTCCGCCCGCCCCGGGCGTCGGGAGCGGCGCGTTGCCGGAGGCGCGCCCCGGCACACTGCAGTCCTGCAGCGATCTCGCGAGCAAGGCAACCTTCGCCAACACCGTCTACACCAGCGTGACGACGGTGCCGGCGGGCACGCTCGCCGTGGCGGGCGTGGGCACGCCGGCGCCCGCGCACTGCCTGGTGCAGGGCCAGATGAACCAACGCACCAGCAGTGTCGATGGCAAGACCTACGCCATCGGCTTCGAGATGCGCCTGCCGGTCGACTGGAACGGCCGGTTCTTCTACCAGGCCAACGGCGGGCTCGACGGCAGCGTGGCGCGCGCGACGGGCGGCATCGGCGGTGGTGCGCCCACGAGCACCGCACTGCACAGGGGCTTCGCGGTCATCAGCTCCGACGCCGGGCACTCGGGCGCGCAGATCCCGACCTTCGGCATCGACCCGCAGGCGCGGCTGGACTACGGTTACAACGCCGTCGCGCAACTGACGCCCATGGCCAAGAACCTGATTGCCGCGGCCTACGGGCGCGCACCCGACCGCTCGTACTTCGGCGGCTGCTCGAACGGCGGCCGCCATGCGATGGTGGCCGCGGCCCGGTCCGCAGGCCAGTACGACGGCATCCTGGCCGGCAACCCGGGCTTCAACCTGCCGAAAGCCGCGGTGGCCCAGCTCTATGGCGTGCAGCAATATGCCAAGGTGACCACCGCCACCACGCCGGCCGGCAAGCCGGACCTGCAGACCGCATTCACTCCGGCCGAGATGACCACGGTGGCCAACGCCGTGCTCGCGCGCTGCGACGCCATCGACGGCGCGACCGACGGCATCGTGGCCGACGTGCAGAGCTGCAAGCAGGCCTTCGACCTGGCCAGCGCCGTGCCCACCTGCGGCGCCACGCGCAACGGCAGCTGCCTCACGGCCGCGCAGAAAACCGTGCTCGACAACGTTTTCACGGGCGCGCGCAACAGCGCCGGCACCGCGCTGTACAGCGGCTTTCCGTACGACGCGGGCATCAGGGGCGCCGACTGGCGCCAGTGGAAGTTCGCCAATTCGCAGAACCTGGACACCGCCGCCGTGGGCTTCGTCTTCAGCACGCCGCCGCTGGGCACGAGCCGTCCGCCCGGCATCGACTTTGCGCTCGGCTTCAGCATGGACGCCGATGCGCCGGGCATCTTCGCGACGACGGCGCTCTACACCGAGTCGGCGATGTCGTTCATGACGCCGCCCAATCCCACCAACCTGTCGGCGCTGCGCCAGCGCGGCGGCAAGCTCATCGTGTACCACGGCACCAGCGATGCGGTGTTCTCGTCGGACGACACCACACGCTGGTACGAGCAGCTGCGCGCGGCCAACGGCGGCGATGCCTCCGGTTTCGCGCGCTTCTTCCCGGTGCCCGGCATGAACCATTGCGGCGGCGGCCCGGCCACCGACCAGTTCGACATGCTCGCACCGCTGGTCGCGTGGGTGGAACAGGGCAAGGCGCCCGCCTCGGTCATTGCCAACGCACGCGGGCCCGGCGCCAACGTGGTCAATGCCGAAGTGCCGGCCGACTGGTCACCCGCTCGCACACGGCCGCTCTGCCCCTACCCAAAGACCGCGGTCTACATGGGCGGCAGCCTCGAGTCGGCCGCGAGCTTCTCCTGCCGATAGGCGACACGGCGCTGCGCAGCGCGTCGCGTCGCCGGTGCCGTGCCACCCTTCGGATGGATGCCGGCCAGCTCACTCATCGAACTCCTGGCCTGTACGAGGCGCACCAGGAGCCTGCTCGTCGAGGGATTGCCGGTACCTGATGCAACCACGCATGAACTGCGGCCACGCGGGAACGGCGATGGCCGGTTCCAATCGCTCCGGCAGCAGCAGCCAAAGGTCCGGGTGGTGCCAGCACAGCTCGTGGCTGCTGGAATCCCTGTGCTGCCGGATCGCGGCGCGCAGCTTCCGCACTTCCGCGACGAGTTCCGCACGGGACATCGCATCGAGGTCTTCGTCCATTTGCCAGCACCTCCGCAAAGGGATGAGGCGGGCGAACTGCGCCTGGGCGCAATCCCCAGCCCGAGAGTGCGCAGGATAGTGCGAGGCGGCCGAACTGCCCAGCTTTCGAACGACCGGCTGGCGGCCTATGCCGCGCCCGCGTGCGACCAGCCGAGCGACACGCGGGTGCCTTCACCGCGCCGGCTCTCGATGCGCAGCCGGGCGCCGATCGCCTCGGCCTGCTCCCGCAGTCCCACCAGGCCGTAGTGGCCCGCCGCCTCGGCGCCCGGATCGAAGCCGATGCCATCGTCGGCGATCTCCAGCTCGACGCCGCCATCCGCCGCGCGCTGCAGGCGGACCAGGAGCCTCGCCGCGCCCGCGTGGCGTTCGACGTTGCGCAGCACTTCCTCGCACATGTGAAACACGGTCTCCGCCGGCTCGGCCGCCAGTGCGGACAGTTCGGGGTCGATGCGGGCATCGAGCTCGATGCCGGAGCGCTCGCCCAGGCTCTTGGCCAGTTCGGCCAGGGCCGCACCCAGCCCGATGTCGCGCACCGGGTTGCTGCGCAACTGCTCGATCGCGCGGCGCGCCTCGTCCAGGCCGTCCCGGGCCGCCTGCTCGGCGCGGACCAGCTCGTCCGGCAGCGCATCAGGCCGGCTGGACGCCAGGCGCTTGAGCACCCGGATCTCGGTGAGCATCGCCATCATCGAATGCGCCAGCGTGTCGTGCAGTCCGCGCGCCAGCCGCAGGCGCTCGCGCACCACCGCGGCGTCGCGCGATTCCTTGGCCAGCCGGTTGATCTCCTCGGTGCGCTGGCGCACGCGTTCGTCCAGCTCGGCGTTGAGCTGCCGCAACTCGTCGCGCTCGCGCTGCAGCGTGTCCAGCAGGCGGTCCAGCGCGCTGCCCAGCCGCGCGGCCTCGTCGACGCCTTGCGGCACTTCGATGCGCGTCGCGCTTCCGGCCAGCACCGCGTCGGCCGAATGCGCGATCACGCTCACGCGGCGCGTGAGGCGGTGCGCCACCACGACGCCGGCCGCCGCGGCGGCCAGGCCCAGCAGGCTCAGCACGATGGAGATGCGCCATTCGATGGCGGTTGCAAAGGCCGCGACCGATTCGACCGGCTGGATCACCACCGCGTGCCAGCCGAGCCGGCGCAGCGTGCCGTCGCGGGCATTGGGCGGGGTCGCGATGAGGTAGGGCCGGTTGTCCAGCAGCCGCCTGGTGCGGATGCGCGTCGGCAGATCGGACCCGTCGGTGCCCAGGCCGGCCACGGTCGGATCGAAGGGCGTGACCGGTTCCCCGAGGTCTTGCCAGCGCTTGCCCAGCAGCGCGCCCGGACCGTGGCGCACGATGCCGTCGCGATCGACCAGGAGCCATTCGCCCGGCGAGGCGCGGATCTCGCCCACCATCTTCTGCACCCAGTTCCAGCTCAGGTTGGCGGCAACCACGCCGATGATCGCGCCGTCGGCGTTGCTCACCGGCGCGGTGAGCTTCAGGAAGCGCTCGTTCGGCGAGCGGCCGTCCTCGATCCACGCGGCGTCCAGGCCTTGCGAGATCCATGCATGCTGGTTGACGTTCTGGCCGACCACCTGCTCGTCGGTCGCCGCGACGATGAAACCGTCGGCGTCGGTCACCGCCAGCCAGATCAGGTCCGGCACGCCGCGGCGCACCGCCTGCAGCGACCGCTTCAGGCGTTCGCCCTGGCTGTCCTGCACGTCCTCCGACAGCATGGTCGCCACCACGCTGACGGCCTGCAGGCGCAGCAGCAGTGCGGTGTCGAGCTCGGCATTGACGTGTTCGGCCGCGGCCTCCAGGCGCTGGCCGTGCTGCTCGAGCAGCGTCGTGCGCACGAAGCTGCGCAGCCACAGGTTGGCCGCGAGTGCCAGGCACAGGGTGAGCGCGATCAGCAGCCAGCCGATCGCGGCCGCCATGGAGCGCCGGGGATCGATGCGACGTGCGAGGTTCATTGCATGCGGATTCTCGCAAACGGAGGCCATGACTTTCGGCATGGGTAGTTCCCCTTGGCACTCGGGGTTTGTCTCGATCCGCCGCGTGACTTCCGGCAGGCGCGCCCGCGGCGGTTTGCGGCAACAGTTGCACCCATCGCGATCCGTGCCCCCAGCGCGACTGATTCACAACCCTGACAACGTGCCGCGACGCGATCGGCGCGACAACGAACGGAGACAAACGAATGAACCCCACTTCCCCGGCACAGCCCGCATCCGGCGCGCCGCCCCGCCTGTTCGACAACCGCTGGCTGCAACTGGCCGTCGGCATCGTCTGCATGATCGCCACCGCGAACATCCAGTACGCATGGACCTTGTTCGTGCCGGAAATCCAGGGCAAGTTCGGCTGGGAGCGGGCATCGATCCAGATCGCCTTCACCATCTTCGTGCTGGTGCAGACCTGGCTCGCGCCGATCGAGGGCTATTTCATCGACAAGTTCGGGCCGCGCCTGATCGTGGCCTTCGGCGCGCTGTTCATCGGCGCCGCCTGGGTCGTCAACTCGCAGGCCACGACGCTGATGGGCTTCTACCTCGGCGCGGCCATCGGCGGAATCGGCGTGGGCTCGATCTATGCCACCTGCATCAACAACGCGCTCAAGTGGTTTCCCGACCGCCGCGGCCTGGCGGTGGGCCTCACGGCCGGCGGCTACGGCGCCGGCTCGGCCGCCACCATCCTGCCGATCGCCGCGATGATCGAATCCTCGGGCTTCCAGCAGGCGTTCCTGTTCTTCGGCCTGCTGCAGGGCTCGCTGGCCTTCGCCGCGGCCTGGTTCCTGCGCCAGCCCAAGGGCAACGAAGTCCGCGCCTCGACCAAGCTCGCGCAGAGCCGCCGCGACTACACGCTGGGCGAAGCGCTTCGCACGCCGCTGTTCTGGCTCATGATCCTGATGTTCTCCTGCGTGGTCACCGGCGGCATGATGGCCGTCGCCCAACTCGGCGTGATCGCACAGGACCTGGGCGTGAAGAACTTCAAGGTGGACCTGTACTTCGTCACCATGGCCGCACTGCCGCTCGCGCTGATGCTCGACCGGGTCATGAACGGCATCTCGCGTCCGCTGTTCGGCTGGATCTCCGACCACATCGGCCGCGAGAAGACGATGGTGATCGCCTTCACGCTCGAAGGCATCGGCATCATCGCGCTGGGCTACTTCGGCCACAACCCGTGGGCCTTCCTGATCCTGTCGGGCGTGGTCTTCCTGGCCTGGGGCGAGGTGTATTCGCTGTTCTCCGCGCTCGCCGGCGATGCCTTCGGCACCAAGCACATCGGCAAGATCTACGGCGTGCTGTACTGCGCCAAGGGTGTCGGCGCGCTGTTCGTGCCGCTGGGCAACCTGATGATGGAAGCCACCGGCACCTGGTCGACCGTGCTCTACACGGTCGCGGGTCTCGATCTGTTCGCGGCCTTCCTCGCCATCGTCGCGCTGCGGCCGATGCTGGCCCGTCACACCTCCGGCAACGCTGCCGCATCGCATGCGCCATCGCCGTCGCCTTCGCCTGAAATCGCGATGCCGGGGCTCTCGCCCGCAGGCCGCTCGGCCTGAGCGTCCCGCTCTCTGAATTCAATGCACCCGTGGGTCCGGCCTTGCCGGTCTCACGGGTGCATTTCGCATTCAGGGAGGCGCCGAGGCGCGTCGCGGACTACTTCTTCAACACCAGCACCGCCAGTTCGGTGCGCGTGTTCGCGTGAAGCTTCTGCATGATGCGGCTGACGTGGTTCTTGGCCGTTCCCTCGGCCAGGTTCAGCGCGGTGGCGATCTGCCGATTGCCGTAGCCCTTGGCGATCAGTTCGAGCACCGCCGCCTCGCGCTCGGTCAGCGGCTTGGTCGCATCGGGCTGCGGCGACGTGCCGGCCTGGGCCTCGGCGCGCGCATCCGGCACGGGCATGGGTGCGGGAGCCGGCTCCTGCGCGACGCGGTCCGCGAGCAGGCGGAACTGGTCCATCACCTTGCGCGCGATCTGCGGCGTGAGCCGCGATTCGCCGCGGTGCACCGCGCGGACCGTGTCCAGCACCTCTTCTTCTGAGGCATCCTTGAGCAGGTAGGCCTGCGCGCCGGCACGCACCGCGTCGAACACCAGGTCGTCGCGGTCGAAGGTGGTCAGCACCATCACGCGCGTGTGCGGCAGCGCGGCCGAGATCTCACGCGTGGCGAGCACGCCGCCCTTGCGCGGCATGTGCAGGTCCATCAGCACCACGTCGGGCCGCGCGCGGCGGGCCAGCTCCACGGCTTCGACGCCGTCGGCGGCCTGGCCGACCACTTCGATGTCGGGCGCGGCATCGAGCAGCATGGCCATGCCGCGGCGGATCAGTGCCTGGTCGTCGGCGATCAGCACGCGGATTCTGGGCGCGGCCTGCGCAGCGGAAGGCGAGGGTTCGGCGGTGGTGCTCATGGCTACGCCGATTGTGCCCCGAGGCGTGCGGAAAGGGTGTTGCAGATGTGTACGGCCTCACGGCCTGCCTGCACCCTTTGGGATCTACGTGTACCCCAGGAGAATCCTCGTGAGCGCTTCAGGCGCGAGCCGCGGAATATCGTGTGCGCAGTCCAGGCCGTGCGTGGCCCATCCGGGGTCGGCTTGCAGGCGCTGGTACAGGTCGACGAACGGACTGCCCTCCCAGCCGCACGCCGCGATGAAGGCCTTGCTGCGCACGAGGCGCCAGTTGCCGGTCAACGCGATCGCCTGCAGGAAGGTGGCGATCGGATGGGGACGGCACCGGCGGTCGAGATGCGCCGGCGGCGCGCAGTTCAAGCCGTCCGCAGCGGCGCCCTTGATGAAGCGTTCCCTGTAGGCTGGCCCGGCGAGCGCCCAGACCGACTCGCCGTGTTCCGGCACGTACGCATCGGCATAGACGATGGCCCTGACGCGCGAGGGCTCCTGGTCCGCCGCCCCCGTGATGACCATGCCTCCATACGAATGGCCGGCGAGCACGGCGGGCGTCTCGCGCGCGCCGAGCGCTTGCACCACCTCGTCGATGTGCCGCTCGAGATTGGTTCCGCTCGCCGGCTCGTCGCCGAGCCCCGAGAGAGTGAGCGCCTGGACGTCATGGCCTTCGCGCAAAAGCGCATCGCCGACCGTGTCGAATGCCCAGCCTCCGTGCCAGCCACCCGGCACCAGGATGAATCTTGCCATCGTGTGTCCTCTCGAATGCGGCCGCAGTCAATTCGGCCCGCGCTCATTGTGGCCCGGAGACCTTCCGGGAGCCATTCGCCGCACGCAGGCAGGCACCACGCCTGACGCTTTTCGCCAATCGCCCCGAGCGCTGCTGCCATTGCCGCGCCGCCGCGCAGCGCCTAGATTGCAGCCCACATGACCTCTTCTCCTGAAACCACGGCGCACGCATCCACGGGGGCGCCGCTCGCGGGCGTGCGCGTGCTCGACCTGACCCGCCTGCTGCCCGGGCCGCTCGGCACCATGCACCTGGCCGACCTGGGCGCGGACGTCGTCAAGATCGAAGACACCGGCGCCGGCGACTATGCAAGCCCCTCGGTGCGCGCGCTCGTCAACCGCAACAAGCGCGCGATCCGCATCGACCTGAAGCAGGCGCAGGGCGTGGCCACGCTGCTTCGCCTGTGCCGCGATGCCGACGTGCTGGTCGAGGGCTTCCGGCCCGGCGTGATGCAGCGCCTGGGCGTGGGCTATGACGCGGTGGCGGCGGTGAACCCGCGCATCGTCTATTGCAGCATCAGCGGCTTCGGCCAGACCGGCCCGTTGCGCGACACGCCGGGGCACGACCTGAACTACGCCTCGCTCGCGGGCGTGGCCGACCAGATCGGCAATGCCGCGGGCCCGGCCCTGTCGAACCTTCCGGTGGCCGACCTGCTGGGCGGCACCATGACCGCGGTGGCCGGCATGCTGGCCGCGCTGTTCGATGCCGCGCGAACCGGCCGCGGCCGGCATGTCGACATCGCCATGGCCGACGGCGTGCTGGCCCACGCGGTGCTGCCGCTGGCCGGCCTGCACCAGCACGGGCATGTGGCGCGCGTCGGCCACAGCGCGCTCACGGGCGCCCTCGCCTGCTACGGCTACTACCGCACGGCCGACGACCGGCAGGTGGCGGTGGGTGCGCTGGAACCCAAGTTCTGGCAGGACCTGTGCCGCCTGCTCGAGCGCCCCGACCTCGCACCGCTGCACCGCAGCGGCGATGCCGCCACCGAGGAGCGCCTGCGCGACGCGCTGGCCGCCATCTTCCGCGCGCGGCCGCTCGCGCACTGGCGCGACCTGTTCCACGACGGCGTGGGCTGCGTGACGCCGGTGCTGCGCATCGACGAGACGCTGGAACATCCACATTTCCGCGCGCGCGGCATGCGCGTGGCCACCGACGACGCGGCGCCGCCGCAGCTCGGCTGCCCCATCAAGATGACCGGCTTCGAGCCCGCCCCGCCGCGCCCTGCCCCTCGCGCCGGCGAGCACACCGACGAGATCCTGCGCCAGGCCGGGCTCGACGCATCGGCCGTGGCCGGCCTGCGCGCGGCCGGCGCCGTCGATTGAAGCGCCCTCCCCTGCGGGAGCGCTGCCTACAATCCCGACGGCCGCATTGCAGCGGCCGCGAACGATGACGCCCACCCACCACACCGTTGCCATCCAGCAGGTGCACAGCATCCTGATGGGCGCGCGCCACCGCGGCGTCGATCCGGCGCGCGTGCTGGTGCGTGCGGGCATCGCGCCCTCGCTCCTGGAGTCGCCACTCGCGCGCATCTCGCAGCGCCAGTACGCATCGCTGATCCGCGCGCTGCGGCGCGAACTGCGCGACGAGATCTGGGGCCTCTTGAGCGAACCGCTGCGGCCCGGCAGCTTCGGCCAGTGCATGCGCCAGCTGGTGCGCTGCGCCACGCTCGGCGAGGCGCTGCGCGACGGCTTTGCCGCCTACCACCTGCTGCTGGACGACTTCGTGCCGCGCCTCACGGTGCAGGGCGGCAGCGCGCGCGTGCAGTTCGTGCTGCGCCGCGAGGCCGATGCGCGGATGGACTATGCGGTGAAGGCTTTCATGCTGTTTGCCTTCAACGCATCGTCATGGCTGGTCGCGCGCCGCATTCCGCTGCTCGAGGTCGACTACACGGCCGAGCAGACGAATACGGAGACCTCGCGGGTCTACCAGGTGCCGATCCGCTACGGCCAGGCGCATGTCGGCATGTCGTTCGAGGCGCGCTGGCTCGACCTGCCAGTGGTGCAATCGCCACAGAGCCTGCGCGAGTTCCTGGCTGGATCGCCGGCCAACCTGATCGTGAAGTACCGCGACGCCAGCAGCCTCACGGAGCGCATCCGCCGGCTGCTGCGCAAGCGGCTGGGCAGCGAGCTGCCGTCGCTGGAAGAAGTGGGCGATGCGCTCGCCGTCACGCCCCAGACGCTGCGCCGCCGGCTGCGCGACGAAGGCCGCGGCTTCCAGCAGATCAAGGACGAGCTGCGGCGCGACGCCGCCATCGAATACCTGCTGCACACGCCGCTGCCGCTGCTCGACATCGCCAACCGCGTGGGCTTCTCGGAAGCCAGCACCTTCCACCGCGCCTTCAAGCAGTGGACCGGCGTGGCGCCCGGCGAGTACCGCGCCACGCACGGCCCCGAACGCTGAGCGGTTTCGCCAAGCCCTTTGGCGCTTCCCGCCATGGGTGCGGCGCGCGGTGCGCCATAAGCTGTGCCGCATCTTCGTTATCCCTCGGCGGCTCCCATCGTGTACCTGACCCAAGGCCTGCATCGCGCGCTCCAGCGCAACTCCGGCATGACGGCGCTCACCCACGTGAGCGACAGCGGCGTACGGCGCCAGACGCACGTGCAACTGGCGGGCAGCGTGGCACGGCAGGCCGCCGCGCTGGCACGGCGCGGCATTGCACGCGGCGACCGCGTGGCGCTGCTCGCCCCCAACAGCGACCAGCTGGTGCGCGCCATCCTCGCGTGCTGGTGGCTCGGCGCCGTCGCCTGCCCCTTGAACGTCCGCTGGAGCACGCCCGAGCTCGCGCATGCGCTGCAAGACAGCGAAGCGTCGCTGCTGCTCGTGGACGACTCTCTGCTGACTCTTGCACCGGCCGGCGAGACCCCGCTGCTGCGCCTTGGCGCGCTCGAAGAAGAAGCCGCCGCGATGGAGCCGCTGGCCGACACGCGCACCGGCGGCGACGCGCTCGCGGCCATCCTCTACACCGGCGGCACCACCGGCCGCTCCAAGGGCGTGATGCTGAGCCACGCGAACTTCTGGACCGCGTCGATGACGCGTGGCGCCGAGCTCAACAACGCGCCCGATTCGGTCTCGCTGCTGGTGGCGCCGCTGTTTCATGTGGCCGGGCTCGGGCGCCTCGTCGGCCAGCTGATCGTCGGCGGCAGCTGCGTGACCATGGCGCAGTTCCGGCCCGCGGCGGTGATCGAGGCCATTGCCGAGCACCGCATCGGCGACATCATCGTGGTGCCCAGCATGCTGCAGTCATTGCTCGACGATCCCTCGTTCACGGCCGAGCGCGTGCGCAGCCTCACGCGCATCGCCTTCGGCGCCGCGCCGATGCCGCCCGACCTGCTCGACCGCGCGCTGGCCGCCTGGCCGCATGCCGAGTTCTTCCAGGCCTACGGCCTCACCGAAACCGCGGGCGCGGTGTGCATCAACCTGCCGGCCAACCACCGGCCCGAGGCGCGCGCGCTGGGCCGCCTCAATGCCGTGGGCCGCGCCGGCCTCGGTGCCGAGATCATCGTCGCCGACGAAAGCGGGCGCGAGCTGCCGCGCGGCGAAGTGGGCGAGATCCTCGCGCGCGGCCCGATGGTGATGCAGGGCTACTGGCGCAACCCAGAGGCCACAGCCGCCGCGCTGCGCGATGGCTGGCTGCGCACCGGCGATGCCGGCCGCATGCTGGACGATGGCTACCTGTTCATCGTCGACCGGCTGAAGGACATGATCATCAGCGGCGGCGAGAACGTCTACTGTGCCGAAGTGGAGGCCGCGCTGCGCAGCCATCCGCAGGTGCGGCAGGCGGCGGTCATCGGCGTGCCCGACGTGCGCTGGGGCGAGGCGGTGCACGCGGCGGTGGTGCTGGCCGGAGAGGGTGCCGCCACGGCCGACGAGCTGCGCGCCTGGTGCCGCGAGCGCCTGGCCGGCTACAAGTGCCCGCGCGGCGTGAGCTTCATGCGCGAGCTGCCGCTGTCGGCCGCGGGCAAGGTGCTGAAGAACGTGCTGCGCGAGCGGGTGCAGGCGTGATGAAACCCGTCACCGGCGCGGACCGCCGCCACCTGTTCGGCCAGGTGCCGTTCATGCGGCTTCTGGACGCGCGGCGCGAGTTCTCCGAAGGCGGGCGCGCGCGCCTCGTCCTCGACGAGCGCACGGAACTCGGCAATGTCATCGGCGCCGTGCATGGCGGCGTGCTGGTCACGCTGCTCGATGTGGTCATGGCCAGCGCGGCCGTGTCGCTGTTCGACTTCGAACGCACCGCCATCACGCTCAACCTCAACACCAGTTTCCACGCGCCGGGCCGCGGCCGCCTCACGGCCGATGGCGAAGTGGTGCAGCACGACGCCAGCGTGGCGTGGTGCCGCGCCTCGGTCATCGACGATGCGGGCCATGTGGTGGCACGGGCGCAGGGCTCGTTCCGCTACCTGCCGCTGCCGCAACCCGCATGAGCCGCAAATTTCAAACAACAGGAGACAACACCATGACGAAAATGCATCGCCGCGCGGCCTTGGCCCTGGTGGCCGCCTGCGCGCTGGCCGCGCCACTGGCGCAGGCCGCCGACCCGTATCCGAGCAAGCCGATCCAGCTCGTGCTGCCCTTCCCGCCGGGCGGCTCCTTCGACCCGATCTTCCGCACGCTGGCCGAGGCCGCCTCCAGGGAGCTGGGCCAGCCCATCGTGCTGATGCACAGGGCGGGCGCGGGCGGCGTCACCGGCACCGCATCGCTGGCGGCGATGAACGACGCCGACGGCTACACCATCGCAGTCATGCACAACTCGGTGATCCGCGCGCCGCTGGTGCAGAAGGTGACCTGGGACCCGCTCAAGGACTTCACCTACCTGATCGGGCTGGCCGGCCTCACCACCGGCATCGTCGTGGCCGCCGACGCGCCCTGGAAGTCGCTGCCCGATCTGCTGGCCGACGCGAAGAAGCGGCCCGGCGCAGTGAGCTGGGGCAACGTCGGTGCGATCAGCATCAACCGCATCTATGCCGAGCGGCTCGCCAGGCAGGCCGGCACCTCCTTCAACCTGGTGCCCTACAAGGGCGGCAGCGAGGCCTTCCAGGCGGTGATCGGCCGCCATCTCGACGTCTACGGCGATCCCGGCTTCGGACCCCAGGTGCAGGGCGGCAAGGTGCGCCTGCTCGCCACCTTCACGGCGGAGCGGCTCAAGCGCTACGACGCGCCGACCGTGAAGGAACTGGGCCACGACATGGTGATCGAGTCGCCGGTGGGCCTGGTGGCGCCGAAGAACCTCGATCCGAAGATCGCCGCCAGGCTGCACGCGGCCTTCGGCAAGGCCGCGGCCGACCCCGCCTACCTCCAGCAGCTGGAGCTGTTCGACATGCAGCCCAAGCTGATGACCGGCGAGGGCTATGCCGACTATGCCCGTGCGCAGTTCGAGCGTGAACGGAAGATGCTGGCCGAGATCGGCTTCAAGCCCGAGTGACAGGAGCAATGAACCCCATGGACTCTTCCGCATTCGATTTCAAGGGCCGCCACGTGGCCGTGGCCGGCGGCTCCAACGGCATCAACTTCGGCATTGCGCAGGCCTTCGCCCACGCCGGGGCACGGCTCACGGTGCTGAGCCGCTCGGCCGACAAGGTGGCCGCGGCCGCGCAGCGCCTCGAGGCACTCGGCACCGAGGCGCTCGGCATCCCGGCCGACGTGCGCCAGCCCGAGGCGCTGGAGCGTGCCTTCGCAGCGGGCGCCGAACGCTTCGGGCCCATCGACGTGCTGGTCTCGGGCGCCGCGGGCAACTTTCTTGCGAGCGCGCTCGACATGTCGCCCAACGCCTTCAAGACGGTGGTCGACATCGACCTGCTCGGCAGCTTCAACGTCGCGCGGCTCGCGCATGCGCACCTGCGCAAGCCCGGCGCCTGCGTGATCCAGATCTCCGCCGGGCAGGCCTTCACGCCCACGCCGTTCCAGGCCCATGTGTGCGCGGCCAAGGCGGGCGTCGACATGCTGACGCAGGTGCTGGCGCTGGAGTGGGGTCCGCAGGGCATCCGCATCAACTCCATCGTGCCCGGCCCCATCGCCGACACCGAGGGCCTGAAGCGGCTCGCACCGACCGACGACACCATGGCCGCGATGGCCCAGCGCGTGCCGCTCAAGCGGCTGGGCCGCATCGAGGACATCAGCCGCATGGCGATGATGCTCGCGAGCGACTGGGGCTCCTACATCACGGGCGCGGTCATTCCCGTGGACGGCGGCCTCGCGCTGACCGGGCCGCGCGACTTCACGGCCGCCGCTGCCGCGTCGAAGCGGGGAGCCGCGCCATGAGCCTGCAGCTTGCGAGCACGGCGCCCGGAGGCGACGACCGGCCGCGCAGCGGACCGCAGCGCTACGTGCCGTTTTCCGAGCACCTCGGCCTCACGGTCGAGCGAGCCGAAGGCGGCGAGTCGCTGGTGTCGGTGGCGCTGCGCCCCGAGCTGCTGAACAACCATGCCGCCAGCCACGGCGGCGTGCTGATGACGCTGCTCGACAGCGCCATGGCGCATGCCGCGCTTTCGCGCGTCGCCTATGCGCGCGAGGTCGTCACCGTCGACATGCACATCGCCTTCATGCGGCCCTCGAGCGGCGTGCTGCAGGCCGAGGGACGCGCCACCGGCGGCGGGCGCTCGGTGTGCTTTTGCGAAGCCACGGTCACCGATGCCAGCGGCGAAGTGGCAGCGCGCGCCATGGGCACCTTCCGCTACCGCGACCCCGCGTGATCGCAGCACCGCGAGCGCGACTGTGAGCGTTTCGGCCAATCGTTTTGGGCCGATCCGCGATTGCCGCAGGCGGTGCCCGGGCGGAGACTTCATTCCATCGTCACCGCGTCCCATCAGGAGTTTCCATGACACGTATGCAACGCCCCGTCCATGTGGTCGGCGTGGGTATGATTCCCTTCACCAAGCCCGGCGCCAGCGACCCGTACACCGTGATGGGTGCACGCGCCGCCAGGCTCGCGCTCGACGACGCCGGCGTCGACTATTCGCTGGTGCAGCAGGCCTACGTCGGCTATGTGTACGGCGATTCCACCGCCGGACAGGCCGCGATCTACGGCGTCGGCCTCAGCGGCATTCCGGTCTTCAACCTCAACAACAACTGCTCCACTGGCTCCAGCGCGCTGTTCCTCGCGCGCCAGGCGGTCGAAAGCGGCACGGTCGAATGCGCGATTGCGCTCGGCTTCGAGCAGATGCAGCCCGGCGCGCTCAAGGGCGCCTACGACGACCGGCCATCGCCGATGGCGCGCTTTGCCGATGTGATGGCCGAGAAGCAGGGCTACGTTCCCGAAGCGCCGCGCGCCGCGCAGTTCTTCGGCGGCGCCGGCCGCGACTACATCGCGCAGCACGGCATCCGGCGCGACACCTTCGGCCGCATCTCGGTGAAGGCGCGCCAGCACGCCGCACGCAACCCGCTCGCGGTGTTCCGCCAGACGCTGACGCTCGACGAAGTCATGGCCTCGCCGCTGGTGTTCGATCCGCTCACGCGCTTTCAATGCTGCCCGCCAACCTGCGGCGCGGCCGCGGCCATCGTCTGCTCGGCCGAGTTCGCCGAGAAGCACGGCCTCGACCAGCGCGTGGTGATTGCCGCCCAGGCCATGACCACCGATACGCCTTCCACCTTCGAGAGCAAGGACATGCGCAAGCTGGTGGGCTATGACATGACCGCCGCCGCAGCCCGGCAGGTGTACGAGGACGCCGGCATCGGGCCCGAGGAGCTCGACGTGGTCGAGCTGCACGACTGCTTCACCGCCAACGAACTCATCACCTACGAGGCGCTGGGCCTCACGCCCGAAGGCACGGCCGAACGCTTCATCGTCGAGGGCGACAACACCTACGGCGGGCGCGTGGTGACCAATCCTTCTGGCGGCCTCCTGTCCAAGGGCCATCCGCTCGGCGCGACCGGCCTCGCGCAATGCGCGGAGCTGGTGTGGCAGCTGCGCGGCCGCGCGGAGCAGCGTCAGGTCGAAGGCGCACGCCTCGCGCTGCAGCACAACCTGGGCCTCGGCGGCGCCTGCGTCGTCACGCTGTACCAAGCGGTTTGAGATGATCGACCGCCGCCACATCGGCCACGACCTTCCGCCCTTCCAGGTGGTTGTGGAGAAAGGCCGCCTTCGCTTCTTCGCCAAGGCCACGGGGCAGACCGATCCCGTCTACACCGACGAAGCCGCGGCAGGCGATGCGGGGCACCCGGGCCTGCCGGTACCACCCACCTTCTTCTTCTGCCTGGAGATGGAAGCGCCGAACCCCGCGGCCATCCGCGAGCTGCTGGGCATGGACTACCGCAGCCTGCTGCACGGCGAACAGGGGTTCAGCTACCACGCCATGGCCTATGCCGGCGACACGCTGACCTTCCGCCAGCGCATCGAAGACATCTACGACAAGAAGAACGGCGCGCTCGAATTCGTCGTGCGCAAGACACGCGTCAGCAACCAGCGTGATGAACTCGTGGCCGAGTTGCGCTGCGTCACGGTGGTGCGCAACCCATGAACGACCGGAGCCCGACGATGACCACCGCCAAGCTCCCCGACTGGCGCGCGCTGCAGCCCGGCGATGCCCTGCCCGCGCTCGAGCTGCCGCCGATCAGCCGGCTCGACCTGGCGCTGTACTGCGGCGCCTCGGGCGACCACAACCCGATCCACGTCGACATCGACTTCGCCAGGTCCGCCGGCATGCCCGATGTGTTTGCGCACGGCATGCTCTCGGCGGCCTGGCTCGCGCGGCTGTTGACCTGCTGGGTGCCGCAGACGGCGATCCGTTCGCTCGACGTGCGCTTTGCCGCGCTCACCCAGGTGGGCGAGCGCATCCGCTGCACCGGCACGGTCGACGAGAAGTTCGAGCACGAAGGCCGCCGCAGCGTGCGCCTGAAGATCGCGACCGCCAACGCCGACGGCGCCATCAAGCTGAGTGGCGAAGCCCTCGTCGCCTGGCCCTGACACATCCCCGAGGAGACACCCCATGAACAGCAGCAGCAACAACAGAAAACTCGAAGGCAAGGTCGCCATCGTCTCCGGCTCCGGCCGCGGCATCGGGCGCGAGATCGCGCTCAAGCTCGCGAGCGACGGCGCGCGCGTGGTCATCAACGACCTGGACGCCGAACCGGCCGCGCAGACCGTCAGCGACATCGTGGCCGCGGGCGGCAGCGCCATCGCCTGTGCCGGCAGCGTGACCGACAACGGCTTTGCCGACCGCTTCGTGGGCACGGCCGTCGAAAGCTACGGCGGCCTGGACATCATCGTCAACAACGCCGGCTACACCTGGGACAACGTGGTGCAGAAGATGAGCGACGAGCAGTGGGAGGCCATGCTCGCGGTGCACCTCACCGCGCCCTTCCGCATCCTGCGTGCCGCGTCCGGCTTCATCCGCGATGCCGCGCGGCGCGAAGCCGACGAAGGGATCGAGGTGTTCCGCAAGGTGGTCAACATCTCGTCCACCTCCGGCGTGTACGGCAACGCGGGCCAGGCCAACTACGCGGCCGCCAAGGCCGGCATCAACGGCCTGACCAAGGCCATGGCCAAGGAATGGGGCCGCTACAAGGTCACGGTCAACAGCGTGGCCTTCGGCCTCATCAAGACCCGGCTGACCGAGGCCGATGCCAGCGCGGGCGCGAGCATCGACATCGAGGGCCGGCAGATCAAGGTCGGCGTCAACCCGCAGATCCTCAAGAACGCCGAAGCGATGATTCCACTCGGCCGCGGCGGCACGCCGCAGGAAGCGGCCGGCGCGGTCTACATGTTCTGCATTCCCGAGTCGAACTACGTGAGCGGCCAGGTGCTGGTCTGCGGAGGCGGCCGGCCATGACCGGCGGGGCCGTTGCCACGCGGCCGTGGATGAACGAAGAACTCGAGATGCTGCGTGACAGCGCACGCCGTTTCTTCGAGCGCGAATGCGTGCCCCATGAACCGCGCTGGCGCGCGCAGCACCACGCCGACCGCGACATCTGGACCAAGGCCGGCCAGGCCGGCCTGCTGTGCGCCAGCATCCCCGAGGCATACGGCGGCGGCGGCGGCAGCTTCCTGCACGAGGCGGTGATCTGCGAGGAGCAGATGCGCGCCATGGCGCAAGGCTTCAGCAACAACGTGCACAGCGGCATCGTCGCGCACTACCTGCTGGCCTACGGCACCGAGGCGCAGAAACTGCGCTGGCTGCCGCGCATGGCCAGCGGCGAGCTGGTGGCCGCCATCGCCATGACCGAGCCCGGCGCCGGCACCGACCTGCAGCGCATCAAGACGCAGGCGCGGCGCGATGGCGACCACTGGCGCATCAGCGGCAGCAAGACCTTCATCACCAACGGCATGCATGCCGGCCTGGTCTGCGTCGCGGCCAAGACCGATGCGGCCGCGGGTGGCAAGGGCATCTCGCTGCTGATGGTCGAGACCGCGGGCACGGCGGGTTTCCGCCGCGGGCCTCTCCTGGACAAGATGGGCCAGAAGACGCTGGACACCACCGAGCTGTTCTTCGACGACGTGCGCGTGCCGGCCGACAACCTGCTGGGCGGCCAGGAGGGCGCCGGCTTCGCGCAGCTCATGGCGCAGCTGCCGCGCGAGCGCATGCTGATCGCGGTCGGCGCGGTGGCGACCATGCAGCGGGCCATCGCAGACACGCTCGACTACGTGCGCGACCGCCAGGTGTTCGGCCAGCCGCTCCTGAAGATGCAGAACACCCGCTTCAAGCTGGCCGAGTGCGAGACGCAGGCGCAGGTGGCGCGCGCCTTCGTGGACGACTGCATCGCGCGCCTGATGCGCGGCGAGCTCGACGTGCCGACGGCCGCCATGGCGAAGTGGTGGACCACCGACACCTGCTGCCGCATCGTCGACGAATGCCTGCAGCTGCACGGCGGCTATGGCTTCATGAACGAATACCCGATCACGCGGCTGTATGCCGACGTGCGGGTCGGCCGCATCTACGGCGGCGCCAACGAGGTGATGAAAGAGATCATCGCCCGCGCGCTCGAAAAGCAATGAGCGCCACAGCCGGTCGGCCGCCGCACTTCCGCTTCTGGCCCAAGGGCGTGGCGCGCCAGCTGCGCGTGCCGCGTGCCACGCTGCTTGATTATCTGGACACGGCCGCACGGCGCTATCCCGACAAGCCGGCCATCGCCTACTGCGGCACCACCCTTGCCTACGCGCGGCTGCGCGAGCGCGTCGATGCCCTGGCTGCCTACCTGCAGCAGCGCCTGGGCGTGGCGCCAGGCGACCGCGTGCTGCTCGCGAGCCAGAACTGCCCGCAGTTCGTCACGGCCTTCTATGCCGTGCTGCGCGCCGGCGGCGTGGTGGTGCCGGTCAACCCCATGAGCAAGGCTGCGGAGATGCGCCACCATGCGCTCGACAGCGGCGCGCGCGTGGCCTGCGTCGCGCAGGACCTGCTGCCCGCGCTTTCGCTCGGTGAAGGCGACGGCGAGTTGCGCGCCGTGCTCGTGCATGCCTACGCCGATGCGCTCGATCCGAGCTCGAGCGACGACGTCTTGCCCGACTGGGTCACGGCACCGCGCGCGCCGCTCGACGATGCGCGGCTGCACGGCTTCGAACAGGCGATCGCGCTCGGCCTCGTGCCCGCCGAGCTGCCGCTATCGCCCGACGATCTCGCGGTGCTGCCCTACACCTCGGGCACCACCGGCCATCCAAAGGGTTGCATGCACACGCATGCAACTCTGCTGGCTTCGCTCGCATCCTCGGCGGTGTGGAAGCAGCTGCACGTGGAGACCGTGACGCTCGCCGTCGCGCCGCTCTTCCACATGCTGGGCCTGCAGAACGGCATGAACCTGCCGATGTTC
>Ga0163161_10001259_pt1 | contig 18917 bp, 10 predicted proteins | sample S45metaG_FD_129847 | JGI IMG/M metagenome (GOLD analysis project Ga0163161, IMG submission 129847) | Switchgrass rhizosphere microbial communities from Kellogg Biological Station, Michigan, USA - S4-5 metaG | ecosystem: Host-associated > Plants > Roots > Rhizosphere > Soil | place: USA... | reverse complement strand
TTGGATCATACCAGGGATTTCTTTCATAAAGCTGCCCTGACAGACGATCCATTGAACCTGGCAACTACGACTCCCATTTTATATTTCACAAGATGGATCACGCATCTCTGCGCACCAATATTCGTTTTTTTGGCGGGTGCAGGCGCATTTTTTCAAAGTCTCCGGAAAAGCAAAAAACAGCTAAGTACATTTCTTATCAAAAGAGGATTGTGGCTCCTGGTCATTGAAATATTCGTCATCGGTTTCGCTTTCAGCTTTGATGGTCACTACACAATTATCGGCTTGCAAACGATCTGGTCGATCGGCATCAGTATGATCATCCTTGGCCTGATGATCTGGCTGCCCTTCAATGCGATCCTCATTACCGGGCTGATAATTGTTCTTGGTCACAACGCTCTTGATTTTCTTGAAGCAAATTTGAAATCAAGTCCCGGCTGGTGGTATGACCTGCTCCATCACCAGGGCTTCTATCCATTATGGGATAACCATAGCCTGCTTATTCTTTATCCCTTTCTTTCATGGGCAGGTTTAATGATGCTGGGTTATTGTTTTGGAAAATTATTTGTACAATATGAGGGAAGTCAAAGAAAGAAAGTTCTTCTTTGGCTTGGGCTTGGCGTGATCGCATTCTTTATTGTTTTGAGATACATCAATAAATATGGCGATCCGGATCCATGGTCAACCCAGAGAAATGCCGGAGTTACTTTTCTCTCATTCATGAATGTTCATAAATACCCGCCATCTTTATTGTACATGTGTGCTACTGTCGGCATTGGAATACTATTTCTTGCTCTTGTTGGGCATAAAAAAAACTGGCTTACAAGATTCATCACAGTGTATGGCCGCGTACCCTTTCTTTATTATGTGCTCCATTTCTTTTTGATCCATTTTATTTCTGCCATTTGTTTTTTAGCGAGAGGACATTCCTATGCGGAAGGCTTGAAAATGAATCCCCAGGTAATGCCGGCAAAATTAATTGCTGCCGGTGAAGGTTATTCACTTTTCACCGTGTATATTATTTGGATCTGTATCGTTCTATCCTTATACCCCATTTGCAAATGGTTCAGTGATTATAAACAAAAACACAGGGAAAAATGGTGGCTGAGTTATTTGTAAAAACGATCATCCTTTTTTACCATCTACAAAATACATATCAATGAACCCTTTGTTCTTGGCTTCTATTTTACCCCTGTGATGACAGTTATATTGTAGTTTTATTTTTTCATAAGTTGACCCAGAGATATTGATCCGGTTAGCCTCGCCCTTCTCCTGCATTCTTGACGCTGTATTTACAGTATCGCCCCATATATCGTAAGCGAACTTTTTTGTTCCAACAATTCCGGCAATGACGGACCCGGTATGTATACCAATGCGGCAATCAAAACAAGGTTTTCCGGAAGTTGTCCGCTCCCGCTTAGCTCTTATAATAAAATCACGCATTTCAATAGCTGCGGCCACTGTCTTTTCGGTATTTTCTTCATCGTGCGAAGGCAGACCACCCGCACACATATAGCTATCACCAATGGTTTTGATCCTTTCCAGGTTGTACCGGGGTATGATGTCGTCGAAAGCTCCGAAATAAAAACCAAGAGCTTCGAGCAGCGCGTCGGGAGTTAGCTGCTCACTGAACTTTGAAAAATCAACGAAATCCGTGAAGAGCACCGTCACATCCTCAAAACGTTTGGGTTGAGCCGTACCGGTGCGTTTTAATTCTATCGCGGTTTCCTCTGGCAAAATATTCAGCAATAATTTTTCTGATTGTTGTCTTTCGTATTCGATAACATCTTTTTGGCGTACTATTTCCTCAGTCCGGTCTGCAACCTTTTGTTCCAGGTTCTCATAAAGTATCGAATTGTTGATCGACACCGCAATTTGCCCGGACAGTAATCTCAGCAATGTCAACCGTTCATGTGTAAATACACCTGTTGCGAGGTTATTTTCAAGATAAAGTATCCCGACAAATTTATTTTGATGAAGGATGGGGATGCATAGGACAGACAACGGTTTCTTTTTTTGTAAGTAGGTATCTTTTGAAAACCGGAAATCATTCACTGCTTCATCTATCACTACTTCTTCTTTTGTGCGGTACACATAGTTTACCAATGAAAGCGGGAAAAAATCATTTGATTCTTCCGGAATGCCGATAAAAAGATCAATCCTTTTATTGTCTTCGATCTCTGGTATTTTGACCATCATCAACCCTTCTTTTTCCAATATGAGGCAGCCGCGTTCAGCACCGGCATTTTCAATGACGATCTCCATCATCTTATTGATCAGCCTATCGAACCTTACTTCGCCGGCTATTGTTGTAGATGCCTTCATTACACTGGAAAGATCAATGTTCTCACTGCTAAGGCGAACAGTTTCTTTTTTTAATTCCCCGGTAAAAGTGGTGGTGATGGCTTCCCTGGTGTCAATATTTTTTAAAGCCGGGTAATTATTTTTTAATTGATCAACTTTTACCGTTGCGCCCCATCTTGCGTATAAAAGAAGTGCTCTTTTGAGGTATTGATCTGATTCTCTTTGTAAGTTATTTTCCTGGCAGATATTTGCCATCAATTCATTAGCGATGGCCTCCAGTTGCGTGAACTGGTTTTCTTTTGCAGCAGTTGCCGCCTTTTGGCAATACTCAATAGCCGCCGTAATATCGTTATTGATTTTTGCATAGCCCGAACGGATCAGCAACAATTGCGAAGAAAAGTTTTGAGGACAGATGGTTTCCCATTTTTCAAATTGCCTTATGTTTTTTCTTAACCTTCGTTTTAAAATTTGTTTTTTGTAAACAGGAAAATGGTGATAGCTCATCACTACTGACAAAGAATAATAGAAAACAGCGTCGGCATGACTGGGTGAAGCATTGAAAAATAACAAGAGTTTGATACATCTCCTGGCCACTTCCCTGAGTTTTTCATGCTCATTCATGATAAAATAATACCTGCTCCTTGCCGTGTAAAAATATCCGAGATTAAATTTTACCGCCTGGTTTTCTCTTACAAAAGATTCTTCAAACGATTTGGTTTCTGTCTTTTCATTTTTCTCCCTCAGCTCTCTCATGCAAAACATGTACAGATTGAACTCCCATACCATTTTTGGGTCATTCGTTTTTTCGATCCACGTCCGGTAGCCCTCAAATTCATCAAGTATCATTTTCAGGTTGCGGCCTGACCTGATCTGTGTGGCAATGTGCTGGTTGATGTTTATCGCCAAATAGTTGTAATCTCCTGCTTCCAGTGAATGCTTATAACCTGTATAGAATTCTGCGAAAGTCTCCCGAAGAGGAAGCACCCAATGATAGATACCACCCGCAAGATTTGATGTGAGCTGGCCCCGAACCTTGGGCGAAAAATTTCTCCTGTTCAATTCAAGACAAACCTGCCCAACAGCATAGGCACGGCGATAATTCTGAAAAAATGCATTTTCAATGATTCCATAGGTCACAAAAATATGCGGTGAAGAAATTGAATTTCCCCTGACGATCGTGTAATTAACAAGAGAAAGAAAAGTCGCAAAGTAAGCCGCAAAATCGTTGGAAAAATAAACCGGTGAAATGGCTAAGCTGAAAATACGGGTAACCAGGTTCTCTTTTTCATTTTTTATTTCAGGTAGTTTCAACAAGTCTTCGGGCTTGACGTTTCTAAAACGCCATTTCATCAACACTACATTTTTAAGGATAGAAAAATATTTTCCGGCCTTGCTGCGCGGCAACCGGATATTAAATAACTGGAGCGCCGCATATGCCAATTTAAGTGCCTCCGGGTATTTTCCCAATGCCACTGCAAGTGACAATTTTCTCTCATACACATAGCCTTTTTCCAGTCTACTACGTGCCCTCGTCATCAGGCCATCAAACAACTGGTCAGCTTCATTGACACGCAGATTGAGATATTCCGCCTCGGCGCGGGCTAGTGACAATTGAAAAGCAAAAGAAAAATTTCTTTCCCATATATCGTTTGCCAATAAGGAAACGGCCGTCTGGAAATAGTGAAGTGCTTCTTCATAAGCACTTGAATTCTTCGCTTTTTGTCCTGCTTCATAATTCAATTGACACAACCGGTTCTTATCATCAGCCGAAATAACGAATGCCCGGCTTTCATTAAGATGATTGACCACCTCAAATATATCAGCATCAGCTTTTTCATTTTCCAGCATCCATGTTCCAATGGAATAATGAATTCGTTTGCGTTCTTCTTCACCGAGCATTGAATGTACTGCTTGTAAGAAACGGTCATGAGCAAAGCTTGCATCAGAAAACGGAAGAGCTTCTGTTCCGTTTTGACCACCCGTGATCTTACTGGCAATAGAAGGAATAATATAACCTTCCTTAATAGCAACGTAGAGTGTACGTACAACGGGCTCTACAGGTATGCTCATTATCCCCGCCAGACTGCGAATAGAAAATTTTTGTCCTATACAGGACGCACATTGCAGCACCTTCAATGCATCTGCAGGGAAGCCCTTGATCTTCTGACTAAGGAAATGAACTACATTGTCTGTAACGCTCATCTCGCTGATCCGCTCTTCCACCCACTCCCATTTGTGAGCCGGCGCGTTCCACCTGATAATGTCATGAGCATACAATGTCTTCAGAAATTCATTGATAAAAAACGGGTTCCCCTCTGTTTTTGTAAAAATGATGTCAGCAAGACCGCCCAACTCTGCGGGCGGTTGATTGAAAGTGTCTCCCAATAATTGTGCAATATCTCCAACAGTCAAACCTTTTAATCTTGCTTGTCGTACCTGTGTATTGTATTCTCTTACTTCATTTAATGTTACGCTTAAAGGATGATCACCCAGTACTTCATTGTCACGGTAAGAAATGATGATGGTCAAATATTGGATGGATGTATCCGTTAGAATATCTTTCAAAAGATCAAGCGACGCCAGGTCTGACCATTGAACATCATCCAAAAAAAGAACTACCGGGGTTTCTTTGCCGGCTATCAGTTTGATGAACTGAATGATCGAATAATTAAAACGGCTTTGCGATTCGATCGTGTGTTCGAAACCCTGCATTTCCGATTCATCAAATAACAGGTCAAGATCAGGGATAAGCGAGAATAGCAGAGATAGATTTTCTCCCAGTGCCTCTTTCAGGTTGCGTTTCCATTCGGCAAGCAATGAATTATCACGGGTAAGAAAATGTTTTATATAACTGCTGAATGCCTGGATAAATGCCTGGTAGGGTATGTTGCGTTGAAATTGTCCGAATTTTCCTTCCAGAAAATAGCCATGGGCTTTGGTCACAGGCTGATACATTTCATGTATCAATGAAGATTTCCCAATCCCTGAGAAGCCACATACAATGACAGCCTGCAATTCTCCTTTCAGTGATCTGTGAAATGCATTTGTCAAAAACAATATCTCGTTTTCACGTCCATATAAACGCGATGAAATATGAAAGCGACCGGTAAAGTCATGCTGCGCGAGTTGAAATGATCCAATCGCCCCCTTTTCATGCCATTGCAACAACATTAATTCAAGATCATAGTTTACTCCCCTGGCGGACTGGTAACGGTTCTCCGCATTCTTCTCAAGCAGTTTCATGATCACTGCAGAAACCATTTCCGGAATTGAACTATTTACCTGGAGAGGTGGAATGGGTTTGCGGGCGATGTGACAATAAACATACTCAGCGGGATCAGAAGCCTCAAATGGTAAACGTCCTGTTACCAGCTCATAAAAAATTACGCCCAACGAATAGAGATCACTTCTTGAATCGACAGGCCGGTTCATACGACCTGTTTGTTCAGGGGAAATGTAGGCAAGAGAACCTTCAAGTCCATCGGGGTTGATAGCATATTCTGACTTCAGGCTGAAACGTGTAGCAATGCCAAAATCGATAACGGTTACAGTTGACAGGTCCTGGCTGACCAGGATGTTTTTGCTGTTGAGATCTTTATGAATGACCTGGTGATGATGAATTTCGCTTACTGCATCAGCAATTTTAGCTGCCACTTTAAGAAAGTCAGCGAGAGGACGTTCTTTTATAAAGAAAGCTTCCCTCAATGTCAAACCATCCACATACTCCATCACCAGTGATGGTTTGCCGTTAATATTTTCCAGCCTGATCGCTTTTCTTACACCGGGTATGGTTGAATCATGAGTATGCTCCAGCTCGTTCTTCAATTGCAGTAATAATTCAGCAGGAGCTTCTTTATTTTTGATTTGTTTGATGGCTACAGGAGCGGGAACATCTCTCCTCATCTCTTTGTACACCAGGAATTCGGGCCCTTCATGTATGACATTTTCCGCTATCATCAAATTTTTTATGACGGAACTGCCTTAACCGTCGCATTGTATTTTGGTCCTGTAAAGACCATATAGATATAAATAATATCAAGAACAGCAAATATAAAACACAGTGCTACCAATGTTGTGTTTTGATAAAGATTAATAAACACAACCGTTGTACAAAGACCTGTGCCAAGAAACTTTAACACAGCCACCCAGCGATTTGTGCCGAATTCAGGTTGTTTTACTTTTTGAAGAACAAAAGCCATGCTCATGTTTACATTTACTATCCAACCAGTGTATGCGCCGATATGATCATCATATTGGGGAATGAAGAAATACAAAATGGCACCCCATAATAATATACACAATGCCGTAACAAAAATGTGGTCCTTTTTTTCAGAAGGGACAACGTCTTGTTTCCATCCGTATTTGAAAGTAGAATAAACAATAAAGCAATCAAGAAAGAACCAGATAAAATATGCCCATTGCAACACAGAACCCATGTCTGTTTTCATAAAAATGCCCAGTCCCCAATAAAATTCCCAGGCAAAATTTCCGGCTACTGCCATAATGGGAACATCGGCGTTTTTTTTCTTTATTACGTCACGCAGCACGATAATATATACAATGGCCCATAAATAACATCCTGCACAAAAAGTGATCAATACAAAATCGGAATACTTCTCGGTATTAAAAAGATGACCCGGCATAACTGTACTTTTTTATTTATTAAATAACCGCCTGAAAAAATTCATGATGCTTAAAAGAAGTCTCACCCACCAGGGGATTTTTTTATTCCATGCCAACCCCTTTTGATAGCGTAAAAAATCACGACGCCGCAGGTGATGAAAGATCCATGGCTCATGAAGATTCCAGATCTTACAAAGGGGTTTTTCCATTCCCGAAGCCTCAATAATATTATTTACTGCTCTTCGCGCTGCTTCATTGGCGCCTTCCATGGTTGCAAGATCAGTGAATGTGCGTACATAGTCTGCCGCGAAAAATAAATTAGAGATGTGGCTGTAGGAGTCTGGCCGCAGGCGCCAGGTGTCCACCTTGTTTACAAGAAGCGGTTCCATGTTTTTGCTTGCATAATCGCCTTCAAATTTTATGTCGCGGTCAATGAACCATGTATGGATCAACTCCTGTTTTTCTCCAAGCAAATTTTTTCCATTCTCAATAAGGGCCCGTTGCATTTGCGCCCAGACCTCGTCTTTAATTTCTTCAGGTGAACATTGCTTCGCTGTTTTGTTATATAAAATTCCAACAGTATCCCATTCAGAAACATCACACGACAAAACAGTTTTTACTTTTCCATCAGCATATTTTTTAATGTCGAAGTCTTTCCAAAATTGTAATTGGGAAATGGCTGTAACCGCCCACGGGCTGTCAGAGAAAATGATGTGACCCTGGTTGAGTGTTACAACTTCATTCAGGTAGAATTGTACGCCGGTCATCCATGAAACATCATTCGATAACTCCACAATCCCCGAAAGACTGGGATCTGCCTGCATAATGGCTGCTTTGCCAATTGCGTCATTCGTTACATCGAGAATCGAAATTTCCGGATCGGCAAGTGTATTTTTCTTAATTGCGTTTTCAATGGTGTCAATGGTAAACTGCTGAATTGTTCTCCCGTTCAAAACATCGCCGATCAAAAGCGGAGCGGCTACTTCAACCGGCACGGCCAGAATATAATAATCAGCAGTGAATTTTTCCGGTGGAGATAATTCCGATCGGTGCAAGGCTTCAACGAAGGGACCCTTCGATTCTTTAAGTTTTTGTACCCAAACACCCGTGATCTTTTTACTCTTCGGATCGCAATCAATTTTTACAACATCGGATAAGAACCTGTAGTCAACTCTTTTGCTGACCAAATACTCATGCCACGGATGAAGCCATCGTTCATTGGTGGGACCATTTAATATCCTGTCAGTCGCCACTGAAGGATTCGCCATATTGAAGATCAGTTGAAGAAAAATATCTCCACCAGTTTTTGTACTTGCCGTTTTTGCACGGGCAGCGACTAGTGTTCGCGTAAGTCCTCTTGCAAGGAGATCTGCATAGGCCTGGCTTCTTCCATCCGCACCGGTAAACTCCCACCAGCCAAGGCGCTCATAATCATTTTCCCGGCGTTCATAACAACTAGTCATCAATTGCCAGATCTTTCCTGCAAAAAATTCTTTGTCATCCTGAGTAAGCCCTGTATTGGCATGAAGTGCATTGAGCATTAACTTCAAATCGTCAATTGATCTTGGGAAGCGATCTGGCAAAACGATCGGTTCGTATCCTTTTCTTGCAAGCATTACATGTGGCGCGGGCACGAGATTGTCGAAGACACCATTCCTGTTTCCGGGAAAAGGAATTCGCCGCATGGTATCAATGACATGTTTGTAAAATCCCGGGAAAAATCTGAAGCCGTGCTCACCAGGAAGGGGATTGTAATTAACTCCGGCGTCCTTATCAGGAACAGGGACGCTTCTCGCCTTTCCACCCGGGAGCCTGATCTTCCTTTCGAAGACCTGTACATCAAACCCCCTTTCAATTAACTCATGTGCTGCACTCATTCCCGCTACCCCGCCGCCGAGAATAATTACTTTGGGCATACGCCATGTTTTGGTTTTAAGGATCGCAAGAGTTGGGAGACGGAAAAATTTTTAATAGGAATGGCTTATGAATATAGTATTAATTCGAAAACCGGCACAAACTATTCTGGCGTTCATTGCAAGCCCGTAAGATTTTGCTCTTATTATGAATTCTGCACAAGCTCATTGTGTAAATTGTGCCGATGAAATCAATCCTGCTTTTCGCTCTTCTTCCTTTCACTCTCTTCGCTCAGCAAAAAAACCCGGTTGCTACCAGGTGTGACCTACTTATTCGCAATGGGAAGATCATTGATGGCGGTGGTAACAGTTGGTATTACGGTGACATAGCAGTGAAAGATGGAAAGATAGCTGCCGTAGGGAGGCAATTAAATTATACTGGTGAGAAAACGATCGATGCAACGGGTTTGATTGTCGCTCCCGGTTTTATTGATGTACACACCCATTTGGAAGGAGATGAAACAAAAGACCCTAACGCCACTAATTTTATCATGGATGGAGTTACTACCTGTATTACCGGGAACTGCGGCTCATCAAATACTGATATTGGAAAATACCTGCATTTTATCGATTCATTAAAACTTTCCGTCAACGTAGCTACACTAATCGGGCACAATGATGTTCGTAAGCAAGCAATGGGTCGGGCTAACCGGGATGCAAGTCCCAATGAAATGGAACAGATGAAAAATATTGTTGACAAGGCGATGCGTGATGGGGCCGTTGGTCTTTCAACAGGATTGATCTACATACCCGGCACTTATACAAAAACACCCGAAATAGTTGAACTGGCAAAAGTGGCCTCAAAATACAATGGTGTTTACACCACCCATATGCGGGATGAAGGTGACAGTGTTACTTATGCCATTAATGAGGCGTTGACCATTGGGCGCGAAGCAAAGATCCCGGTGGAAATATCCCATTTTAAATTGAGTGGCCAGCAAAATTGGGGAAGAAGCAAGGAAACGGTACCGATGATAGAAGCTGCGAGAAAAGAAGGGATCGAAGTGACCATTGACCAGTATCCTTATACGGCAAGCAGCACTTCCATCAGTACATTAATCCCTGATGAGATCTTAGCTGATGGACAGGATTCGATAAATGCACGTTTGGATAACCCTGCCACAAGAAAGTATGTGATCCATTCTATGCTGGAACGATTAAAGAAAAGAAAGCTGAAGCATTTTAGTTATGCTGTTGTTGCCAATTACCAGTTTGATACAACCTTCAATGGTAAAAGCATTGAGCAGATCAACCTGATGAAGGGCAACAAGCACAAGAAAGAAAAAGAGGCTGAAACAATTGTTGATATCATGAAACACGGAGGAGCCAGCGCGGTGTTTCATGGTATGAGCGAAGAGGATATTAAACGCATCATGCAGTATCCCTTCAACATGTTTGCGAGTGATGCCAGCATAAGGGTGCTGGGCGCAGGTGTTCCCCATCCGCGAGGTTACGGGACGAATGCAAGAGTGCTGGCTGAATATGTGAGGGACCAGCATGTCATATCGCTGGAAGAGGCGATCAGGAGGATGACCTCATTACCCGCGCAAAAATTCCAACTGCATGATCGCGGCCTGTTGCGTGAAGGTTTTGCCGCCGATATTGTTATATTCGATGAAGGCAAAGTACAGGATGTTTCTACTTATGATCGCCCGCATGCCTATTCCAGGGGTTTTCAATACGTAATTGTAAACGGTGTGGTGACTTCGGAAAATGAAAAACATACTGGAGCAAGGGCTGGCCAGGCTTTATATGGACCGGGAGTTTCAAAATAAAGTAATACGATCTTCGACCACCTGTTGTAAAACTCCACATCCGTTAATAAGCAGGCCTTCATTTTTCTGAAAGTTCATTTAGCGTTTGTTCATTATATTTTTTCACAAAAAATCATTCTTTTATGAAATGGCCGTTCACATTGGTTGTACTTAGTCTCTTTCTACTGCCTGTCGCCTTACATGCCCAGGAAGAAAAAGTAGATATGGAAATGATAAAAAAGATCAGGGATGAAGAAATGAGTCGCTCACAAGTGGCGATGATCGCTCACTATCTTACAGATGTTTCCGGAGCACGATTAACGAATTCACCGGGTTACAGGCGTGCCACCAGTTGGTGTGTTTCAGAATTTAAGAAATGGGGATTGGCTAATGCAGCCGCTGAACCCTGGGGTGAATTTGGCAAAGGATGGGAAATACAAAAATGTTATGTAGCTCTTTCCGCACCTTATTATCAATCATTCATCGCTTATCCTTTCGCGTGGTCTGCGGGAACAAATGGATTATTGTCAGCTCCTGTGATTGCCCTCACCCAGGATTCCGCCTCGGTAGAAAAAATGGGAACAGCACTGAAAGGGAAGATCGTAATGATAACCGACAACGATACTTCTCTTCGTTCTGCTTTTCAACCCTTCGCCAAACGATTTGCCGACAGCGATCTCGTGAATCTGAAAGAACAATTTTGGGGTACCTATGATGAAATGCAGCAGTATTTGGAAGTGGAAAAAGCAAAAGAAAGATTTTACTCACTACTTCAGAAAAAAGGAGTTGCAGCAATTGTCACAAAAGATTACGGAGGACGAGATGGGACGGTCCATGCAGATGTCATTGACTCTTATAAAAAAGATGGTCATCCTGTTGTTCCTAAAATAATTCTATCTACTGAAGATTTCCTGCGGGTGCAGCGTTTGCTGGAATCGAATATTCCCGTAAAACTTGATATGGACATAAAAACAAAATTCTATACAAATGATCTGAAGGCATCGAATGTGGTAGCGGAAATACCCGGAACTGATCCTGTATTGAAAAATGAACTGGTGATCATTGGCGGACATCTTGATTCCTGGTACGGTGGCACCGGCGCCACCGATAATGCAGCCGGCTGCACTGTGATGATGGAAGTTGTGCGGCTGTTAAAAGCTCTTGATGTAAAACCGCGCCGTACAATTAGAATTGTCTTATGGGGAGGGGAAGAGCAGGGCCTGTTCGGTTCATATAATTATGTCAAAAATCATTTTGGCAACCCCGCAACCAAAGAATTAAAACCGGATCAGTCAAAAGTTTCGGCCTATTACAACCTGGATAATGGCTCCGGAAAAGTAAGAGGTATTTTCCTGCAGGAAAATGAAGCCCTGCGACCCATATTTGAAAAATGGTTGGAACCTTTTGCTGATCTCGGGGCGACGGCGGTGAAAAGTGGCAATACCGGTTTCACCGATCACTATACGTTTGACGTCACTGGTATGCCGGGGTTTGAATTCATCCAGGATCCTTTGGAATATCTCACCCGCACGCATCACACCAATATGGATGTGTATGATCATTTAGCCATTAATGATCTCAAACAGGCAGCAGCAGTGATCGCCTCATTTGTCTACCACACAGCAATGCGAGATGAAAAGCTGCCACGTAAACCTTTGCCAAAACCAGAGCATTGGTTGTTTGAAGGATTCTAAATTCTGCAATAAGGATACAGAAGATAGAAGTTAGAATTGAGGATTTATTGATAATTTTTTTCATCATCGAAAAAAGATCAGTATGAGAAAGCTAATCATTTTAATATTATTTCCATTTGCAGCGATGGCGCAAAATGAAATTCCGCAAAAACTGAAACAGCTCATGACGGGCCAACATGATTATTTCCGCTTTAATGGCAATGCCATGGTTATTAAAAAGGGAGAGATCGTCTACCAGCAGTCTCTTGGTTATGCAGATTATGATAGCAAACGACCATTAAATGATAGTTCTGTTTTCGAGCTGGCGTCCGTTTCCAAACAATTTACAGCAATGGGAATTATAATCTGTAAGGAAAGAGGTCTGCTCAGTTATTTTGATAATATTAAAAAATTCTTCCCCAACCTCCCCTATGATCATATCACCGTAAGAAATCTACTGACACATACTTCAGGACTTCCCTCGTATGAGGACCAGTTTGAAAAGAACTGGGATCATAAAAAGATAGCTTTCAATAAAGATATCATTGACATGCTGGAAAGATTGCATGATACTTTGTTCTTCAAGGCTGGCACCGCATGGAAATACAGTAACACGGGGTATGCCTTGCTTGCTTCGATCATTGAAAAAGTTTCGGGAATGAGTTATAATGAATTTATGGCGAAAAATATTTTTCAACCGCTTGGAATGACCCACACATTTGTTTACAACACCCGCCGAAGCACTGGAAAAATTCCCGCTAACTATGCATTGGGTTTTGTTTATTCCGATAGTTTGAAGAAATATATTCTACCAGACAGTTCACCGACGTATAACTATGTTTATTACCTGGATGGGATCGTTGGAGATGGTTGCGTGAATACAACCACCGGCGATCTGTTTAAGTGGGACCAGGCATTGTACGGAAATAAACTGGTAAGCAAAGTGTCCCTGGATGAGATGCTTTCTCCATTAATACAAATGTCTCCCCGGGATTCAACCAGCTTTTATGGTTTCGGGGTTTTTGTTCAAAAATCAGACAATGGGAAGATCATTTCACATACAGGAGGATGGCCGGGTTATGCAACCGATATCACCAGGATGGTTGACAGCAATGAAACGATCATTCTTCTTTCCAACAATGGCACCAGTCCCGGCGTTTTGGTGGCCGGGATCGAATCCATTTTGGCGGGTGAACCTTTATTGATGCCTTATGAGCATAAAGAAGTAAAAATAGATCCGGCGATAATTGACCGTTATGTCGGTAAGTATTCCGCGTTCATGACGCTTGTATTCATTAAAAAAGACGGAAAACTTTTTAGGCATCGTGATGGCACGCCGGATATAGAATTAAAACCTGAATCAGAAACAAAATTCTTTTATGCCGATGGCACCGACAGGCAAATAGAATTTGAAGTGGATCAATCAGGAAAAGTTACAAAAGCCTGGTTTATCAACTCAGGACAGAAAGGTGAATTAAAAAAGCTTGAATAGTATCGTTATATTTAGCCATCCTCTCCGTTTCCTTTAAAACTTCTTTCCTTTAGCCTTAGCACCTGTTTTAGAACGAACAGAGCGAAAACAACTGTTATGAAAAAAATATTTTCCCTTCTTTTTCTGTTTGCGGGGCTTTTAAGTGATGCGCAACCTTATCTGTACAAAAAAGATACGGCCATGATCCGCATGAGGGATGGAGTACGATTGTTCTCTGTGATCTACTCGCCCGTCAGTTTGCAGGGAAAATTTCCTTTCATGATCGAACGGACACCTTATGGCGCTCTGAATGCGGGTGACACCCTTGATCTCTCTCCCTATCCGGGCTATGCAGAAATGGCAAAAGATGGATACATCTTTGTTTTCCAGGATATCCGCGGCAAGTTTAAAAGCGAGGGTACAATGGAGATGAACAAGCCGATGTATCACAAAACCGATCCATCTGCCATCGATGAAAGTACAGATACGTACGATACTGTTGACTGGCTGGTAAAAAATGTTGCGAACAATAATGGGAAAGCAGGCATAAGAGGCGTGTCATATGATGGATGGCTTGCCATGGTGGCGTCGGTTGATCCGCATCCTGCATTGAAAGCAGCATCTGAACAAGCAACTCCTGCCGATATGTTTTTGGGTGATGACTTTCATCACAATGGGGCGTTCCGCTTGAGTTATGGATTTGAATATTCTTATCTGTTCGAACATGAAAAAGAAACCAGCAGTTTCCCTTTCCCCCAATTTGATCTTTATGACTGGTATCTGAAGTTAGGTTCACTGCAAAATGTAAATGAAAAATACTTTCACAAGCAGTTGCCTACATGGAATGATTTTACAGAACATCCAAACTATGATAGTTTCTGGAAGAAAAGATCAGCCATGGGATATGTGCCTTATCCGCAAACTGCCATGCTTCATGTGGGTGGATATTTTGACCAGGAAGACATGAACGGCCCACAATTGATGTATCGCCATTTGGAGACAAAGGATTCCTTTAATCGCAATTACATTATTCTTGGCCCCTGGAATCATGGTGGTTGGTTTAGCGGAAAAGGAGATAGTCTTGGAAAAATTTCATTCGAAGTAAAGACAGGTGAATATTTTCGCGACCTGCAGAAAAAGTGGTTTGATTACTGGTTAAAAGGGATTGGTGAAGCAAAATTTGACAACGCTTATTGCTTCCAAACCGGTAGTAATGTTTGGAAAAGTTATAGCGCGTGGCCGCCGAAAGAAACAGAGATAAAAAAACTATACGCTGCACCCAATAATAAATGTTCATTTGAAAGATCAAACTCTGCAGGGTTCACTTCTTATATCAGCGATCCGGCTCATCCCGTTCCTTACCGAACGCCACCAATAGAAGCTACCTACGGCGAAGGTAGCCGTTGGTACACCTGGCAGGTAGAAGACCAGCGATTTGTTTCTTCACGACCTGATGTAATAAGTTTCACTTCTGATTCACTACGTGCTGACCTTACTGTAACCGGAAAGATCCTTGCGCATTTATTTGCCAGCACTTCAGGAACAGATGCCGATTGGGTGGTAAAGCTGATCGACGTATACCCCAATCGTGATCCAAAAGATCTTTTAATGAGCCAATACCAATTTCCGGTGGTGATGGAAGTGTTTCGGGGACGATTCCGGAAAAGTTTTTCAAATCCTGTTCCATTAACACCCAATAAAGCGGAAGAGTTTGTGATCGACCTGCACGATATGAATCATGTTTTTAAGAAAGGACACAGGTTAATGATCCAGGTACAAAGCACATGGTTCCCTCTCATTGATCGCAATCCCCAAAAGTATGTATCGAATATTTTCGAGGCAAAGGAGAGTGATTTTCAAAAAGCAGAACAAAGGGTTTATTACAATACTTATATTGAATTGCCGGTGGCAAAAGAATAAAGAATACAAAACACAGAATTTAGAATAGAAGGATCACCATGAACATCATAAAAAGTATCCAAAACAGGATATATGAAATAAGGGGTGAAAGAGTAATGCTTGACAGGGACCTGGCTGTATTATATGAAACAGAGACCAAGGCTCTTAACCTCGCCGTAAAACGAAATATAAAACGATTTCCAATAGATTTTATGTTCCGGCTTACGTCCGAAGAGTTTGAATCTTTGAGGTTGCAAATTGAAACCTCAGAAAAGGGTAGCAATCCTTTGAGGTTGCAAAATGAAACCTCAAAAGGCAGAGGAGGAACCAGGTACCTGCCCTATGCATTTACAGAACAAGGTGTAGCCATGCTCAGTGGAATACTCAATTCCGATAAAGCTATTACCATGAATATTGCCATTATGAGAGCATTTGTAGAAGTAAGGCATGTTTTATTACTCCAAAATGATATGAGAGAGCAATTAAAGCAAATAAAAGAAAGAATAGGCGAGCATGATGTGCAATTAAATCAAATCTATGACGCACTGGAGAATTTGCTGGATGAAAAAGCTGCACAAAGAAAATGGGATGACAGAGAAAGAATAGGATTTAAAAAATAGTGCAAAGAAAAACAGCCGTGAAGATCATTGACCGATAACACCACCATCATGGAAACACATGCCCACCGCTGGCGCCTCATGCCTTAAAGAATATAGGAACAAATGATTGCATGTGATCAGCGTCGAGGTGAAAATGAAAATACTTAAACAAGCTGACAGATGAGAATTGCGCCGTAACAACTACAAACCATAAACCATAAACGACCAATATGGAAACACATACCCACCATCCTCACACAGCGCCAAAGAAATGGACGCATTATTTCTTTGAATTCTTCATGCTATTCCTTGCCGTGTTTGCCGGCTTCCTCGCGGAGCAGATGAGAGAACATATGGTTGAAAGAACCAGAGCTCACCAGTTCCTCGAAAGCATGCTGATGGATGTTCAGACCAATATAAAAAACCTTGATTCGCTGATCCAACAGGATCAAGCGATCATCGCCAATCATGATTCGCTGATGAATTGGTTGTTGGCCGACAGTGTAGCCATTGACAGGGCAGCTTTTGCGAGAAAGATGGGTGCTGTTTGGATAAGAAATTTCCTGGTGCGCAAAGAAACTTACGAGCAAATGAAATCATCCGGCTCGCTGCGCTATATTGGCAACATTGAATTTCTGAAAAAGATGATGGACTATGAACGTGTCACCAATTTTGCACAGTTTCGAAACCAGGAATTTGAAAGAAAATATTACACTGAATTATTTATCCCGACCGTATATAAAGCTTATGATCTTACCTGCCAGGTCAACCTTGATACCAGCAATCATTCTGACACTTTCAAAATGGAAAAACTTGCCCGTCATCATGATGTACTAAGTGGAGATGATGCTGTTGTTTTCAGGCATGATATGGGAGCAGCGCTGGCATTGCGGTTGGAGAGATTGAGAAGAAGTATGGACGCATACAAGGATGGAAGAGCCGCCTGTGTAGACATGGAAAAATTGATCAAAAAACAATTGGGAAAATCGATTAATGAGTGAAGAAAAAAATATACCGGGCAAGACGTCAGAAGACAGAAGTAAGGACATAGAAGCAGGGAACGAGAATGCTAAACATTTTCCTGACAAACCTCATGCTCACCAACCACAAACTACAAATTTATCTGCCGAAGCCCTGGCGAAGGCAGACGATAAACCTGAAACTGCAAATATGGAAGTGCACAAACACCCTCATCATGTAACGCATAAAAAGAAATGGGAAGAATATATTCTTGAATTCGCCATGCTTTTCCTGGCCGTATTCCTGGGCTTTATTGCAGAAAATCAACGGGAACACTATGTAGATAAAAGAAAGGAAATAGTTTATGTCAAAGGGATATTGACAGACCTGGTAACTGATACTATCAATTTTTCCCAGTTTATCAGTAAAACCTTGGAAAATGAATCACGAATTGATTCCCTGATAAGTTTACTGAAAACATATAAATCTTCGGATCCCACTGAAGAACTCTACTATCTCGCAAGAACACTTTTCGGCCGAATTGAAAGGCTACAGTATAATAAACGAACTTATGATCAGCTCAAAAGCTCGGGCAGTCTTCGACTCATACATCACCAGCGGGTGCTTGATTCGGTATCGAAATATTTTGAGTCCCTGCAATGGATAGATCTCCAAAATCAATTGCAAATAGAAAGGCAAACCCTTTATGGCGTTCAACTGGGCGAAATTTTTGATGCATGGACCATTGATTCGGTATTTAATTCCAACTTTTCAAAGCCGGCAGCCTCGCCTCCACTACTAACCACTGAAAAACGCGATCTGAACCGATTTGTAATGCGCTTACATATTCTAAAGGGAGTAGTTCTTTTTAATATGAGACGGGTGGTTAATGATTTTTTACCGAACTCAAAAAAATTGATCGTACTTATAAAAGAAGAATATCACCTGGAATGAGTGAAGAAAAAAATATCGAAGAAAGCCTCATGCTGTAAGCTACAAGCGGCAAGCATGCACATCCTTCTAAAAAGAAGGTCATGCACCGCAACTAAAAACCATACACGTCATGGAACATGAATGAACAATTGTTTCATTAATTATCAAAAATGAATTCAAAAAGGATAACCAGGCTGCTCATTTATTTTATGATCGTTTTTATCGGAGCATTTCTTTACAGTTATTTTAAAAAGAATTAACATTGAACAATCAAACTTGTTTATGAGAATCTACATTTTTTCGGTATTTGCTTTTGTTCCGGTTTTCACCTTCGCACAAACTAATCCAAATAAGACTGCAGTGATCGCCTCTGTTGAAAAACATCAGCAGGAATTAATCAATCTCAGCGATTCCGTCTGGAAATACGCTGAGACAGCATTAAAAGAATATAAGTCCTCGAAAGCTCTGTCTGATTATGCGTCAAGGCAGGGTTTCCGTGTTACAACAAATGTGGCCGGAATGCCAACGGCTTTTATTGCCGAATATGGTTCAGGAAAACCCATCATTGGCATCCTGGGTGAATTCGATGCACTACCGGGTCTTTCACAAAAAGCACAACCTACAAGAGAAGCATTGAAAGAAGAAGCGCCAGGTCATGGTTGCGGACACAATATGTTCGGCACAGCAAGTCTTGGAGCGGCCACAGCCATCAAAGAATTGATCGCTGCAGGAAAATTGAAAGGCACTATTCGTTTTTATGGTACTCCTGCTGAAGAAGATGTGGGTGGCAA
>Ga0163161_10001258_pt1 | contig 18924 bp, 16 predicted proteins | sample S45metaG_FD_129847 | JGI IMG/M metagenome (GOLD analysis project Ga0163161, IMG submission 129847) | Switchgrass rhizosphere microbial communities from Kellogg Biological Station, Michigan, USA - S4-5 metaG | ecosystem: Host-associated > Plants > Roots > Rhizosphere > Soil | place: USA... | reverse complement strand
GCCTGTTCGGCCAGTTGAAATTCCTCAATGTAATCTATCAGCGTTTTTATTGCTATCACACGCATTGATACCAATATATTAATTTGTTCCCAAAACGGGAACGTTATCCCAGGTTTTATTTTCGCTAATGTAGGAAAGAAAACCGGGGAAAATATCATTATACAGCATTAAGATTCTTTTAAAGACAAATGTTTTACTGTAAGTTGTTTTAAAAAATCAATGTTATTTACTTCATGGTGCATTTCTTTAGCCTGATCATCATAATAGCGCAGCTGGATCATCAGCCCTGCATCTGGATGGGATTCAAACAGCGCAGCTTCCTCTGCAGTCATTTTTCCCCCCTGAAAATTCAGCGTGACTTTGCTTGCTTCCGACAGCTTTTCCTCATATTCAGGATACTTGTAAGTGAGGTAACGTTTGGCGATCACATGGCTCTGTACAAGTTGAGCGAGGCGATCGGAGAAGCCTTTTTCAGAAAGGTATTCTGCACCAAGTTTCTCATGGTCTACAGCGCCCATGCCATCCATGCTTGCAGCGTCAGCGCTTGCGCAGAGGTGTCCTATATCGTGGAAAAAAGCGGCGAGTATCACCTCATCATCGTGTCCGTCAGCAGCGGCAAGAGCTGCGGCCTGAGACATATGTTCTAACTGGGATACCGGTTCTCCGATATAATCATCACCGCCATGTTTTTCATATAAGGCGAAAATTTCGTTGACGATGATTTGGGCGTTACGTGCTGATACTGACATATGATTTTTGTTTTAACAAAGGAAAATCTCCCATGTTAGGTTATTGTTATCATTGTGATATAAATAATATCTTAATGTTTATTTGTTTTAGTGTTAATAAACTACGTTTAGTATTGCTTCATATTTCAATAAGCACTATATGTCTGTCAAACTCGTGGTTTTTGATCTTGCCGGTACTACGGTTAAAGACAACAATGATGTGGGCAAAGCCTTTCAGCTGGCCCTGAGTCAATATGGGTACCGTATCCCTCTGGAAGAGATCAATCCGATTATGGGGTATGAAAAAACTGAGGCCATTACAAAAATGCTGCACAGGCATGAACCGGATACGGCAAAGATCAGTACAAACCTGATCCTTGATATTCACAGGAAATTTGTTGCGGAGATGATTAATCATTACAGCTTCAACAGCGCGGTTCAGTCTTTGCCTCATGTAGAAGACACATTTGCTGCACTGCGGGAGATGGGTATCCGGGTGGGCATCAATACGGGCTTCTCACGTGATATAGCCGATGCGATTATTAACCGCCTGCAATGGCGGGACAAAAACCTGATCGATCACCTTGTTGGTTCTGATGAGGTTCCGCAGGGACGTCCTTTTTCCTTCATGATCGAAAAGATGATGAAAGAGGCCGGGATTGATGATGCCGCTGAGGTGGCAAAGGTTGGGGATACTGAAGTTGATGTGCGTGAAGGACAAAATGCAGGTTGCCGCTTTGTGATTGCCGTAACTACCGGGGCATTCAGCAGGGAGAATTTAGTGCCGTATCATCCTACACATATCATTGATGATATCGCGGAGCTGCTGGACATCATCAATTGCTAACCAGATGCAACTGATCAGCCAGCTCAGGGCGGGGGTTGCCAAATGGCCTTATGCTTTGCTTTCTGTGATGGCTGCACTGGCAGCTTTTGGTACCTACACTTGTATGTATGCTTTCCGCAAGGCCTTCGCCGCAGGAACCTACAGCGATCAGCAGTATTTTCATATCGACTATAAAGTATGGCTGGTGATCGCACAGGTTTTGGGCTATACCCTGAGCAAGTTTTATGGCATCCGCTTCATCGCTGAGGTGAAGCCCGAGAACAGGGCAAAGAGCATCCTTGTCCTGATCGGCATTTCTTGGCTGGCACTGCTGGGTTTTGCACTGATACCTGCTCCCTATAATATAGCCATGCTATTTATCAATGGTTTTCCCCTTGGAATGATCTGGGGCCTGGTTTTTGGCTATCTGGAAGGCAGGAGGTCTACAGAATTTATGGCATCCGTAATGTCTATCAGCCTGATTTTTGCTTCGGGTTTTGTGAAAACTACTGGCAGGACGCTGATGGATGGTTTTCATATCCATGAATATTTTATGCCTTTTTGTACCGGGGCATTGTTTGTTGTTCCTCTTTTATTCTGTGTATTTTGCATGGAGCTGATACCTGCCCCAACACAGAAGGACAGGCAGCTGAGAGCGGAACGTGTGCCCATGCCTGCTGCCGAAAGAAAAGCTTTTTTTATCCGTTTCCTTCCCGGCATTATGCTCACGGTAATCATTTATGTGATGCTCACGATGATGCGGGATATCAGGGATAACTTTGAGGTTGAAATCTGGAGGGGGATTGGCATTCAAAGCAATACGATCTATACCCATATTGATACGATCATTTCTGTGATCGTTCTTACAGCAATGAGCCTGCTGATCCTGATCAGGAAGAACCTGCTGGCATTTGGCCTGATCCATATCATGATCATTGCCGGTTGTGTACTTGCCGGGCTTTCTACCGTAATGTTTAACCTTCATCTGATCGGTCCGGTCAGCTGGATGACGATGGCCGGATTAGGGCTGTATCTCGGATATGTTCCTTACAATGCCATCTTTTTTGAACGGATGATCGCGTCGTTCAGCTATAAAAGTAATGTGGGTTTTGTCATGTATGTTGCTGATGCCATGGGATATCTGGGCAGTATCAGTATTTTGCTGATCAAAGAGCTGGTAAAGCCGGGGATCAGCTGGGACGAGTTTTTTAAACATGGCCTGCTGGTATTATCGGTTGTTGGCGGCATCGGAGGGATGCTCTCGCTCTTTTACTTTTTACAGACGGCAAACCGGGCACAGAAAGATAAGCGTAAACTTAATTTATATACTGCATGAGCAAACGATCTGCCATAGTGATTGGCGCCGGCATAGTGGGGCTGGCTACCGCAAGGGCACTGGCCATCCGGGGTTATCAGGTAACTGTTTTTGAGCGTAATGAACGGGCTGTTGGTGCCTCGGTCCGTAACTTCGGCATGGTCTGGCCTATTGGGCAGCCATCAGGGCCATTGTTTGACCGGGCCATGCTTTCCAGGAGTATCTGGAAAGAAATCTGCGCAGAAGCGGGCATCTGGCATGATGAAGTAGGTTCTTTACATATGGCCTATCATGATGATGAACTGCAGGTGATGGCAGAATATGCTGAACTCAACCGGTCTATGCGCGACTGCAGTCTGCTCACAGCAGCGGAGACCTTAAAAAAGTCTCCGGCAGTAAACCCAGATGGATTAAAGGGCGCTCTATGGAGCGGAACGGAAATGATTGTGGAAGCCCGGGCGGCTATACAGCAGGTAGCAGATTACCTGAAAGCTAAGTATGATGTTAAATTTCACTGGAATACTGCCATCAGCCAAATCTCGTATCCTGCAGTGATAGCCGGGCTGCAGCATTGGGAGGCAGATGAAATCTTTATCTGCAGCGGTGCGGAGTTTGAAACGCTCTATCCGGAATTGTTCAGGGCAGCTGGCATCACAAAATGTAAATTACAGATGATGCGGCTCCAGGCCCAGCCAGATGGATGGCGCATTGGCCCTTCGCTCTGCGGAGGTTTGTCTATGATCCATTACCCGGGATTTCAGGCCGCTGCATCACTGCCGGCATTGCGCAAACGCTATGAAGAACAATATGCTGAATACCTGAAATGGGGCGTACATGTGATGGTCTCACAAAACCATACCGGCGAACTGACAGTGGGTGATTCTCATGAATACGGGCTGGTGCATGATCCCTTCGATAAAGATTTTATCAACCGGATGATCCTGGATTATCTGCAGACTTTTGCCCGCCTCAAAGACAGCAGGCTGATCCAGACCTGGAACGGGACCTATCCAAAAATGCCAAACGGTGAAACAGAGCTGATCCGGCAAGCAGAAGAGGGGCTGACCATCATCAATGGACTTGGCGGAAACGGAATGACTCTTTCTTTTGGTTTGTGTGAACAGGTTATTGCTGCAAGAACAAATATTTTATCCTAAATTCACATACTGGACACATCAGATACTTATTTTTCCCACATGGACAACCGAAGAGAATTTATCAAAAAAGCAGCACTTTTATCTGGTGCCGCAGGTCTTTACAGTGTATTGCCTTCCTCTATCCTGAAGGCGATGTCGATTGATCCCAAAGCAGGGAGCACCTATATGGATGCCGAACATGTGGTGATCCTGATGCAGGAAAACCGCTCTTTTGACCATTGTTTTGGTACCCTAAAGGGGGTACGCGGATTTAATGACCCCAGGGCTATTGATCTCCCTAATAAAAATAAAGTATGGATGCAAAGCAATGCTGCCGGAGAAACCTATGCACCATTCCGCTTAAACCTTAAAGATTCCAAATCTACCTGGATGAACTCCTTGCCGCACAGCTGGTCTAACCAGGTGAATGCACGCAATGATGGTAAATATGACCAGTGGCTGAATGTAAAGCAGTCTGGCAACCCTGCCTATGCAAAGATGCCCCTGACACTGGGCTACCACACCAGGGAAGATATTCCTTTTTATTATGCAATGGCGGATGCCTTCACGGTGTGCGACCAGAACTTTTGTTCCGCACTGACAGGTACCACCCCCAACCGCCTTTACCTTTGGTCGGGCACAATACGTGAACAGCAGAATGAAAAGTCGAGGGCGCATGTCTGGAATGAGGATGCCGATTTTGGTACGTTACACTGGAAAACTTTTCCGGAAAGACTGGAAGAAAATGGCATTAGCTGGAAATGCTACCAGAACGAACTGAGCATCCATGTTGGTTTCAAGGGCGAGGAAGAATCGTGGTTATCAAATTATACCGATAACGCACTGGAATTTTTCTCACAGTACCATGTGAACCTCCATCCCAAACATCTGGAACAGCTGAGAAAGCGCCTTCCTGTTCTACAGGCAGAAATTGCGGCAATTAAAACTCAGCTTGCCGGCTTAGCTGCGGGAGATGTGCAAATCGAAAAACTGACCAAACAACTGAACGAGAAGACACTGGCTTACCAGAATAATGAGAAACTACTACAGCCCGGACAGTTTGAACAGTTGCCGAAACATGAGCAGAACATTCACCTGAAAGGTTTTGATACCAATAAAAATGATCCTGACTATCATTCGTTAACAGATCTGACCTATGATGATCAGGGTGAAAAGCGTACTATGAAAGTGCCAAAGGGCGATGTCCTGCATCAGTTCAGGGAAGATGTAAAGACAGGTAAATTACCCACGGTATCCTGGATTACAGCCCCTGAGAATTTCTCAGATCACCCCGGAGCGCCATGGTATGGTGCCTGGTACCTTTCTGAAGTAATGGATATTCTGACGAAGAACCCAGAAGTATGGAAGAAGACGATCTTTATCCTCACTTACGATGAAAATGATGGATACTTTGACCATATCCCGCCCTTCACTGCACCACACTCACACAAGGAAGGAACAGGAAAGGTTTCTGCAGGGATTGATACCCGCACTGAATACGTTACCCTGGATCAGGAACAGGACCGCAAAGATTTCCCTCAGCATTTTGACCGTGAATGTGCCATCGGACTGGGGTTCCGTGTACCCATGATCATTGCTTCGCCATGGAGCCGTGGCGGATATGTAAATTCTGAGGTGTTCGACCATACCTCTACGCTGCAGTTCCTGGAGAAATTCCTCTCAAAGAAAAGCGGGAAAAAAATAGAGGAGCCTAATATCAGCGAATGGCGCCGCATGGTTTGTGGCGACCTGAGTTCTGTTTTCAGGCCTGACAACAACGAAAAAATCAATTACCCTAAACCGGTCGTGAAGGAAGAATTTCTCGAAAGCATCCATAAGGCTAAATTTAAGCAGCTGCCAGAAGGCTACAAGCTGCTTACAGCTCAGGAAATCACTCAGATTAACCTGAACCCGGAGGATTCACCGCTGATGCCAAAGCAGGAAAAAGGTATCCGCCCTTCCTGTGCCCTGCCATATGAACTGTATGCAGATGGTAAGCTGAGTGCAGATAAAAAGTCTTTCGAAATTACTTTCGACAATAAGAATACTGTTTTTGGAGCAGCTACTTCTGGAGCCCCATTTAATGTATATGCCCCCGGAAAATACATGAGTATCGATCGTCCCGGTGTTTTTGATGAACTGAGAACCTGGGCCTACGGAATCAAAGCAGGTGATCAGCTCAGCGATTCATGGCCACTTGAAGAATTTGATGGTGGTCTTTATCATTTGCGCGTATATGGCCCCAACGGTTTCTACCGTGAGTTTACAGGAGATGAAAAAGACCCTTCGGTACAGATTGCCCTGGCCTATCAGCATGAAAAGGGAGGGCTGACAGCCAACCTTGAGCTGAGGATCAGCAACGCGGCATCCGAAGCACTGACCGTGGAGATCACCGATCATAGCTATAAGGTTAATAACCACCATAAAATAGCAAAGGCTGCTCAGGTAAGCACTCAGATTTTAGACCTGTCCAACAGCCATGGCTGGTACGATTTCAGCCTCAAAATCAAAGGACACCAAAATTTTACAAAGCGTTACTCGGGGCGTGTTGAAACGGGTAAAGCCAGTTTTAGCGATCCTTTTATGGGTAGGGTAATCGTATAAGGTATTTTTTACCGGTAGTTTTCCTGTTTTTACCGGCAGTTTTCGTCTGCCGGCAAAAAAACAATTTTTGATAAGCGTAACAAATTTAAATTTGCAGAGACTAATCAAACAAAAAAACTATTTACTATACCTACTAAATGAAAAGATTACTACTCATACTGGCAGTGCTGGGATTCGTGCAGCACGCACATGCCCAATTTGGTTTTGGCGGCGGCGCACAGAAAGTGACTATAACAGGGAGGATCAGCGCGGTAATTGCCGACTCTGCTACAAAGATTCCTATTGACTATGCCACCGTATCCCTGATCCGTGTAAAGGACAATAAATCTGTAAACGGCGCAGTGACGGATGCCAAGGGCAAGGTGACCCTGCAAAACGTTGCCCCGGACCAATACAAGTTATCCATTGGTTTTATGGGATATAAAAGTAAAACCATTCTTTTAAAAACAAGTCCTGAAAAACCTGACCTGAATGCCGGTACCATTTACATCTCCGGTACACAAAGCAACCTGAAAGAGGTAGCCATCACAGGTAAAGCGCCATTGATTGAGAACAAGATCGATAAGGTGGTATACAATGCTGAGCAGGATGTTACCACGGCTGGTGCCAATGCCAGTGATGTGATGCGCAAAGTTCCCATGGTTTCTGTGGATATCGACGGTAATCCTACGCTGCGCGGAAGTGCTGTAAGGGTACTGATCAACGGAAAGCCTTCCGGAACGATGTCTAACAGTGTCTCCGATGCCTTAAAGATGATCCCTGCAGAGGAAATTAAAAGTGTAGAGGTGATCACCAGTCCTTCGGCAAAATATGATGCCGAGGGTGCCGGCGGGATTATCAATATTATTACTAAAAAGAAAACTGCACAGGGGATCAATGGAAATGCAAGTGTTTCTGCAGGTACACGCCAGAACAACGGGAATTTCAGTTTAAACGGGAAAAAAGGCCGGCTGGGAGTAACCAGTAATTTTGGCGTTCAGTATGCCATTCCACAGGATACCCGGGTGATGCTGTTAAACGATAATTACACGGCAAACACTTCGCAACTGCAGGATGGGTTTACCAAAGCCAAAAGATATGGCTATAATGGCAGTGTAGGCCTCGATTACGATATCAATGGTTATAACAGCCTCTCTACCAATATCAAATACAATGACTTTACCACGGGCTCTGACGGAAGCCTTGACGTTCGCAACAGGGTGGTGGATACCGTTACCAACTATCGCCGTTTCTCGGAGAATAATAACAGCTTTAAGAATTTAGACTGGAGTGCCGACTACAGAAGGACTTCAAAAAAAGAGGGCGAAGAGTTTACAGTGTCTGGACAGGCCAGTTTTGGCAGGAACAGCACCGATTTCAATACCTATAATCTTTTTCCGAATGGACAGAACAGTGCTCCCCTTATTGGCGACAATACAGGGAAAAACAACGAATATACTTTGCAAACCGATTATACCTATCCATTCAGTAAAGATGTGATCCTTGAAACAGGCTTAAAGGGCATCTTCAGAACGATACAGAGTAAGTATGCAGACAGTGAGCAGGACTTTGACTATAGCCAGGATGTAGGAGCCGCCTATGGGGTGATCAGTTTTAAGCTGGCCAAAACGATCGATGTAAAGGGTGGGCTGAGAGCAGAATATACGGACATCAGTGGTGTTTCGGGTTCTTCACTTAATTTCAATAACGATTATTTCAACCTGTTCCCAAGTGCCATTATATCAAAAAAGATGAAGGGCAATTCGACCCTGAAACTGAGTTATAACAGACGTATGCAACGTCCGAGTTTAAACTATCTTAACCCCTTTCTGAACAGGACAGACCCTCAGAATCAGTCGCAGGGAAATCCTGGCCTGAACCCGGAACTGACCGATCTTATTGAATTGGGGTATTCTACCTTTATCAAAGGTTCGGTGATCAATGCTTCGGTATTCTATCGTACAACGATGGATGTCATCGAAAGCATCTATGTTCCGGATCAGCGACTGACCACCTTCTCCAACGTAGGAAACAACAGGTCTTATGGTGCCAATGTGTTTGGTTCATACAATCCCCTGCCAAAATGGACCCTGATGAGTAATATAAGTGTGAATACCTATAATGTGATCAACAGCCAGGCTAATGTAAATACGGGTACTTTCGTAAATTATACCGTTTTTGGGCGCTCTGCGATATCATTTAAAGGCGGATGGAATACCGAGATTTTTGGAGTATACAACGGAAAAAGAAGAACTTTCCAGGGAACTTCCGGTGCTATGGCTTTTTATGGAGGGGCCTTCAAAAAGGAAATCATGAAGAAACAGGCTACAGTAGGGATCAATGTGCTTAATCCATTTAACAGAAACCTGCATATCCGCACAGAAAATAGTGGGTCAACATTCCTGCAAAGCACCAATATTTACTACCCACTGCGCTCGTTCGGGGTAAACTTCAGTTACAAGTTCGGAAAGGTTACTTTCACGCAGCCTAAAAAGAAAAAGGGCGTAAACAATGATGACCTGAAACAGGACGAAGGTTCCGGTGGAATGGGCGGAGGAGTTCAGCAACCTAAATAGTTTTCAGACTGCCCGGTAGCAGCATGTTGTTGTTCCGGGCAGTTATTTCTTTTTTACGCGCTTCAATATCATCCAGCTCAGCGGGTTAATCGAATACCCGCTGATGTTGTTTTGCAGCATGGTTACCGACTGATCATAGAGTATCGGCACTACAGATGCATGCTCCATGACCATATTGTCCATACGCTGGTTAAGGACGTATCTTTTTTTTGCATCCCTTTCATAATAGCTTTCCACAAATAACCGGTCAAATTCTTTATTGAAATAACCTGTATAATTTGGGCCGAAAGGGACTTTGTTTTTTGAATAAAACACAGAGAGGTAATTCTCCGCATCGGGATAGTCTGCAATCCATGAACCCCTGAAGAAGTTAACTTCGTTTTTAGCCATCAGCTCGCGCAGGCTGGCACTGGGCCTCACATCTACTTTTACCCTGATGCCCAGCGTGGTCAGCTCACCCTGAATAAACTCAATGAGGTCTTTGTAGGAGGTGGAGGTCACCAGTGTAACTTCCGGCATTCCTTTTCCATTCGGATAGCCTGCTTCGGCCAGCAGCCGTGCCGCTTTCGCGGGTTCATAATGATAGCCCTTTACACGCGTACTGTCAAATCCGGGCATCCCCTTGGGTACAAATCCCGATGTTGCAGGCACACCGATGCTATTCCTCAGGTACTTCACCAGCTTTGGTTTATCAATACCATAGTTGATCGCCTGTCTTACTTTTTTAAATCTTAAGGGAGAGCTCTTTACCATGGATTTTGAAGTGTCTACCAGGATGCCAACATATTCCGTGCTCAGGTAAGGGGCCTTGATCAGCTGGAACCTGCCTTTGTATTTACTGGTCATGTTGCCGCTTTTGGTCAGGATATCATCCCGGTAACTACCGTCAACGCTGTTAAAGTAATCGAGGTCCTTTTTGATGAAATTCATAAAGGCACTTTGCTTGTCGCTGATGAAAGTAACCTTTACAGCATCCAGATAGGGGAGCCTGACGCCATTCTCTTTTTCCCAGTAGTGCTCATTTTTCAGCAGCACGAGGATCTCGTCTTCTTTCCAGTATTTGAATTTAAAGGGGCCCGTGCCTACAGGGTGGCTTCTGAAATCTTTTCCGTAGTGTTCTACCACTTCGTGCGGGACTACCATACAGTATTGCGTACAGAGGAGGTTGAGGAAAGCGGGGAAAGGCTTGGTGAGGTTAATCTTAAAAGTGGTATCGTTGACTGCAATAAAATTGTGGATATCTTTTACCTTATCGCTGAAAATCCATCCTCCGGAAGAGCCTACCTTCGGATCGATCAGCCTGTTGAAGCTGTAGACAAAATCTGAGGCAATGACTTTTCTTCCTTTCCCGTCTTTAAAAAGAGGGTCGTCCTGAAAAAAGATATCATTGCGGAGATGAAAAGTATAACTGAGCCCGTCTGACGAAACTTCCCATGATTTTGCAATTGAAGGTACAGTATTCAGTGCACTGTCTATCTGAACGAGCCCGTCGAAGATCTGGTTGATCATCCAGATGGCGTACTGGTTACGTGCAAAAGCCGGGTCCATGGAGGTGAGGTTCTGATCAAGGTTCAGGTTGAATACCTTTTTGCCCTGATCATCTGCCGACTGGCTGCAGCTGTACAGCGCAATCACACACAAAGTGTAAAAAATATTTTTTATAGTTCGGGGCATCGGTAAGGAATAGTATTTTTGCACAAAGTAATAAATTAATCGGATGTCTTTTTTAAATGCAGTTATAAATAATGTTGAGGATGAAAGCTTGCGCGAAGAGCTTCAGGAGCGTGTAGATATCGTTGAGCATAAGATTAAATTTATGGACAAAGTACCTGTATGCTGTCTGGGCAGGGAAAATGTGATCAACCCGGTGCTGAACATACTGATCGAAGCTGCAGGTGGTGAAATACAGCTTGATCCGCTGCAGGCGAAGGTGTTGATCTATCACGAAACAGGGGCAAGTATGCTGGATTTTATGGGCGCTGTACCTGCACTGCTGGAAAATGAATGGCCGGCTGTGGAATACAGCAGGGTATACCTGATGGAAGATACTTCCGCCTTTATGAGTGATCCTGAATCTTTTGTTTCTTCGCTGGAAGATATGGCAGAGATGCTTTACCCGGGTTATTTTGTATTCGGTAATGAAGGCAAAGCCTGGACCAGCTTTGGGGTTTAGCCAGACAGGAAATTCCTGCTTATGCTGGTTGAACTGTTAAAAAGCGATTAACTTATCAATTTGTTCCCCGGTAAACTTTAAGGTATCCTCTTTAAAAAAGGCATTATGCTCATCCAGTTCGGTTTTAATCGCAGGGATATGCAGCCGTAAAGGCAGAACATGCATGTGAAGATAGCCACACACGCCAACAAAATGGTCTATCCCCCTGATATTGCCGTATTTTCCGCCTGAAATGCCTACCAGACAGGCTTTCTTATCATAAAAACTCCCGGGGAAATCGCAAGCGTCAATAAAGGCTTTTAAAACCCCCGGAAAACTGCCGTTGTACTCAGGAATGATAAAAACGAATTTCTCTGATTTGTCAAGTGCCTGCAGTATTTCTCCAAAGGCTGCAGATCTTTTTCCAAACATGTCGGTCTGGATAAAGTTCTCCGGCAGCTCCATCAGATCCAGTATGTTAGCCTCCTGGCCTTTTTTCTGAATGGCTGACTGATAATATTTTGCGACTTTCAGCGTATTGCTTCCAGGTCTGTTTGTGCCGGAAATGATGGTAACCATGTGATATTGTTAATAAGATGTTTAAAACACTTAGGTGTTTAACACTAATATTGTCATTTAGTTTGTATCTTAGCTATTTGTTAAAAAGCCCCTAAATATAGGAAAAAATAGCGTTTTTATACACAAAGAATCTAATTCACGAGTTCTCAGGGATATAACTGGTAATTATTAAAAAGATAAATGAGTAAAATTATTGCATTGGCAAATCAGAAAGGTGGTGTGGGTAAAACAACTTCATCTATAAATTTAGCCGCCAGTCTGGCTGTATTAGAGTATAAAACCCTATTGGTAGACGCAGATCCTCAGGCCAATTCTACCTCAGGTATTGGATTTGACCCAAGAAGTATCAAGAACAGTATTTACGAGTGCATCATCAATGATGTTGAGCCTTCAGAAGCTATCCAGAAGACGGAAACACCAAACCTGGACCTCCTGCCTGCACATATTGATCTCGTGGGTGCAGAAATTGAGATGATCAACCTGACCAACAGGGAATATAAAATGAAAGCCGTTCTGGAGAAGATCAAAGACCAGTATGATTTTATCATTATCGATTGCTCCCCCTCACTAGGGCTCATCACTATCAATGCTTTAACAGCAGCGGATTCTGTCATTATCCCTGTACAGTGTGAATATTTCGCATTGGAAGGTCTGGGCAAACTGCTGAATACCATAAAAATTGTACAGAACAGGTTAAACCCTGACCTGGAGATCGAAGGGATTTTACTGACCATGTACGATGTGCGTTTACGTTTGTCCAATCAGGTAGTAGAGGAAGTGAAAACACATTTCCAGGATCTTGTATTTGAAACGATCATCCAGCGGAACACGCGTTTGAGCGAGGCACCAAGTTATGGGGTCTCTGTGATCATGCATGACGCCAATTGCAAGGGTGCAATTAATTATCTGAACCTTGCCAGGGAGATCGTCCGTAAAAACGGACTGGTTGCAGAAACCCCGGGCGTGACTTCAGCAAATACTAATTAAACATAATTTAATGACATCTTTTCAGCGAAAAACAGGTTTAGGAAGAGGATTAAGTGCGCTTTTGGATGACTCTGATTCGGTACATCCGCCAAAAAATGCGATGAACCCGATCAGTGAAACTGAACAGAAGGCTCAGCCGAACAATATAGGTACGATCAAAATCAGTGATATCGCTACCAACCCCTATCAGCCAAGAACAGAATTTGACCAGGTTGCGCTAAACGAACTGGCAGAATCTATCAGGGTGCAGGGACTGATCCAGCCCATCACCGTAAGAGCGGCAGATCATGGCAAGTACCAGCTGATCTCCGGTGAACGCCGTTTAAGGGCTTCTAAATTGGCCGGGCTTACTGAAATTCCTGCTTATGTACGCCAGGCCAATGACCAGCAGATGCTGGAGATGGCGCTGATTGAGAACATACAGCGGGAGAACCTGAATGCCATTGAAGTAGCGCTCAGCTTTCAGCGTATGCTGGACGAGTGCAGCCTTAAACAGGAGCAACTGGGTGAACGTGTAGGTAAAAACAGGTCTACCGTAACCAATTACCTGCGTTTGCTGAAACTGCCCCCAGCCATACAAATCTCTATCCGTGACCAGAAAATCTCTATGGGCCATGCCCGTGCGCTGATCAATGTGGAAGAGCCTGAAAAACAATTGTTCATCCACCAGGAAATTATTGATAAAGGTCTTTCTGTCCGCAAGGTTGAAGAACTGGTACGGAGCATCAACAGCCTTCAGATTAAACCAAAAGCTGGTCAGCAGCCGGCAGGTATTTCTTTTGAATATCAGAAACTGCAAAGGGACCTGGCCTCAAGGTTTGCCACGAAAGTCAAATTAAAGGTAGGTGAAAATGGTAAAGGTGCTATAGAAATCCCCTTTGTGTCTAACGATGACCTGAGCAGAATATTAGAACTATTAGACTGGTAATGTCAAAAATCCTATTGTTATCGGTCTTCTTGTGCTGCACTGCAATGGTAGTCAGGGGACAGGAAGAGTTTACCGTAAAAGGCGACAGTATCAGGCAAACACCTCAGAGAACTGATACGGCAAAGTATGTAAACCTGGGTAAAGTGGCGGCCAGAAAGGCTGCAATACGCTCTGCAATGGTTCCCGGATGGGGGCAAATTGGCAATGGGCTAACGATTTACCGGGGGATCAAAGTGTCTGCAATCTATGTGGGCGGTACCTTGCTCGCCATGTCGTATATTCAAAACAACCGCAACTACAAAGAATTTCTCGCAGAAATCCAGTACAGACAGGCAAACAATGACCAGTCTCCGAGAGGAAGTAAATTTGCTCAATATCAAAATACCGCAGGTCTGATCACAGCCAAGGACGTCTACCGCAGAAACAGGGAGGTTGTTCTCTTTTCATTTGTAGCGCTGTATGCGGTAAATATTATCGAAGCCTATGTTGATGCGCGCCTCAAATATTTTGATGTGGGCGATAATATGGCGATCAAAATCTCTCCTTCGATGATCAATTCAAATGTGAAATACGGATTCAATTCTTTTGCCCCGGCTTTAAAGATTGGATTCAGACTATAAAATACTCATCTAAATAAACATATAACATGAATATAGCTTTAATCGGTTACGGTAAAATGGGTCAGATTATTGAGCGCTTTGCCATAGAAAGAGGGCACGAAATTGTGCTGAAAATCGGTAGTAAAAACCTGGAAGAACTTACGGTTTCTAACTTAAGAAAAGCAGATGTAGCCATCGATTTCAGTCTTCCCGATTCTGCGATTAGAAATATTTATACTTGCTTTGAAGCCAATGTCCCATTGGTTGTTGGTACTACCGGCTGGTACGGTCAGTTACAGGAAATAAAAAATGAATGCCTGAGCGGTAACAATTCTTTGTTGTACGGATCGAACTTCAGTATCGGGGTAAACCTGTTCTTCCATATCAATGAAGTGCTGGCGAAGATCATGAATGATTATCCTGCCTATGATGTTCAGGTAGAGGAAATCCACCATACACAGAAACTGGATGCGCCAAGTGGTACTGCAATGACTATTGCAGAAGGGATTATTGAAAAGCTGGACCGTAAAACGGAATGGGTAAATGAGCTTGAAGGACAAACGGAACTGGAAGTGGTCAAACAGGACCAGCTGCTGATCGCTTCACAAAGAATTGAGAATATCCCTGGTACACACACCGTGATTTACAGTTCTGAAGTGGATGAAATAGAGATCAGACATACGGCACATAACCGTGCGGGCTTTGCACTGGGCGCCGTAGTTGCCGCGGAGTGGTTAAAAAACAAACAGGGATTTTATAATATATCTGATATATTTAATTTTAAATAGCAAAAAATATGAATTTGAAGTTCTGGCAAAAGAAGAATGACACTGCGCCAAAAAAGAAAAAAACTAAAAGTAAAGAGTGGTTTGACGCCATCATCTTCGCTGTAATTGCCGCGACTGTTATCCGCGTATTCTTTATCGAAGCGTATACCATCCCTACCGGTTCCATGGAAAAATCACTGCTGATCGGTGATTTCCTGTTTGTGAGCAAGGTAAATTATGGCGCCAGGATTCCAATGACTCCGGTAGCTTTTCCCTTTGCCCACCATACGATGCCGGTATCCGGTACAAAAGCCTACTGGGACGGTGTACAATGGAAATACAGAAGGCTTCCGGGAGTACAGGAGATCAAAAGAAATGATGTGGTAGTTTTTAACTTCCCTGATGGTGATACGGTGGCCCTGGAGGCGCAGGACCGTGATTATTATGAAATGGTACGCTCTGTAGGCCGCGAGGCTGTCCACAGTCAGTATACCATAGTGAGCAGGCCGGTTGATAAAAGAGAGAACTATATCAAACGCTGTATTGGTATCAGCGGTGATATCCTGAGTATGTCTAACGGGCTGGTGTCGGTTAATGGTAAGGCAGAGCCGATGAAAAGGACAGGACAGATTGATTATACCGTTAAGTTCAAGTCCAGTGATGTCAACTTCCAGTTGTTTGAAGATATGGGCTTTGTAATTGAAAGGGATATCATGGCGATCTCGCAGGACAGCTATAACTTTATCGGTACTCCTGATCAGATGGAGGAGGTAAAAAAACTGGACTTTGTGGCCTCTGTAACTACACGTACTGCTGCGCCTGATGCTGCGGAACCAAGTGTGTTCCCTCAGGACCCTAACAGGAAATGGAATGCTGATAACTGGGGCCCGATCCAGATCCCTAAAAAAGGCTGGACGGTTAAACTGGACAGCAATACCATGCCTTTGTACAAACGTGCAATCGAGATTTATGAAGGGAATAAACTGGAGAAATCAGGTACAGGCTGGATGATCAACGGAGTTAAAACTGACAGTTATACATTCAAAATGAACTACTTCTGGATGATGGGTGACAACAGGCATAATTCACTGGATTCACGGTACTGGGGCTTTGTTCCGGAAGACCATGTGGTAGGGAAAGCTTTGTTTATCTGGATGAGTTATGATACCAACGGATCTTTCTTTAGCAAGATCAGATGGAGCAGGATATTCAGAGGGATTCACTAAAAAAGATTACAGGGAGGATAGGGATCTCCTGGCTTCGCTAAAAAATGAGTGTTACTCTTTCGATACTGCCTGCTGCTGAAGGGCACCAGAAGGTATCGAAAGAGTAACACTCATTTTTTTTAGGGTATCCAATGCAGGGCGCTTTAACCCATTAGCCTAACCTTTGGATCCCCAACTTATCGGCAAGATCATTCAGATCAAGCACCACTGGTTCAACCAGGGGGATACCTGATATTTTGCGTTCTTTTTCGAATGCAAATTCCGGTTCGCCCGGGATGATTACTTTTTTTGAGGGATCTACGGTTTTGGCGCCTTTGAAGCGCTCGATCCAGTTATCCATGTGCTGTTTGAATTCCGCCGTTGGACGGAAGCCGTCAACACGCATCGCTCCGAAGAAATGCCCGATACCTTCTCCAACAGGATCTGCAGGAGGTTCTAGGAATGCTACAAAAGGAGGCACCCATGGACCATAGTTCGCTCCGGAAAGCACTGCGGTAAGTATATCAACAGTTGCACTCAATCCGTAGCCTTTGTGGCTCCCATGATCTTTATCACTGCCCAGTGGCAACAATGATCCGCCGGACTTTAATTCATTGGGATCGGTAGAGATCTTACCGTTTTTATCCTGTGCCCATCCTTCAGGGATAGGGAGGTTTGCACGTTGTGCAATTTCAAGTTTCCCATTGGCTGCGGCTGCAGTAGCCATATCAACAACTACAGGCGGATATTTTCCTGCAGGAAAGGCATAACACATGGGATTAGTGCCTAACAGTCTTTCATTAGCATAGGTAGGTGCAACCAGAGGACTTGCATTGGTCATACTGATACCAATCATATCTTTCTCTACCGCCATCAAAGCATGATAACCTGCAATACCAAAATGGTTGGAATTTTTTACCGCTACCCAGCCTGTTCCATAAACTGCAGCTTTTTCTATCGCTACCTTCATTGCGAAAGGTGCAACAACTAGTCCCAGTCCCCCGTCACCATCTACTGTTGCAGTAGTAGGCGTTTCATGCACTACACGGACGTTTGGAGTTGCGTTGATCCGCTGCTTCTCCCATAAGCGGATGTATCCACTTAAACGGGCTACTCCATGTGAATCTATTCCGCGTAAATCGGAACTTAACAATACATCCGTAGCCAGATCTGCATCCCCCGGAGGACATCCCATTTTCAAAAATACGTTCCTGGTGAAATTCCTGAGTTTCTCTTCTGTGAAAGTATATGAGGCCATGGGATAGGGTTAAGCGTACAAAATAGTGAATTTATAGTCGAGCGGTTGGAATGCAGAAAAAAGACTCTCAATAAAGTCATCTCCATATAGCACATACATCGGGGCAATATTCAGCACCCTTTCCTGTAATACACCATTTGGAAACAGTTTATCCTTCAGATTTTCTATCTGCTGAAGGGCGGTACTGTGCTTGCGTTTCTCCGCGCGCATCAGTTTTTTCTCCAGATTGGTCACCAGCCTTAGTGTTCTTACTTTAGCGGCCTCAGCAGACAGGGAAAGCCCTTTATCTACCTTATAGGAATTGGTTTTGATTTGTTCAAAGATCGCGGTGATGGCCTGCTGTTCAGCTTCAAGGGTAAGCAGATCGTCCACAACATTGGCCCTGATCCATTGGTTTTTCAGGTGCTCATCAGTATCAAACAAGCTGGTGGAAGTAATGCCCAGTGCCTCCATCTTTTTTGAACTTCTTTCATCTACGATCTGCGCAGAATTTCTTAGCATCAGGACAGGGTAGGCTACGCCATAGAAATCAAAGTTGGCCTTTAGCTGCAGCCAGTAGGTTACTTCTGCACCACCGCCGATGTAGGCGAGGTTTGGAAGGATCAGCTCCTGATATACCGGGCGCATCACTACGTTGGGACTGAAACGTTCAGGATGCTGGTCTATTTCGGTCTTTAAGGTTTCTTTAGTAAAACTAATGGAAGTGTTGAGGACTTTGTATGCGTTATTTTCTTCTACGATACGTTCGCGGAGCTGGTCGTCCATGTAGAAGAAATTGATCTCCCTTGGATTTACCTGAGGTTTGTAACCTGCTTTTTCTAAAGCTGCACTGCTCTCACTGATCAGTTTGAAGCTGTTTTGTTCGGTGATGTCACGGTAAACGATTGCTGAGAACTGTGTTTTTAATGCTGCATCATCAGCATCAATACAGACCAGCCCTTTGGCACCAAATAGAGCATCAACCAGTTCGCGGGTGGCATTGGCCAGTGTCTGGTTACCGGCATAGGCTTTCTCTACCAGGTCCGCTAATTTCTTTCCGTTCTCACTGATACCAAGATAGCCTTTATAAGCTACCAGTGCCTCTGTAATAGATTTTGGATTGATCCTGCCCGTTGCACCTGCTGCTTTCGTTTGCCAGGTGATCCTTTTGTCTTCTACCCTGATGTTATTGATCTCTTCGAAATCATGGTCCTCGGTAGCCATCCAGTAAACAGGAACGAAATTGTAGGCAGGGTATTCCTTTTTCAGATCTGCTGCAAGTTTGATTGCCGTAACGATCTTATAG
>Ga0163161_10001256_pt1 | contig 18983 bp, 17 predicted proteins | sample S45metaG_FD_129847 | JGI IMG/M metagenome (GOLD analysis project Ga0163161, IMG submission 129847) | Switchgrass rhizosphere microbial communities from Kellogg Biological Station, Michigan, USA - S4-5 metaG | ecosystem: Host-associated > Plants > Roots > Rhizosphere > Soil | place: USA... | reverse complement strand
TCGGCCGGGTCCCCTGTTGTGGAATATTTTGTCCCTGAAATTCGTCCGTCTTCCACGAATATGGCCGCGGCGCTGCGTGGTCGAACGGGTTCGGCGGCACGGGCGGGCGAAAGTTGAACTTCGTTCCGCAGAACCGGCAAAAGTTCGTACCCGGGTCGTTAAGCTTTCCGCAATTTTGGCAGGGATTCATAAGCCGTGCGCCACTTACACGTTCAATAACGAATAATAGCAAACAAATGTTCGTTTCCCGAAAACTATTGCCACGCAACCGTTTTTATTGCCGAAGCCTCTAAAAGTCGGTATGCTGGTTGCAGCAGTTGCCCGCCTCGTGAAGTTTATGAAGTACCCGCTCGCAGTAACAGTTGTCGTTCTTGCTATCTCGTTCGCCGCGGTGTCTCAAACGTCCGACTCGGCTTTAAGGGCCGTCCGGCAAAAAGACCGAGCAGGCCGCGGCGTCGACGGCAAGCTGCCGACGCTTTCGGCCGCGGAGCACCTCGCACGCGGACAGGCGCTCTACGACAATCGCCATTTTCCCGAGGCACGTGAGCATTTTCAAAAGATCTTTGACAACTATCCGAACGACCCGGCAATGGCTCCCGCACTCTTTATGACCGCCCGGTCATATTACTGGGAACGCGACTACGTCACTGCGATCAGATATTTCGACCGCGTGTCGCGCGAATTCGCCGCCGTCAAAGACGGCCGCGAGGGACTTTATTTTGACGCTTCGTGCAATCTTCGCATAGGCAAGAATGATGAAGCTGCTCGTCTCTGGCAGCAGTATACCGTAATGTATCCGACCGGTGAGCGTGTCGAAGGCGCGTATGTCAATACCGTCGACGCCCTCCGCGAAGCCGGACGTTACGATGATGCTGACGCCTGGGTCGAGAAGACGCGTGCTCGGTTTTCCCGCGGGCCCGCCGAGACCAATGCCCTGCACGCCCGTCTTAGAATGGAGATATTTCGCCAGCGCTGGAATGAAGCGATCGCGGCAGCCGACGAGCTTCTCAGCCTCGGCAATTTCTCAGGCTCGATGACCGGTGGCGACGAGGTGAAATTCCTGAAGGCGACGGCCCTCGAGAAAGCCGGCCGACGCGGCGAGGCGATGTCCGTTTTCGCATCTATCAGCAGCACTCCAAATTCGTACTTCGCCGGCCTCGCGGCAGACAGATCGACAGGCGGACGCGTGAGGACTATCTCAAAAGTCACGCCTACAGATTTCCCCGCTCCGTTCCGTGTGGAAGTTACTCAGGAAGCCAAGAGGCGCGGCGTCGACCCTCGCTTTGTTCTGGCGGTAATGAAGCAGGAAAGCACTTTCCGGCCCGACGCTAAGTCGCCGTCCGCCGCCCGCGGCCTGCTGCAGCTCACCATCGACACCGCCCTCAAATACAACAGTCAGGCTGGTTATGCCAATTTGCAGCCCGACGACCTTTACACGCCACGAACAAATATCGCCATCGGCTGCGAATACATGGCAGCACTCAAGATTCAATTTGGCGGCCTCTACGAAGCGATCGCCGCGAGCTATAACGGAGGCGAGGATAACGCCGCCCGCTGGCTTAACCGCTCGCAGCCCAAAGAAGCCGGTATCTTCGCTTCGGAGATCGGCTTCGCCGAGACCAAGAATTACGTCTTCAAGGTAATGACCAACTACCGCATCTACCGCGACCTATACGACGAGAACCTCAACCGGAAATAGCGCGTTTTTGGTAAACGCGCCCGCCCCGCGTTACAATCTAACCAAATAAGCACCAATAAGGGGGAAACTGCAATGACAAGCGAAGCAGGAAGTTCCGGCGTGGTCGATATCAACAGCGAACAGGCGTTTACGCCCGATCCGCTGTTCAAGATCATGGGCATCTTCGAGAATTCCGATGCGGGAGTCTCAGCAGCCGAAGATCTAAAAGCCAACGGCTTTGATCCGAAAGACATCGAGTTGTTCTGCGGCGTTCCGGGTGCGAAGACCTACGATTTCAGCGGCAAGGACCACGGCGCGCTAGTCGCCGCACTACGCAAGTTCCGAAACATCACCTTCGATCGCGTCATCATGGACCGTTACGAGCAGGCTCTCCGTGACGGTCACTGCGTGATGATGGTCCACATCCACAAAACGCCCCGCCGAGACGAAGCCGCCGCGATCATGCACCGCTACGGCGCCGTCCAGGTCGACCACTTCGGCCTCGCCGCGACAAAAGCCTTTCCCGACAACGCCGAAACAAGCGAGAGTAAATACGATCCGGACGCAACGTTCTAAAAAACTAATTTATTCTTCCCAATCGCCCTGCCCTTCGCGTTCGACGTGATAGCCGGCGTCTTCGAGGTGCTTGGTGACCTCGCGGCCGTGCTGTTCGTCGCGGACCTCGAGGAGCACTTCGATGCCGACGCGGCCCAGCGGGGCGAGCCACATAGCGCGGCGGTGAAAGACCTCGATGACATTGGCACCTATCTCAGCGACGGCGTCGAGCACACCGGCTAGCGAGCCGGGACGGTCGAGGACGAGGAGCTTCAACATGATGTAGCGGCCCTGACGGACGAGGACCTGTTCGAGCACGCGGGCTAGAAGGTTGGCGTCGATGTTGCCGCCGCTTAGGACGACGCAGACCTTTTCCTCGGGCGAGAACTCGACCTTATGGGACAGGCACGCCGCCAACGATGCCGCGCCGCCGCCCTCGACGACCAGACGGTTATTTTGCGACGCAAAGAAGATACCTCTCGCGATCTCGTCGTCCGAGACCTCTACGATCTCGTCAACATATTCCCGCAGGATCGGCAGCGTCACCCCGCCGGGACGTTTGACGGCGATGCCGTCTGCGATCGTCGGCGCCATTTGGGCATCGACTGCATGGCCCGCCTCGAACGACGGCTTTACCCACGACGAATTCTCAGCCTGGACGCCGATCAGCCTGACGCCCGGCTTGATCGACTTTGCCGCCGTGGCGATCCCTGACATTAGGCCGCCGCCGCCGATCGGGACAACGATGGTTGTCGTTTCCGGCTCAGCGTCGAGGATCTCGAGGCCGATGGTGCCCTGTCCCCCGATCACCTTTTCGTCGTCAAACGCATGGACGTAGGTATAGCCTTCACGCTCACCCATCTCCCGCGAAAAGGCGATGGACTCGTCCAGGATGCTGCCGTGAAGCATCACCTCGGCACCGAGGCTCCTCGTCGCGTTGATCTTGGTAAGCGGAGCGAATTCAGGGCAAACGATAACGGCCTTGGCACCGAGCAATTTGGCCGCCAGCGCGACACCCTGTGCGTGATTACCGGCCGATGCCGCGACGACGCCGCGTTTCTTTTCTTCGTCCGACAGCTGAGAGATCTTGTTGTAGGCGCCACGTATCTTGAAAGACCCGGCCATTTGCAGGCTCTCGGCCTTGAGATGCGCGCTCGCTCCGATCTCGCTCGAAAGCCGCGCGTCGGCGATCATCGGCGTGGAAAGTATGATGCCCTTTAGCCGGTCGCGGGCTGCTTCGATGTCGGCGAGTGTGACCGTCATTGCGGTGATTATAAAGCATTGCCGCGTACAATCGCGAGGGACAGCAATTGGGTCCACCTGCAACAGCTAAGGCTGGAACTCAAAACGTGGTATATTTGCTCTTAATCCAGATTCGGAGGTGGCGTGTGGAAGTATTCGGAATTGGTGCGGCCTTTCTTGCCTTTCTCGGTTTTGCCTTGCTCGTGATCGCGTGGAAGACGATAAAGATCGTCCCGCAATCGAGCGTGCTCCTCATCGAAAGGTTGGGCCGATTTCATCGTGTCGCGGCCAGCGGTTTGAACATTATCGTGCCGTTTTTTGAATCGCCGCGTGCCGTCTATTGGACAAATACGCGCCCCGGAACGACGTTCATCGACCTTCGGGAGCAGTTCATCGACCTTCCGGCGCAGTCCGTTATTTCCCGCGACAACGTGATGATCACGGTCGACTCCGTCGTCTATTGGCAGATCACCGATCCGACCAAGGCGACGTACGAGGTAAACGATCTCGTCGGAAGCCTCGTGCAGTTGACGTTCACCGGAATGCGCTCAGTCATCGGCAAGCTCGACCTCGACCACACCCTTTCCTCACGCGACCAGATCAACAATGAACTGCGCATGATCCTCGATGAAGCGACCGACAAATGGGGCGTCAAGGTGACGCGCGTCGATATCAAGAACATCACTCCGCCCGAAGATGTTCGCATCACGATGGAAAAACAGATGACCGCCGAGCGAAACCGCCGCGCCCTGATCCTGACGGCCGAGGGCGACAAACAAGCCGCCATAACACGCGCCGAGGGCGAAAAGCAGGCTGCGATCACGCGATCCGAAGGCAATAAGCAGTCCGCCATCCTCGATGCCGAAGGCGCGGCCCAGGCCCGTCTCACAAATGCCACCGCCGAAGCCGCCGCGATCCAACAGATCGCCGGTTCGATCGGTGACCGCGGGCAGACGGCGCAATATTTGATAACAGCACGATATGTCGATTCGATGCGAGACATGGCGCGGACTCAGAATTCGAAGGTTATCTTTATGCCGATGGAGACGAGCGCCGTGCTCGCAAGCGTCGGTGCTTTCAAGGAAGTTTTTAGCGAAACCGGCGAGAAGGCGCCCGAGCTGCCAAAGCCGCGAAGCCCGCGGGAATTAGAGAAGTAAAGGAGACTTATTATGTGGAAACTTGCCGTTATCGCGTTTATTCTGGCCGCCGCTGCCATATACGCCGTTGTTTGTGACGATTGCCCGCTCGGTGCGCTATTTGCGGCCGAGACGGCGAATCCAAAATCGGTCCTCGATTTCAAGGCCCGCGACATCGACGGCAAGGACGTGAAACTAAAGAAATACAAGGGTAACGTCCTGCTCGTCGTCAACGTCGCAAGCAAGTGCGGCTACACGCCGCAATACGAGGCCCTGCAGGCAACGTATACCAAATACAGGGACAAGGGATTTTATGTCCTCGGCTTCCCTGCGAACAATTTCGGCGGCCAGGAGCCAGGCACCGAGACTGAGATCAAGGAATTTTGCACATCCAAATACGGCGTTACATTCCCGATGTTCGCCAAGATCTCGGTCAAAGGGGAGGATCAGGACCCGCTCTACAAATTCCTGACTAGCAAAGAGACAAACCCCGAGTTCGCCGGTCACATCAAGTGGAATTTCAACAAATTTCTTGTTGACCGCCACGGCAAGGTTGTCGCGCGCTTCGAACCTAAGGTCAAACCGGATAGTCCTGAGGTATCCGCCGCTATCGAGAAATATCTGGCGATGAAATAGTGTTTTGAGTCCCGCCTTTAGGCGGCCTTCAGACTGTGCTTCGAAAGCACGTTGTAAACTGACCCTGTCGGTTTTAGGACGCTTTCGTACACCATCAATTCGCTGACCTTAAACTCGACTCGTCCAAAACGGCTTTGCAGATGCGACTCTGCGAGCCGTTTTGCTTTTTGCGGCTCGCGGATGCGCGCGATCGTCAGATGCGGGCTAAAAGAGCGTTTCTCCTTTTCGAAACCGAGGCGTGAAATACGCGAATCGACCTGCGACGCGATCTCTCGCAATGAATGGTCGGTGTTTTCGATGCCGAGCCAAAGAACACGCGGCTGCTTTCCACGGGGAAAAACGCCGGTTTCGGCTACAGCCATTTCGAAAGGCGCGAATCGACCAGCAATAGCTGCAACCCCATCGGAGATCCTGTCTATGAGTTCGTCTTCGACATTCCCAAGAAACTTAAGAGTAACGTGCAGCTTCTCGGGCCGCTCCCAACTCACGCGAACGCATTTTGCCAACTCACCCATCTTCTCGATGTGATCGGCTGCACGTCGACGTGCTTCGTCGGAGATGTCGATCGCAATGAATATGCGTTTGACCGGCATATTGGTTCATTTTTGCCGATTTGCTAAACTTCGACAAATGAAACGCTTCGTCGCGGCAATATTCGTAATACTCTTATTCGCAGTGATCGCCGTCGGCGGTGTTTCTTACTGGGTCTTTTCTACCGTCAACAAGCCGCAGGAACACACTCACACAGCCGAATACATCAAGATCGAAAAAGGCTCGACGCCCAAGGAGATCATCGCGCAGCTCGCCGAGGCGGGCATCGTGCCGAGCTATTCGGCCACGATGTTCTATTTGCGAACATTCGGCGATGGCAGCAAGCTGCAGGCGGGCGAGTATCAGTTTGCGTCGCCGATCACGACGCTGCAGGTCCTGGAGCAGCTCGAAAACGGCCAGGACCTTACCGTCAAATTGACGATTCCCGAAGGATTCACGCGATTTGATATAGCGAAACGCATTGTCGAGAAATTCCCTCACGACGCCACGCTCGACGACAAGGCGGTTCTCGCGTTGATGGACGACACATCGCTGATCCACGACGTTGCGCCGCAGGCAAAGAACCTCGAAGGTTATATGTATCCCAGTACGTACAGCCTGCCGCTCGACGCAAAGCCGCGCGAAATTATCAAGGCTATGGTAGAGCAGTTTCGCAAGGTCTGGAAGCCTGAATGGGCCCAGCAAGCCGCGAGCATCGGCCGCACGCCGCACGAGATCGTCACGATCGCTTCCCTCATCGAGACCGAGACCGGCGTCGAAAGCGAGCGGCCTATTGTTGCCGGCATTATCAACAATCGCCTCGCCAAAAATGTTCCGCTCGGCATCGATCAAACTAATGTCTACATCGCCAAAATGCTGGGCCGCTGGGACGGTGAGATCAACGTCAGCGATCTAAACGTTAACTCACCCTATAACACCCGCATCAAGACCGGCCTGCCGCCAGGTCCCATTTCCTCCGTCTCGGAAAGTTCGCTAAAAGCCGCTCTCAACCCTACGCCGAACAATTACCTCTTCTACGTCCGCAATGTCGACCTCAACGACGGCTCGCACTGGTTCTATTCGTCCGCAGCGGAGTTTGAAAAAGGCAAAGCCAAATATCAGCAATGGTTGAAGAAAGAAAGTGACGAAAAAAGAGCAAAGGAAGCGAACGCTAATCAATGATCCAGCTTCTCGCTCTCGATCTCGACGGCACGACCCTGAATTCGAGCGGGCAGATTCCTGACGCAAATCGCGAGGCGATCCGCGCCGCTGAGTCTGCCGGCGTGCTTGTGACGATCGCGACGGGCCGGCGGTTTCGTGATGCGCAGCCGGTCGGGCGAGAGCTTGGGCTAAATGCTCCGCTGATCACACACAACGGCGCGTTGCTCAAGTATGCAGACAGCGAAGAGACCGTAGCGTGTTCTCTGCTGACGACCGAGATGAGCCGCGAGATCGTGCGGGTCGGGAAGGATTACGGGGGCGATGCGCTTGTCAGTACCGATCCGCACGGACACGGAACTCTGATTTACGATCGCGTATCAGAGCACAACCTGCCGCTCAAGAAGTATCTTCGATGGTCCGAAACGCTGCACGGCGGCGAATCGGCACGCGAGGGCGTTGCTCACGTTCCGCGGCTCGAAGACGTTTTGCACGAGCACGAGATCGTTCATATCTCATTCTCAGGGTCGTGCGACGCGATGAGCGCGATGCTGTCGGTTTTAAACCGAGAACTTGGGAATACCGTGACGATCTTACCCACGATCTATCCAAGTATGGACTTCACGTTGATCGATATTCTTCCTGCTGACGCCTCAAAAGGCCACGGAACGGCGAGGCTTGCGGCGATCGAGGGCCTCGAGCCTGAAAACGTGATGGCGATAGGTGACAATTTCAACGATCTCGAAATGCTCGAATACGCCGGGACCGCCGTCGTCATGGGAAACGCCGACCCGCGTTTGCTTGAGCGCGACGAATTCTATACAACATTAAGTAACGACGAGGCTGGTGTCGCGGCCGCGATAGAGCGATTTATTCTGAACTCATAAGGAGATACTAGTGGGTAATCGAATTGCAGTTTTAGAAACAAGCATGGGCACGATCAAATTCGAACTTTTGGAATCAGACGCGCCAAAGACGACGGAGAATTTTCGCCTGCTGGCCGATAAGAATTATTACGACGGCGTCATTTTCCATCGGGTTATCCCGAACTTCATGATCCAGGGCGGCGATCCGCTCGGCGAGGGTTATGGCGGTGAATCGGCGTGGGGCGGTAAGTTTGACGACGAGATCGACCGCGGCTCGACGCTCTACGCCGGGCCGTACGAAAAAGGTACCGTCGCTATGGCAAACTCTGGACCGAACACCAACGGCTCACAATTCTTCATCATGCACGTCGATTATCCGCTGCCGCCAAGCTATACAAAATTTGGCAAAGTAACTGAAGGCCAGGACGTCGTCGACGCGATCGCTGGTGTCTCACGCAATCAAAACGACAAACCGCATGACTCGGTCGTGATGAACAAGGTCTATATTGAAGAAGCGTGAGGGCCGTCGTCCAACGCGTCTCGCGCGCAAAAGTGACGGTCGACGGTGAGATTACCGGTGAGATCGGCAACGGCGTGCTCGTGCTGCTCGGCGTTTCGGTCAACGACAAGGAAGCGGACGCTGACTACCTGGTTGACAAGGTCGTAAACTTAAGGATATTTGAAGATACGGACGGAAAAATGAACCATTCGCTTGTGGATATTGGCGGCGGGATGCTCGTTGTTTCGCAGTTCACGCTTTACGGCGACACGCGCCGCGGCCGGCGGCCGTCATACATCGATGCGGCAAGGCCTGAAGAGGCGAATCGGCTTTATGAGTACTTTGTATTGGAGGCGGGAAAGCAGATCGATCAAGTCGAGACCGGCGTATTTCAGGCGATGATGGACGTTGAGCTGGTCAATGACGGGCCTGTCACTATAATTTTGGACAGCGAAAAAACGATATAATCACTTATGAGAAAACTTGCACTTTTACTAGCTGCGGCCGTCGCACTCGGCGGACTTTCATGTGACAAGACAAAGGGTGGCAAAAACTCGAATGCAAAGCCCGAGATCAAGACCGGCGTGGCCCCTGTGGCTGATCCAGACATCGCCGTCATCGAGATGGAAAGCCCGGCCTATGGCACAATCAAGATGGAACTCTATTCCAATATCGCGCCTAAGATGGTCGAGCGATTCAAGGAACTGGCGAAAGAAGGATATTACGAAGGCATTATCTTTCATAGGGTCAACGATACGGTCATTCAAGCAGGCAATGCCGATACAAAGCCCGGGCGAAACGCTAATCCAGCTAAGGAGGGCGACTCAGGCAAGCCAAATGTTCCGGCGGAATTCTCAGACGTGCCGTATGATACGGGCATCGTCGGCGCTGCCAGACTTGGCAATGACGTCAATTCCCAGAACGCGCAGTTCTTTATAATGCTCAAGCGCGAAGCCCAGTTTGATAAGGGCTACACGGTTTTTGGAAAAGTGATCGACGGCATGAACAATGTTCGAACGATAGCCGGCGCACCAAGGCAGGGCGAACGCCCGACAGAACCGATCCGCATCAAGAAGGTGACCATCGTTCCCCGCAGCTAGGCATGGTGGTATAATCCTGCTTTATGCTCGCGTAGCTCAGTGGCCAAAAGAGTCGGGCGCTTCCAGACTCTTTGCGGGTTTGAGAAATGATATTGATTCGTATGCTCGCGTAGCTCAGTTGGATAGAGTACTTCCCTCCGAAGGAAGGGGTCGCAGGTTCGAATCCCGCCGCGAGTACCAGATACAAAAAAGGCGTTCCGCAAAGGGAACGCCTTTTTTTAGTTATACGGTAAGGCTAACGGACCTTCAATGCGGGGTCGCCAAGCAACACCCATGAAAAACCTACATCGCTGCCCGGCGGTATGACTGACTTTGCATCTGCGATGAGGTCGCCTAGCCGGTGTATTTCACCGGCCGACAGCTGACGGTAGAATCTGTCGCCCATCAGCAACTGGAGGTCAGGAGTCGTGTCAGTCGATGATGCCCAGGCGGCAACACCTCCGCCATTCGGGGCCTTTACCAACATCTCAGCGATGGAATCGTCTGCCGGGCGTATAAAGAGCCCGTTTAGGCACGTCAGCATAGTGTAGATCGATTGGTTGCTTCCATTGACCAAAGTTGGGACGTCATTATTACTGAAATAGCCGGTCGACGCCCAGATGCCCGCCGAGCCGTGTCCGGAATAGTTGACAATAAATGGACCTGAGTTCAACCCGCTGAGTAGATGAGCATGCGCTTGTGGATCCGGCTCGTTTTGGTTTGGCGGTGGAAGCCCTCGAGGCACCCAGTATATGAGCGTTCCCGGAGGCAGCTCGTTCCTAAGAACGACGCTCATAGCCTCAAAATCAAAGGTATTCGGCAGATCAAAACCAAACAAAGCTCCGCGACCTTGCAGATCCTGCCCACCGGGCGTTTCGAAGCCCATTGCCTTGTTCAAACTCGTGGTGATATCCAACGCTATCCTGGCCGGTATTCGACCGATCGGAATATTTGCAGTCCCGTTATGATCATAATCTGAAAGCGCCTCGTCGCTGCCGCTTTCATTAAAAAGGAGCGGTACGATCTTCGTAGGGACGAGGTCCCAGTTGCCGCGGCCTTCATAATTCCGCGGATCATACGATGCGTCGCCCATCAAGAGGACGTAGGCCGGCTGCGGTGCCTGCCAGTTGGTTTTGGCATACTCAAGAAAGCCGGTGACCGCATCAGAGCTCAGGACGCCGTAACCGAATTCGTCAAAAATATCCGCGACATCGACGACCTTGACCGAGTAGTTGCCCCCGGTCGAACTGCGGCGATAATCGGCCCACAAGTTTGAAGCGTTCAGGTAGTCCGCCGCCGAGTACGAAATGATCAAGACATCTGCCGAATTAGCCGGTGTCGAGAGGGTCGATGGCGTGTTGAATGTGACCGATGGCGACTGCAGCAGGCCCGAATCCTCGACCGCAAACATTACCGCGGCACGATCGGATGGCAGCTTTGCCGTGAAGGTCCCGCCGGTGTTGACGATCGGAAAATTGAGCAGAAGCTGAGCGTTCGAATCATACGTAGTATCAAACACTCGCACGTTCGGCGAAGTAAAATTCCCAACATCGGCCTTGCGGTAGCCAGGGGTAAAGAACCCAAGTCGGTTCTGATCGGCAGTATAACGTCTCGCGTAATTGACGGTCACGGTGTCAAACAAAGCCAAGTCCGCACCGCCGCCCGTGACCATGGTGAGTGTGTTAGCCCCTTCGAGCAAAAAACTCGTCGGCACGCCAGTAAAGGTCGCTGTCATGCTGTTATAGTCATCCCCCGTAACAAAACCGAGGTTATGGCCGTTGAGTGTCGCAAGAATGTTGTGCGGCCCATGGATGGTGAAACCTTGGATCTTGAGCGTAACGCTGCACGTAGGCACGCCAAAGTCGACGTTGTTCAGACCGAATGGGACCGTCATCCCGTCGGTGGTGATGGGTTGCTGGCTAAAAAAGTTCTCCGCCGGCCCGTTGATGATCGATGGAACATACAGTTCGCGCAATTTCTTAACGCCCGATGCCGTGTAACTGTTAGATACCACATTGCCGCCTTGGTTTCTTAGGACACGCGTGTTGATCCTCTTGCCCGGCACGTTGTCGGCGATCAAATAATACATCCGCGTGTCGCTCTCGACCGTATCAAGGCTGCGGCCATAGAATTCGATATATTGGTCACTGGCGCCGACAATAATGGCCTGCTCATTGCCTTCCATAAAAAGCCGCCAATTTGCCGAATTGCTGTTGACGTTAAATCCCGCATTTTGCAGCTCGGTCCGCGTCACTCGATATATGCCCTCGTTCCTGACCGCTATCTTGGCGCCCGGCTGTGCGGCGACCCAGCGCTGCATGTTCAGATCGGGCGGCAGGGGTGAGGCTGTGTTCTGAAGTTCTTTCGGCAGCTTGCTGTTTCTGCTTTGGATCTGGCCGTTGCGGTTCTGGGCCAAGTCTTCAAAGTATTCCTTCGGGTGCCCCGCATCTCGTTGGAAGTTGTCGGTAAACTTCGGCGCAAACGTCCAGCTCGGCAAACGACTTCCCTGTGTCGACACGCCCTGAATGTAATATGCCGAACTCAGCGTCCCGTTCGGGTCGTAGAACTCGTATGTTTCCCCATAACCGGTAGGAGCCGAGGACCTCATCGCAAAACCGCCCACGAAGCTGGAACTGACTAGCTGCGGCCCGTCGTTGGTCATCCGATAGACGTAGAAACCCAGGTTCCCGGTCTCAAATTCCGTTTGCCACCCGACAAAAACGCCCTGGCCGTCCGAAAACGATCGGATCTCCTGGAACCGCACGAAATCCGAGCTCACCGGGACCGGTCGGGCCGATCGCGATTTCTGGGCAAACGACGTCACGCTGGCTGAAAACACTAGTGTAAATAACAGTAAAAATGCAGCTGTTCTCTTCATTTTCTTCTCCAAAAAGCGGCCGGGAAGGGTCGGCGCAATACGAGTAAAGGATTAAGAAATCTAATTTACCACTGATCAGACCGTAATACAAGGAAAATCAGCGTATTAGCTGCCGAAGAACGAAGGGAAGAATTCCGCCGTTCTTGTAATATTCGATCTCTATCGGGGTGTCGATGCGCAATATGAGCTGTGCGGGAAGCGATGTCCCATCGGTTCGGTGGATGGTCGAGGTCACTTCGTGTTTCGGCCGGACGTCGACGCCATCGAGCCCCGTCAGATCAAAGAGCTCAGTGCCATCGAGGTCAAAGGTCGACGCAGACTGCCCGTCCTGGAACTGGAGCGGCAAAACACCCATGCCGACAAGATTTGACCGGTGAATACGCTCGTAACTCTCAGCAATCACCGCCTTGACGCCCATTAGCGCCGTGCCCTTTGCCGCCCAGTCGCGCGACGAGCCGGTGCCGTATTCCTTTCCGGCAAAGATGACCAGTGGCGTGCCCTCGCCTTTATATTTCATCGCCGCGTCGTAGATGGTCAGTTCTTCGCCGTCTGGCTGATGCCTGGTATAGCCGCCCTCGACCGGAGCGACCATTTGGTTCTTTATGCGGACGTTTGCAAATGTGCCGCGCAGCATCACGCGATCGTTGCCACGCCGCGAACCGTAAGAATTAAAATTCTTCGGCTCGACGCCCAGCTCCTGCAGATAAAGGCCGGCCGGCGACGTAGCTTTTATCGCTCCGGCAGGTGAAATGTGGTCGGTCGTGACCGAATCACCGAATATCGCGAGCGCCCGCGCACCCGATATGTCGGAAAAGCTGCCGGTTTCCATCGAAAAACCCTCAAAATATGGCGGCTCCTGAATATAGGTCGAGTCCGTGTCCCACTCATATATCTGCCCCGCGCTTGACTCGATATCGTTCCACATTGGATTCTGCTCCGCAAACTGCGAGTAAAGGGTCCTATAAACGTCTGGATCGAACGCCGTCGCCAGCAGCTCTTTGACTTCGTCAAGCGATGCCCAGATGTCTTTGAGATATACATCATTCCCGTCGCGGTCCTGGCCAATTGGATGCAGATACACGTCCTTGACCACCGTCCCGGCCAATGCGTAGGCAACAACCAGCGGCGGCGACATCAGGAAGTTCGCCTTTATGTTCTGATGCACTCGCGCCTCGAAGTTGCGATTTCCGGAGAGTACGGAGGCGGCAATGATGTCATGATCAATGACCTGTTCTTCGATAGCCGCGTCGAGCGGGCCCGAATTGCCGATGCACGTTGTGCAGCCGTATCCAACAAGCTCAAAACCGATGTCGTCGAGATACTTTTGAAGGCCGGTCTTCTCCAGATAAGACGTGACGACCCTCGAGCCGGGGGCGAGCGATGTTTTGACGTAGGGCGATACCTTCATGCCCTTTTCAGAGGCCTTTTTTGCAACGATACCCGCCGCTATCATGACTGCCGGGTTCGAGGTGTTTGTGCAAGAGGTGATAGCCGCGATCAAAACGTCGCCGCTGCCGACCGTAGTTTGCACAAGGGCTTCTCCGTCCGCGACCGTCTCAACGCGGTCCGGCGTCGGGCGATTGTTCATCATCTCTATCTCTGTCGCGACATTCGTGTTGATCGGTGAGACGGTATTGTGGATCGACTCGGGGGCGGATAGCTGGCTTTGCTCGCCGCCGCCCTCCCGCTCGCCGGCGTGCACCGGATGGCCCATGGTCACGGCATATCGCTTATCGAGATCGTCCGCCGGCTTGCCATAGCCGCCGTCGGCGACAGGCTTGGAGAACAGCTCCAAGAAACGGTCGTCAAGATTGGACAGCTCGATGCGGTCCTGCGGCCGCTTGGGGCCGGCGACCGACGGGTTGATCATTCCGAGGTCAAGCTCGAGCGCGATCGTGTAATCGACCTCGCCTTCCCTTGGAATACCAAACATTCCCTGTGCGGTGTAATAGTTGCGGATCGTGTCTATCTGTTCCTGCGAGCGGCCTGTGTTGGCAAAATAGTCGAGCGTCTTCTCGTCCGTCGGGAAAAAGCCCATTGTTGCTCCGTATTCCGGGGCCATGTTGGCTATCGTCGCCCGGTCCGTCGCATTCAATGCCGCTGCGCCCTCACCAAAAAACTCGACGAATTTCCCGACGACGTTCGCCTTGCGCAGCATCTCGGTAATTCGCAAAACCAGGTCGGTTGCGGTCGCTCCCTGAGGAAGCTCATCGGTCAGGTGCACGCCGACGACATCCGGCGTCAGAAAATACACCGGCTGCCCGAGCATCCCTGCCTCGGCCTCGATACCGCCAACGCCCCAGCCGACGATGCCGAGGCCGTTGATCATTGTCGTGTGCGAATCGGTCCCCACCAGCGTGTCCGGAAAGTAAACTCCGTCCCGCTCAAAGACGCCTTTCGCAAGGTACTCGAGATTCACCTGATGGACGATACCGATGCCCGGCGGAATAACGCTGAAACCGTGGAAGGCCTGAGTTCCCCACTTCAGAAAGCGGTAACGCTGATCGTTCCGCTTGAACTCCATCTCCATGTTCCGCTGGTACGCCGTCTCGCTCCCGGCAAAATCGACCTGCACGCTGTGATCTATGACAAGGTCGACCGGCACGAGCGGCTCGATAACGGCTGGGTCTTTGCCCATTCGCTTGACCGCCGAACGCATGGCCGCCAAGTCCACGAGCAGCGGCACGCCTGTAAAATCCTGCAAAATGACGCGCGCCACGACGAACGGTATCTCTTCGGTCCGCTCGCCCTCGGCCTGCCAACCCGCGAGAGCCCTGACATGCTGCTCGCCGACCTTTTTTCCCTCGTCAAAATTGCGGAGCACCGATTCCAAAACGATGCGGATCGAGACGGGCAGCCGCGAGATCTTGCCCAAACCCGCTTTTTCGAGCTGCGGCAGCGAATACAAAGCGCCTTCGGCACCGGCCCCAGTGGTGAACGTCTGCCGTGATTCAAAAAGGTTGTGTATCATAGCGATTAATCCGGAATAGTGCTGAAATTATCAGTTTAGAAAGCCTTAAGGCCAAAAGCAACCGCACCTGCCATGCGTACTTGCGAAAAGTTTTATGGGGACGTATGCTCGAATACACACGCACCGACGAGCGTAAAAATACCATTAACTTGGATCACGGTTAATCACACTCGAGGAGCGCGACATGCATTTGTATCTACCAACTAAGTTTCAGAGAGCGATGTTCTGGTTCTTCAGACTCCTGCACATCTGAGAATAAGGCAAAACTAAAACGAGCAATTTTGCCTCGATCGTGCGTAATGTTTTATACTTACGACCGGCACGATTTTGGCGCATTCGTCTATCGGTTAGGACGCGAGGTTCTCAACCTCGAAAGAGGGGTTCAATTCCCCTATGCGCTACCAACCAAAACCATGATCGTCACGACCGGCTTCGAAATAGAAGGCAAGCAGATCGCCGAATATCTCGGCGTCGTCCGCGGCATCGTCGTCCGCGCGACAGGCATCGGCCGCGGCATTGTCGGCGGCCTCAAATCCATAATCGGCGGCAACATCGAGGAATGGGCCCACGTCTGCGAACACGCCCGCATGGAGGCATTTAACCGGATGGTCCAGCACGCCCACGAGATCGGCGCCGACGCCGTCATCGGGATGCGTTACGACGCGACCGAGTTCGCACAAGGCTCGACCGAGGTTCTCGCCTACGGCACCGCTGTGCGATTGCGCTGAATTATAGGCAAACTTTCCCCGAACAAATTGAATCCGTAAAGAAGACGTAATTCTCTTTCCCCTGTTTTTGTATAAGGAGAGACAATGAGGATCATTACGACTACACTTTTGTTTACGCTTATCGCGGCTCTCGGACTATTGAATACGGGTTGCCCCGAACGACGGAACATAGGCGATATCGAACGTAACCCCGGCCGCTACCAGGACAAGGAAGTGGCGATCGCGGGCGTCGTTCGCGACAGCTATGGTATGTCGATACCGGGAACAAATATCGGCGGCGGCGCCTATAAGATCGATGACGGGACCGGCTCGATCTGGGTCGTGGTCACGGATGGCAATGTTCCTTCAAAAGGTGCCGAGATCGGCCTCAAAGGTGTTGTCGGCAGCGGCGTCAACTTCAAGGGTCGCAACTATGGGCTTGGTATTTGGGAAAAAGACCGCCGGTATAAGAAACGATAGAGCGTTTTGAGGCCTGCCTTTAGGCGTCGGTCGGGTACCATCGGATAATGAACCGCCGCCTGAAGGCGGGACTCAAAGCGCATATGGACCCGATCCTGTCATCATTCGACCGCCAGTTTTCGCTGCTCGACGGCCGCTCACGTCAGTTGTTGGCAAAGATCGAGGACGATCGGCTCTTTGAGAGACCGGGCGATGTCGCAAGCACGCTTGTTCCTTTGTCATGCGGCGAATACATTCTGCGCTCAGCCGCGATGGTCGAAAAAACATTCGGCGGCATCACGACGCGCCTCTGGGACGATCCCTTTGAATGGACGCTGCCCGAGAAACTATCGACGACGGCGGCCGTCCTCGCGTATCTTGACGAGGTGGAAGAGACGCGGCAAAAAGGCTTTTCTTTCTTTACATCTGATGCCGATCTCACACGTAAAATGCCCGCCCCCGAAAAACTGCGCACCGTTCACGACATTCTGCTCGATGCCATAGTGACCGCATCGCATTTCCAGGGCCGCGCATTCGCGATTTTCCAGACCATTTCCGACCAGAAACTGCCGCGGCTATAGGAGCTAAGATTGCACCGCGAACATTTCCGTGCAAGAATTCGTTAGGTTTTCGGACGACAGAGATAAGGATCGAATATGCATTGCCCAAGCTGTGGACAGCAACAGGTATCGAATGAGACAAAATTCTGCTCGCGTTGCGGCATGCCCCTGACGCTCGTCTCTGAGGTGCTCGTCCACGGCGGCTATTTGCCGCAGCTGGCGGAGCTCGAAAAAGCCTCCGGAACGATCTATACACGTAGGAATGGCGTCATCTTCAGCCTTTTTTGGCTGATATTCTGGCTTTTGATAATGGCGGTCGTCTTTGGCGGTATCTTTAACGTCGATATCCTCGGAGAACTTTTTAGCGTGATCGGGATATTCGGCGGACTGTTGATCTTTCTCTTCTCGCTCTTTTTTCTGAAACGGGGATCAAAGAATCCGTTCTCCGGCCAACACATACATCAACAAGCACCGGCTCTTTACGGCCAGTCTATGCCCGCTCTGCCGCCGCAGCAGTCGATTCCTACACAAGCTTATGTCCCTCGCGCCGGTTCATGGCGAGATACCAACGACCTCGAGCCGCAGAATGCTACCGAGAACGCCACCAAGCTTCTCGAAAAAGACGAGGAACCGCCTCAATAACCAACCGCGGCACCATCGCTCCGGCGGTCAATGGCCCCCAGCCTAAAACCTTTCTCATCCACCATCACGGCGGTCGCCGAAGCGACGTTCGAAGGCTTGTCTATGAGTTTGTGCCCGCGCGCGGATAATATTGACAACGTATCCGGAGAAAATCCAAACGGCTCAAACACGATTTCGTCCGGCAGCCACTGGTGATGCACACGCGGTGCATCCAAGGCTTGTTGAATGTCCATATCGTGGTCGAGGACATTAATGATCGTTTGCACCACCGCCGAGATTATCCTCGGCCCACCCCGCGCGCCCAACGCAAACCAGAAGGAGCCGTCCTTTCGCAGCACGATGGTGGGCGTCATTGACGAAAGCGGCCGCTTTTGCGGGGCGACGGAATTGCGCTCGCTCTGTATTAGGCCAAACATATTAGCCTTCCCCGGCCTCGCGGCGAAATCGTCCATTTCGTCGTTAAGCAGCACGCCGGTGCCCGTCGCCGTGACCTTCGAGCCAAACAGGTCATTCAGAGTGTATGTGTTGGTCACGACCGTCCCGTCCTTATCGACGATCGTAAAGTGCGTCGTATCCATCGATTCGCCGCCGAGGACATCGCCGTGACCGATCTCGACGCTGGTAGATGCTTTGGTCAGGTCGATCGTCGCCCGCCGACTTTCGGCATATTTTTTGTCGACGAGTTTCGCTATCGGCACGTCGGCGAAGTCGGAATCGCCCATAAATTCCGCGCGGTCCGCAAATGCCCGCCGCATCGCCTCCGCGACAATATGATATTTCGCCGCCGAATTGTACTTCATGCCGCGAATGTCATAGCTTTCGAGCATGTTCAGGATCTCGAGCATCACGATCCCGCCCGAGCTTGGCGGACGCATTGAAATGATCGGATAACCTCGATAACTGCCTTGCAATGGCATCCGCTCTTTTGCCTGATAATTCTTGAGATCATCGAGCGTGATAAGCCCGCTGTGCGCTTTCATATCGTCCGCGATCATCTGAGCGGTCCGTCCCGTGTAGAATTCACGCACACCGTTTTTTTCGATACGGGCAAGCGTCACCGCTAATTCCGGCTGCTTTAGCAAATCGCCTTCTTCATAGAACTTCCCGCCGTTCAGAAATATGCGGTTGCTGTCGTCGTATTTGGCAAGGTCTTTAGAATCCGAGCTTTTCAATATTTCGGCGACGCGGTGAGACAAAACAAAACCGCTCGCGGCCAAACGATGTGCGGGCTCGACCACATCGCGCCATTTGATCGTGCCCGAGCCGTATTTCCGGAATGCGAGATCAAAACCCGCGAGCGTTCCTGGAACACCTACCGCACGGTAGCCGAGCGTCGACGAGCCTTCGCCTTTTATCAAGTCGCCGTTCTTATCAACGTAAATATCG
>Ga0163161_10001255_pt1 | contig 18992 bp, 17 predicted proteins | sample S45metaG_FD_129847 | JGI IMG/M metagenome (GOLD analysis project Ga0163161, IMG submission 129847) | Switchgrass rhizosphere microbial communities from Kellogg Biological Station, Michigan, USA - S4-5 metaG | ecosystem: Host-associated > Plants > Roots > Rhizosphere > Soil | place: USA... | reverse complement strand
CATAGTGTTAAAAATACACAATAATTTGGTTGTTAAATTGTTATAGTTAGTTTACTTTTGCCGCACTAAAATAATCAACGAAGTGTCAAATCATAAAAATGTCAACGCGTTAACCGCCGGCGGTGTTCTAATTAGTTTAGGTATTGTGTTCGGTGATATTGGTACCTCACCATTATATACACTTAATGCAATTTTTACCAGCATTCTGGGCGTAAAAGGTGGAGTGGTGGGAAGTCCGGGATCTATAACCACTGATGTTGTTCTTGGCGTACTTTCCTGCATCATCTGGACGCTTACCCTTCAAACCACTATTAAGTATGTTATTATTACTTTAAGGGCTGATAATAAAGGTGAGGGTGGTATTTTCTCTTTATTCTCTCTGGTAAGGAAAAAGGCAAAATGGTTAATCGTACCTGCAGTAGTTGGGGGATGCGCATTACTTGCCGATGGCGTAATTACACCAAGTATCACGGTAACATCAGCTATAGAAGGATTAACGAATAAGTTCGATATTCCAGTGGTTCCTGTCGTAATCGCGATATTATCTGTGCTTTTCATTATCCAGCAGTTTGGAACCAATTTGGTTGGGAAGCTCTTTGGCCCTGTAATGTTTGTTTGGTTTACGGTTTTGGGTATCGCCGGGCTTTTATTTATTGTAAAGGATTTTAGCATTTTAAAAGCACTTAATCCATATTATGCCGTGCATTTATTGGCCACCAATAGTAAGGCATTTATTATCTTAGGAGGTGTTTTTCTCTGTACCACTGGGGCAGAGGCATTATATTCAGATCTGGGGCATTGCGGACGTAACAACATCAGGATCAGTTGGATCTTTGTAAAGATAACACTGATTTTAAATTATTTAGGTCAGGGTGTTTGGATTTTGCAGAACGAAAGTACTTTCATTCCCAGTTCAAAAATGAACCCTTTCTTTCAGATTATATCGAGCCATTTTCAGGTACCGATGGTGATCTTAGCTACTATGGCAGCGGTTATTGCGAGTCAGGCATTAATTAGTGGTTCCTTTACCTTAATCTCAGAGGCGGTTCGTTTAAACCTTTGGCCAAAGATCAAAATTGTATATCCATCTGTTCAAAAAGGTCAGCTTTATGTACCATCTATTAACTGGATGCTTTGGTTGGGCTGTTGCAGTATCGTATTCTTCTGGAAAGAATCGTCTAAAATGGATGCAGCTTATGGCCTGTCCATTACCATAGCGATGTTGATGACCACGATTTTGGTAAGTGTGTATTTAAGGAGCAAACGTTTCCCAAGATACCTGATCGCGATTTTTATTTCTGTATATGTGATTATAGAAGGTACTTTCCTCTTCAGTAATCTGCACAAATTCTCTGACGGAGGTTGGTTAACGGTACTGATCGGTTCGGCACTTTTTACCGTGATGTGGAGCTGGTTTGTGGCGCGCAAGATTAAAAACAGATTTGTAAAATACGTTGAAATTGAAGATTATTATGAGATTTTAAGCGAACTGAGCAATGATGAATCGGTTCCCAAATACTCATCTCAGCTGGTTTATTTAACCAGTGCGAACTTTAAAACAGAAATCGAATCCAAGATTATTTATTCCATCATTCAAAAGGAACCAAAACGTGCCGATGTATACTGGCTGGTGCACGTGGATGTAATGGATGAGCCTTATACCTTAGATTATAAAGTTGAGTTCCTGATCCCGGGTAAACTGATCAGAATTGATTTCAGGTTAGGTTTCAGGATTGAGCAGCGGGTAAATTTATTATACCGTAAGGTAGTCGAAGAATTGGTTAAAAATGGAGAAATAGACATCACTAGTCAATACACCTCGTTGAATAAACATAAGATTGCAGGCGATTTTAGGTTTGTCCTGTTGGAAAAACATTTGTCTAAGTTTACGAAGTTGAGTTTTTACGAGCGACAGATCATGGATTACTATTTTATCCTGAAAAAACTAAGTTTATCAGAAGAACGGAGTTTTGGTTTAGACAGTAGTTATGTTGATGTAGAAAAAGTTCCATTGATCTTTGTTACGCCCGACGATATCGAATTACATAGATTGCCCGTTTAATTGATGAGGATGGCTATTTTAATATTGGGAATAGGCTTATTTATAGCTGGACCCGTGGCAAAAATATATCACCTCGATCATGCCAATAATTACATGATTGCTTCTGGGTTAGGGCTTGTGACGATTACAGCCCTGGCTTTTATAAAGAAGAAATAAACCGAATCCTCTTTCTGTAAATGAAAGGGGATTTTTGCTTATTGATGGAATTTATCCTCGTTCCATTTGCTGGGATTATTGATAATATAATCTGAAATGTTCTGATACGCTCTTGCATCACGGATAATGTGTTCGTAATAATTACGTTGCCATAACTTTCCCATTGTTTTGTTGTGCGATTTGAATAATTGCAGACATGCATTCGAAACAATTGATTTGTAAGCTCCGACAATGTCAGCAATCGTCGGGGCGACCCTTGCGGTCGCCCTATATACCTTATTTTCTTCCTGGGCGACCGCAAGGGTCGCCCCGACAGTATTAAAATCAGATAAAACGATTATGCCATGCATATGATTTGGCATAATCTGAAAGACATCTAGTTCAAAATTTGAAAATCTATTAGCTAAATTAATCCATTCGTTATAAGCGATAGCTCCGGATTCATTTAAGATCATTTCATGCCCTGAAACCCTTCCAAATCTATGAAGCCTATCTTCACAGCAGATCGTGATAAAATAGGCCCCTGCTTTTGAATAATCATAATCCTTTAACCTAATCGATCTTCGATGATGTATTAAAGGATTGTATTTCATTTTACTAACCCTCCGGATTGGCCAGTTTACTGTGCCTGTAGCCGTAAGCAAAATAAACCACAAGACCAATTACCAGCCAGATACCGAAACCGATCCAGTTGGAAATGCCCAGTTCGCACATCATATACAAACAGCTGATCAATCCTAAAACAGGGATTAACGATAGGTTTTTGGTGATGCAATAATAAGTAATCACCACGCAGATGATTAAGAAAATCCACATCGGGATTTTGTGTTTAAACAGGCCCCAGCCACTTTCGTATTTCTTTTCTACGGATACTTTCGATGCTGAAATAAACTGTTCGTAACGATCGCCAGGCAATGCACTCAGATATGATTCTGCATCAACTTTCTCTGCTAAAATAATTTGTGGAGCCGCATTTTTAACAATTTCTTCTTTTACTATTTTAAGTTCGTCGCCGCTCAGGGAAGTCACAAAAGTTACCGTTTGGATGGTCTTGGGCGTATTGAGAAAGAAAGCTTTTGTCTCTTTTCCATATTGTGTGAAGGCAAAAATAACCGTTGCAATTAAGGCAATTGGAATTATAAATCTACTATTTACATAGGGTATTTTAAATTTCCCGCGTTGTACATCAGGCCTGTTCTGTAATACTAAAACACCTGCACAAACCAATACGAAGGCGAAAAGCGTTCCAATAGAACAGAGATCGGTAACGATGGTCAGGTTCATAAATAACGATGGAACGGCGACAACAAAACCAACTACTATGGTCGCAAAAGAAGGTGTTTTATATTTCGGGTGGATTTTTGAAAATGATTTTGGTAATAGTCCATCTCTGCTCATGCTCATCCAGATGCGTGGTTGACCCATCTGGAACACCAAAAGTACACTGGCCATGGCAAAAACAGCACTTACGGCAATAATACCACTCATTAATTTTAAATTAATCTGGTCGAAAACAAATGCGAGCGGATCGCCTACAGATAGTGTATCTGATTTAACAATACCTGTTAAGACTAATGCAATGGCTACATATAGGATGGTGCAGATGATGATCGCCCACATCATTCCGCGGGGAAGATCACGCTGCGGGTTTTTACATTCTTCGGCGGTAGTCGAAATGGCATCGAAACCGATATAAGCAAAAAATACTGCTGAAACGCCTTTTAAAACTCCCGCAACACCATTAGGTGCAAACGGATCCCAGTTTTTTGTGTCCACATAAAAAATACCGACGGCTAAAACCAATAGAATTACGGCGAGTTTAACCACTACCATGGCGTTACTGGCGTTGCGGCTTTCTTTCATGCCACGGTAAATTAACCAGGTAATTAAAATGATAATGCCCAGGGCCGGTATATCTGCAACCAGATGGAAACTACCGATTGTGGGGGCGGTAAGCCATGCGTTATTGGCCAAAGCTGTAGCCGCATCTAAATCAGCAAGATTTTTACCCGCTGCTAAAAGTGCTTCTGCATGTTTATGTCCGTTATATGCACTTAAGTAATCCATGGTCATCCAGTCGGGTACATGGATGCCATCTATGCCAAGTGGCGGTATTTTTATGGTGGAGAGTAATCCTGTAAAGTAATCAGACCAGGAAATGGCTACGGTAATGTTCCCGATGGAATATTCCATAATGAGCGACCAGCCGATAATCCAGGCCACCAGTTCGCCAAAGGCTACATAAGAATAAGTGTAAGCACTGCCTGACACAGGTACCATAGAAGCAAATTCTGCATAGGCAAAAGCGGCAAAACTACAGGCAACTGCTGTAAAAATAAACAAAAAGATTACTGCCGGACCACCATCCGCGCTTGCTTTACCAATCGTACTAAAAATCCCTGCTCCAATAATTGCTGCAATTCCAAAAGCTGTTAAATCGCGTACTCCGAGTGTTTTATGTAATGTATTTTCATGGTCGCCATAGCCTTTTGCCGCATCTTGTAATATCTTGGAAATAGATTTCTTTCTGAATAGCTTTTCGAACATCTTTTGTTTGCTTGTTTCTTCAAACTTATAAAAAGTTTGGCTAAAAACGTTTAAAGCAGGATATAATTTTCATTACACTCCATTTATGCCATAAATGCGATCATAAATAGCCCGATTTATTGATTTTAAGTAAAAAACCGCAATTATTTGGCTAGAATAATCCTTTGTTTGATTCGCATAATTTTAGGCTGAATGAAACTGTTAATTTTGTCGCTCTTAATCAATCAGGTAAATTAAAACCCTCAAATCCTTGTTTGATTGGAATATTTATAAATGATTACAGTTACCCCTATGAATGCAAATACTACACACATAAAATATATCAAAGAAGGCAACCAGGGTTTGGCCACCATATTGGCCTTTGCTTTAATCCCGCTTTCGGGTTTTGCTACCGATATTTATATCCCATCGCTACCTACAATGGCTGGCGAAATGCAGGTAAGCAGTGTACAGGTTCAACTTACTTTAAGCATTTTTTTGATTAGCTATGGCGTTGCACAACTTTTTATCGGTAGTGTGCTCGATAGTTTTGGCAGGTATAAGATCTGCTTATACTCATTATTAATATTCGCTGCAGCCAGTATTATCATCGCTACTACGCATAATATTTATCTCATTTATTTGATGCGGATTATCCACGGACTTACCGTAGGGGCAATCGTAGTGGCCAAAAGGGCGTACTTCGTAGATCTTTATGAAGGCGATCAGCTAAAACATTATCTTAGTATGTTTTCCATTATTTGGTCTACCGGACCAATCGTTGCACCTTTTATCGGCGGTTATCTGCAAACGGCATTTGGCTGGGAATCGAACTTTTACTTTTTGGCTGGTTTTGCACTGGTGTTTGCCGTACTGGAATTATTGTTCAGCGGCGAAACGTTAAGACACTTTACCGATTTTCAACTCAAAAAGATAACCAAAATCTATGTTGAAATGATTAAAACCACCAGTTTTACACTCGGTATTGTGATGCTGGGTTTGGCTTATTGTATGGTGATGGTTTATAACATGACTGGCCCCTTTATCATCGAACACCATTTCAACTTCTCTCCGGTCATTGCCGGTTACAGTTCGCTGTTTTTGGGTTTCGCCTGGATGGTTGGCGGCTTTATCGGTAAGGCGACCATCAATAAACCTTTTTTCAGAAGATTAATGATCAACTCGCTGTTTCAGGTGGCCTTTGTAATCCTGATGATCTTGAGCTTAAATTTCGTATCGAACCTATGGTCGCTAATCTTCTTTGCCTTTCTGATCCATGTTGGAGCAGGCTTTACCTTTAACAACTACTTCACTTTCTGTTTGAGCAAGTTTCCTAAAAATGCAGGAATAGCAGGTGGATTAACTGGAGGGATTACTTATGTAATTGTTTCTTTTTTGAGTTACGGTATTGTAAACCTGATCCCTGCCAAAGATGAGCGCAACCTGAGTTACAGTTATCTGATTATGATCCTAATATCGGTTTTGGTGATGTTTGTTATTTTAAAACTCAGGAGAAAAGAAGAGCTATAGCTATCATTTAATTCTGCCTTCTTCGTCTGTAACACTGGTTTTTCGCTCGCGGCTACCTTTAACATTGTTGCTGCCGAAAATATAGTTGAGGCTCAACCGGTAAACCCTGCTTTCTTGTTTTTGGGTAAGGTTATAATCCAGACCCGAAAGTGCACTGCTGATTCTTGCCTTTCTGGTGTCGAAAACATCGTTGACTGCAAGTTTAACATTGAGCTTTTTATCGAAGAACGATTTCTTGATGCCTAAATCCATCCCATAATAAGGTTTAATGGCATAGGTGCCATAAATCTGTGAGGAGGCGTATTCTCCTGAAAGTTCTGCCGATGTTGAAGGGCTGAGCGTTAAAGTTTGACTGCTGTTGATCATAAAATTTACCTTTTTCCGGTCATAAGCACCATTACCTAAATTAGCGGTTTTAATCTGGTTATAGGTACTGGTAAAGGTATTGTCCATGCTCCAGAATTTGGTAATGGTGGTGGGATAGCCGATCGTTAAATCATAGGCATATTGTTTATCGAGGTTTTGTACGGTTTGATACAAGGTTTTCTTCTCGTTTTCAGGTAGCAATACATCGATGATTAAGTTGTTGGTGATGCTATAGCCCAATGAAATATTCAGTGTTTTTTTATAATTGTACGCCAGTTGAAAAGCATTGGTGTATTGTGGGTTGAGAAAAGGATTTCCCTGGCTAAACGTGTATAAATCAACAAAATAAACGAAGGGATTAAGTGATTTATAATCGGGACGGTCAATTCTTCTGCTGTATGAAAAACCGATCTCATGATTTGGATTTAAGGTTTGGTTGACATTAAAGCTTGGAAAAAAATCAAAGTAACTGCGCTTTACAATCTTGTTATCGTTTATAGAATTGCCTTTAGAATTAGTCTGTTCTGTTCTCAGGCCAATTTCTACGCTGGTCGATTTAAACTCTTGCTTTAAAGTCGCATAGGCGGCATTGACGTTTTCGTCGTAAATAAACCGGTTGCTTCGGCCTGGATCGTTTTTCCAATTTGTTCCGGTGAGGTTTTCGAATTGAAAATCATTGTCGGTACTTACCCAACTGCTTTTTAATCCAATCGCTAATTTAGTCGTAACGCTAAGTAGAAGTGTATAGTCGATTTTTGCAGCTTTAATGGTGATAAAAGAAGGGGTGGCATTTCGAAAGATAGCTGGTGATTTATATATCGAACCATTTTGGTCGAAAAAGGTGTTTTGGTAAATGGTATTTTCTTCGCTGTGGTATTTCGCATAATCCAAATCGATCGATAACTCCTGGCCTAAGGTATCGATCACGCTTTTGTAATTGAGGTTGTAAGCCTGGTTGCGGTATTTATTCCTTGCCGGGTTATCGGCAACAATCGATGAATCGACCTGTGCAAAACTTCCGCCAATAGCGGTAAGGCCGTTGGACGCGTCGTGGCCATTGTTAAAGTAACCTGTGGTGAGGAAACCTAAAGTGTTTTTATCGTTGAGAAAATAATCAATACCAGCCTTATAATTGTTGTTATGTGTTGATCTTGTTTGTGTGTTCGATTGATGAAAATAAGTATTTTGATCACTCCCATTTACTACCCGTAAAATATCCAGGATTTCGGTGGCTTTATTGTTGTTGCTGGCGAAGCTTCCATATAAGTTAAGCTTCTTATTTCGGTGGTTAACGGATATACCCGCATCGCTTTTTGGATTCTTCCCATAACCAAAACCTAAATCGACATTTCCGTTGGTACCATAACTGGCGTTCTTTTTTAACTTAATGTTGAGCAGACCTGCATTTCCTTCGGCATCGTACTTAGCAGAAGGGCTGGTGATCAGTTCAATCGTTTTTATTTCGTTACTGTTTAACGAACGCAATCGGGTAGCCAGTTGCTCGGCCGATAAATAAGTTGATTTTCCATCAATGAGTACATTTGCACCAGTTTTTCCTTTTATGCTGATGATCCCATCCTGGTTAACGGATACACCGGGCATTTTGGCAAGCACTTCTAGTGCAGTATTTCCGGTAGAAACAATGCTGTTTTCTACATTCATTACCGTTTTGTCGGTATGGCGTTCTATTAATGCTTTCCGACCCGCTACCACAACACTTTCGAGTTCTTTTACATCCGGCTCCAGACTGAAGCTTAAATCGAGATTCGTTTTGCCTGCAAAAGATTCATGTATTTCTTTTATAGATCGATAACCTATAGCGTTTACCTCAAGGGCAAATTTATTTGACGGGAAGTTTACCAGTACATATTTCCCTTCTTCGTTAGTGGTGACGGTTTTTACAAAAACTGTATCTGCCAAACTGATAAATTTAAGGCTAGCGGAAATCTTAATGCCATTCTTTGTTATTACCGTACCGCTAATGGTGATTTTAGTAGTCTGAGCAGACACTACATTTAAAAATAACAGGGAGAGCACAAAATACGGAGCGAATATTTTCATTAGGGAGCTGATGATTAGTTTTTTCTCTTATCTGATTAGGAATTAGAACGAAACTAAATCATTAGGTGCATTAACCCGTGGATTTTAACAATGTTTAACCCAATTAACACTTTTTTACATTCGTTTAGTTAAATGGTTCATTCGTCATTAGTTTATTGGTATTGCAAGTAGTTCAGCATCTGTTGTAATGATAATCGTTTAGAAATGCGCTTAGGGCTTGGCATGAGCTGAGTCGAAACGTATTTACAACATCTATGTTTCCCTGCCTGAATGGCAAGGCAGGCGTGGCAAAAAAACAATAAACAAAAAAGTCGCGGCAAAATACCACGACCTTAATTTATTGCTATAGAGAGGAAATACCCTCCACCTTCGTACCTTCTACCTAACCTAACTTTTCCAGTTCAGCTTTCACAAAACTTGCCAGCTCTTTTACATATTCTGCACTGAAATCAAATTTGATCCCTGCGGTTTCATATATCTCGTTCATCGGTTTGGTATAACCTAATGCAAGTGCAGCCAGGTATTGTTCTAAAGCCTTTTCAGGGTTTTCTTTATAATTTTTCCAAACGGCGATGGCACCTAACTGCGCTATTGCATATTCGATATAATAAAAAGGAACCTCGAATAAATGCAGTTGTTTCTGCCATCCGTTTCCAAATTGTTGTTCTAAATCTGTCCAGTCGGCAAAGCCTGCACCAAAACGGTTAAAGATCTGTTTAAAGGTTTCTTCTCTATCGGCAGCGGTATGGTTAGGATTGGTGTAAATCCAGTGTTGAAACTGATCAATCACGGCAACCCATGGCAACGTTTTTAAAACATCAGCCAACTGCTCCTTTTTAGCGCGGTTTAAATCTTCTGCATTGTCGAAATAAACATCCCAGTTGTCCATAGAGATCAGCTCCATGCTCATTGAAGCCAGTTCAGCAACTTCAGATGGACAATGTTTAAAGTCGTTTAGCTCTAAATCTGCGGTTAAAAAAGTATGCACCGCATGTCCGCCTTCATGAACCATTGTGGTTAAATCGCGTAACGAGTTTGCCGAGTTCATAAATATAAACGGTGCTCCGGTTTCGGCTAAAGGATAGTTATAACCACCAGGTGCCTTACCTTTTCTGCTTTCTACATCGAAAAGATTATTGGCTTTCATGGTAGCCAATTTTTCGCCAAGTTTTTCGTCAATGGCATTAAAACAGGCAATGCTTTTATCAATCAGTTCTTCACCATTGTTAAAAGGTTTTAAAGCGGGTTTACCACTTACACTTACTTCTAAATCCCAGGGTTTTAGGACTTCCAGACCTAAAGCTTCGCGGCGTTTTTCGGCCTGTTCTTTTAAAATCGGTACAATTTCTTTCTCGATGGCATTGGCAAAATCGTAACAATCCTGCGGAGTATAATCGAAACGGCCCAAAGCCTGGAACATATAATCACGGTAGTTCTCAAAACCAGCGTTTAAGGCCACCTGTGTGCGCAGTTTAATGAGTTCATCAAAAAGGATGTTTAAATCATCTTTATCCACCAAACGGCGCTGTTGAATGGTTTTCCAGGCATTTTCGCGCACCTCGCGGTTTAAATCTTTTATAAAAACCGAAGCTTGCTCTAAGGTATATTCCTGACCATTTAGCTCCACACTCATGGCACCGGTAGTGCTTTGGTATTTCTGTTGTTTCACCTGTAACTCGGTAAACAGCTCGATGTTTTCGTCGCGGTACAGCTCTAAAGCTTTTTTAATCGCGCGGCTGTATACGAAATACTTTTCTTTGTCCAGATCCTCCATAAAAGGGCTTTCGACAAATTTCTTGTTCAATTCGTTGGCCAGTGGTGAAATCTTAGGTTCAATTTCTGTAGCGAAATATTGGAAGTTTTTAACCAACTCTTCATTGGCCGTATCGCAGCTCATTTTAATATACCTCCAGGCGAAATCTTCTTCTAAAGCAGCCTCCAGCTCAGAACGGTCTTTTAACCATTGCGCTAATTCAGCTGCGCTATTGATTTCACGGTTTTGCAATTCGGTGAAAAGTGGTGCTAAGCTTTCCCAGGTAATGGTTAATTCCTGAGGGATGTATGTTCTGGGTTTTTTCGTTATAATCATATATTTAATTATTGAATTAGGGTATGATTTTCATTCAGTCAATCGAAACTCAATCATTCCATCATTCGACCTTCACTCATTTATTTATGCCTCAAATATGCGTCTATTAAAAAGCATGCAGCAAATACTACCGATGCATAACCGTTTAAGGTTTGAAAGGCCCGGTTTACTTTACTGATATCATTTGGTTTTACCAGTAAGTGCTGATAAATCAACATCGAACAGAAAAACACAATACCTACGTAATATACCCAGCTAAAGGATGTAAAAAACACCGGCAATATTACGCATGTAGCCGATAGTACATGCAACAGCACTGATACATTTAAAGCATTTTTAATGCCAAGAGCAGATGGGATAGAATGTAATTTTTCTTCGCGGTCGAATTCTTCATCCTGTAAGGCATAAATAATATCAAACCCACTTACCCAGAACAATACGGTTAAAGAATACAAAACAGGAACCAGGGCAAAATGTCCGGTTACGGCAATGTAAGCGCCAATAGGGGCAAGGGATAAGCCCAGGCCCAATACCAAATGGCAAAGCGCCGTAAAGCGTTTGGTGTAACTATAAAATAAAACCACAAATAAAGCTACCGGCGATAAATAGAAGCAAAGCGGATTAATAAAATAAGTAGTAATGGCAAAAAGTACGCAATTGGCGATTACGAAAATCAGCGCTTCATTTGCCGAAACTTTACCAGCAGGGATATCGCGCATTTTTGTGCGTGGGTTTTTGGCGTCGATATTTCTGTCGAGGTAACGGTTAAAGGCCATGGCCGAGTTACGGGCAAAAACCATGCAGAGCAAAACCAAAATCAGTTTATACCACGAGAAAGGATTTTCAGTTGTGGTTACACCCAAAAAGAAACCAATCATGGCGAATGGCAATGCGAAAACAGAGTGGGCGAATAATACGAGTGAAAAGTATTTTTTCATTTATTGGAAATGGGTTAACTGTATAAATCGGTTAACTGGTTAATTGTTTAGTTGATGGTTTATCGTTAAATGGTTCCTAGACTTGGTGCATAAATACATCATGTTATTGGTTATACTAAAGATCCTAAGTTAAATTCAATCCGCATCATGCTATCTGCCTTGATCTATCCCACAATTAGCCATATGCTGTTCGGCTATTGAGCCAATGACTAATGAACTATCTAAAATTTCTTATAATCTGTTGGTACAACAAAATCTTTATTCACCTCATAGATAAAGTTTAGCACCTCATCTTTGCCCGTTCCTTTTTCTGCAGATGAAATAAAGGTAGCGGGAATCTCTTCAAAAAACTCGCCTAATTTTTTCTTAAAGGCAGCTACATTTTTCTGGGTGGTTGTCATGCCCTGTTTATCGGCTTTGGTAAAGATCAAGGAAAAAGGAATCTGTTTTTCACCCAACCAATAGCAAAATTCGATATCAATTCCCTGCGGTTCTAAACGGCTATCTATTAAAACAAACACGCACTGTAAGCTTTCTCTTTTGGTAATATAGGCACGGATAAATTTCTCCCATTTCTCCCTGCTGGTTTTCGAAACCTTTGCATAACCATAACCCGGTAAATCGACAATATACCACTTTTCGTTTATCAGAAAGTGGTTGATCAACTGGGTTTTACCAGGGCGTTGAGAGGTTTTGGCCAATCCATGCTGATTAACCAACATGTTGATCAATGAAGATTTACCCACATTAGAGCGACCGATAAATGCATATTCGGGCATCGTTGGTACCGGTAGGGCCGAAATCTGGGTGTTGCTGCAAACAAATGTTGCCGTTTTGATAATCATGGTACAAAGGTAACAATTAGTTTTGAGTTGAGGGTTTGGAGTGAGGAGTAGAAAAACTACTGTCGTCAGCAATTCGTAAAGTTTAAGGCAATCGCTAAACTGCAAACTCTAAACTCCCAACTGCAAACTCTTTTCTCTATCTTTGCCGCATATCATGAATCAGAATATCACCCCATACCAAGTAGACGACGCAACTAAAAAAGAGCAGGTTGCAACCATGTTTAACAACATTTCTGGCACTTACGATTTTTTAAATCATTTCCTTTCTTTAGGCATTGATGTACTATGGCGTAAGAAAGCGATCAAGGAGCTGGTTTCCATCCATCCAAGAACTCTGCTTGATGTAGCTACAGGCACCGGCGATTTTGCTTTTGAAGCCATTAAAAAACTTCGTCCCGAAAAGGTGATCGGTGTAGATATTTCTGAAGGTATGTTGGATGTTGCTAAAAAGAAAATCAACGAACGTAGCTTAAACGAAGTTTTTACGGTTCAGGTGGGCGATTCGGAAGGATTACACTTTGAGGATAATACCTTTGATGCCATAACCTGCGCGTATGGTGTACGTAATTTCGAAAATCTTGAAAAAGGGTTAAAAGATATGTTCAGGGTATTAAAGCCTGATGGCAAAATGGTGGTGCTCGAGTTTTCGAAGCCTAAAGTTTTTCCGGTTAAACAATTGTACAGCTTTTATTTTAAGCAGGTAACCCCTTTCTTTGGGAAACTATTTTCTAAAGACCACAGGGCTTATACCTATCTGCCAGAGTCGGTAGCAGCCTTTCCCGATGGAGAAGATTTTACCAATCTGATGGAAAAAGTTGGCTTTAAAAGTACCAAACAAAGAATTTTAACGTTTGGAATAAGTTCGATATATATAGGAACCAAATGATCAGAAAATTAAGCCTCATCCTTTCACTTTTCACTGTTTCTACAACTGCCTTTGCTCAAAACTGGGGTGGTGGCATTGATGATGAAGACTGGAGTTTTGGTTTCAATTTTCAATATATATCCGCCGAATACAAAATATTAAAAAAGGCCAATTGGCGATCACCCTTTTATGAAGTGCCAAATTCTTTTGGTGTTTCTTACGACCCCAATTCGGGTGTTCCCGTTACTTCAAAACTAAATTCCATTTCCAGTACACCTTCACAGGGTTTTGGATTGGGCTTTGTAATGAACAGGATGATTTCGGATAACTTTGATATCAGGGCAACGCCTTCCCTTATTTTTAGCGACAGATCAGTAACCTACGAGTACGAGCCCATGGCCCCGATCAATGTAGGTAACGGGCAAACTAAAAACTTTCAATCGGTAGTGGAACGAAAAGTTCAGGCTACCATGTTCGAATTTCCATTGGGGCTAAAAGTAAAATCTGATCGCTTTAAAGATCTTCGGGTGTATTGGTTAGGAGGTGCAAAATATTCGATAGACATTGCCTCGAAAAAGAAAACCTTCGATGAAGGGGAAACAGCCGTTAATAAACTCTTAAAAAACCGGAGGAATTACCTGTCTTACGAAACGGGTATCGGCTTCGATATCTACTTCGAATATTTTAAAATGTCGCCTGAAATTAAGCTGTCGTATTCTACAAACGATATGCTTCAGCATGACGATACCGCCTATGCCAATCCAATTGATAAGTTGAAATTACGTCAATTAACATTCAGTTTAATTTTTCAATAGTCCTGCAAACCAAAAAAACTTACCTTTGCAAGAGCAGGTAAATCGAGAGGATTTCGTCTTAAAGATTTATCGCAACTTAAAATTCATAAAGATGTCTAAAATAGCATTCATTACAGGTGCAACTTCTGGTATTGGCGAAGCTTGCGCACATACATTTGCCCAGCAAGGTTATCATTTGGTTTTATTGGCACGCAGAGAAGACCGCCTGGCTAAAATCGCCCATCATTTAGAGGATAAATATGCCATTACCATTAAACAGGTTGTGGCTGATGTGCGCAATAAGGAAAGCCTTACCGCCGCTTTAGACGTTTTATCTGCAGAGTGGAAAAAGATTGATGTATTGGTTAATAATGCAGGTTTAAGCCAGGGTTTAGATCCGATCGATAAAGGCGATACCAACGATTGGGATACCATGATCGATACCAATGTGAAGGGTTTGCTTTATGTAACCAAAATTGTTTCCAACTGGATGATCCCTCACCAGTCTGGCCACATCATTAATATCGGATCTATCGCCGGGAAAGAGGTTTATCCAAATGGAAACGTATATTGTGCAAGTAAACATGCTGTTGATGCCTTAACCAAAGGTATGCGCATTGACCTGCTTGCCCATGGTATAAAAGTTACGGCAATTAATCCGGGGATGGTAGAAACCGAATTTTCGGTAGTACGTTTTAAAGGAGATGAAGACCGTGCAAAAAAGGTATACGAAAACTTTGAACCTTTAATTGCAGATGATATTGCCGATGCCATCTGGTATGTGGTAAGCAGACCAAAACATGTGAATATTAACGATATGCTGATTATGCCAACAGCACAGGCTACAGCGACAATTATAAATAAAACCCCCTAGCCACCTGAAGGGGGAACATAAGATTGGGAGGGAAATAACAAAATAATTTTTATTTTAAACTAATGAAAGGAAAGCCCCTTTAGGGGTTTGGGGTTAAAAATGATATCTACAACAATAGATCAGGAAATTAAAAAAGCCATGCTGGCTAAAAACAGTGCCCAGTTAAGGGGATTAAGGGCTATAAAAGCAGCCTTACTTTTGGCTAAAACCGAAAAAGGTTCTACTGAAGAAATTACAGAAGAAACCGAACTTAAAATCCTTCAAAAATTGATTAAACAGCGACGTGAATCTGCTGATATTTACAAACAGCAAAACCGTGAAGATTTATATCAGGTGGAGGAAGAAGAAATTGAAGTAATCAACCAATTTTTACCAAAACAGTTGGATAGGACAGAGGTTGCCGTAATTATCGAGGCGGTAATCAAACAATCTGGCGCCACATCGGTTAAGGATATGGGTAAGGTAATGGGCATGGCAAACAAAGAACTGGCTGGTAAAGCAGATGGTAAATTAATTGCCGAGATTGTTAAGGAAAAACTGGCTTAAATGAGGTAAAAAGTAGGAGGGTAGAAAGGTTGAAGGCAATTTATTGCCAGCCGCTTACCGCTCTACGCATTACAAATAAAGTTTTTATACCGTTTTCGGTTTTATTTCAGAAAAATGGCATAGAAATGCATAAATTTAATTTTACTCTACTAACTTAGTAGCACAATACCATCTAGAATATATATGACTTACCCGATAATAGAAGAAGACGGATTTAAATACATCGAAGCTGGAACAGGCGAGACACTGGTATTGCTGCACGGCCTAATGGGCGAACTAAGCAACTGGGAACTGGTTATCGAACAGTTTAAAGATCGCTATCGTGTAATTATTCCTATTTTACCCATTTACGACCTGCCTATCTTAACATTAGGCGTAAAGGCACTTTCGAGATACCTTAACCGCTTCTTGAAATATAAAAATTTAAGTCAGGTGGTGCTTGTTGGCAATTCACTTGGCGGTCATGTTGGGCTGGTATTTACCGTTGCCCACCAGGAGTTTGTTAAAGCCCTGGTGCTAACCGGCAGTTCTGGTTTATATGAAAATGCCTTTGGGGGTTCATTCCCGCGCAGGGAGAGTTACGATTATATCAAAGAAAAGGTTGAATTTACTTTTTACGACCCGGCAACAGCAACCAAAGAGCTTGTTGATGACGTGTTTAAAACCGTAAATGATCGGTCGAGGGTAATCCGGATTTTAACCATGGCGAAATCGGCAATCCGCCACAACATGGCCAAAGAATTGTCGAAAATTACCATCCCTGTTTCCCTGATTTGGGGGAAGAATGATAAAGTTACCCCGCCGGAAGTGGCAGAAGAATTTCACCAATTGCTGCCAAATTCTGAATTAAACTGGGTTGATAAATGCGGACATGCACCTATGATGGAGCATCCGAAAGAATTTAATGCATATTTAGAGAAATTTTTAGATAGAATATTGTTGAAATAATGTTTGCGGCAGAAATCATATCGGATGCAATTCCATCATTAAAAACCGGTGACACGGTGCAAAAGGCTTTAGATCGTATGAACGATTTTAAACTAAAGCATTTGCCTGTTGTTAACGAAGTTACTTTGTTGGGTTTGGTTGCTGAAGATGATTTATTAAACATTGCTGATCATGATACCCTTTTGAGCAATGCTGCGATAAACATGTTGAATGTTTTCGTACTCAGTAATGCCCATACTTATGATGTAATCAGATTATTGGGCCAGCTCAAACTTACTGTTGTTCCGGTTTTAGATCAACAGAAAAACTATCTCGGTTCGATTACCATCAATAATATGGTAAACGCAGTAGCCGAGCAATATGCCGTAAACGAACCCGGCGGAATTATCGTTCTGGAAATTAGCAACCGTGATAATTCCCTGGCACATATCGCCCAGATTGTGGAGGCCGATAACGCACAGATCCTGTCTTCTTACGTAAACGCTTTCGAAGATTCTACGCGCTTAGAGGTCACATTAAAAGTAAATAAAACAGAAATTACTTCATTGGTAGCTTCTTTCGAAAGATATGATTATCTGGTAAAAGAAGTATACAACAACACACAGATTGATGATGGGTCGCAGGAGCGTTACGATTCGTTCATGAACTATTTAAATGTATAAACCTACTTTATGAGGATTGCAATTTACGGGAGAGATTTTAATGATACGGTTTTGCCCTATGTTCAGGAGGTTTTTGATCATTTAGCCGAACACCATATCCAGCCTGTTTTATATTCGAAGTTTAAAACTTCCCTCCATGGCAAAATAAAACTGCCAGCCAATACCATCATTTTTCATAACCATGCCGAATTAAAGCAACATGCCGATGTATTGTTAAGCCTGGGTGGCGATGGGACTTTGTTAGATACGCTATCCTTGATCCGCAATTCGGGCATACCCGTAATCGGGATCAATTTTGGCCGTTTGGGTTTTCTGGCCAGTATCAATAAAAATGAAATCGGATCTGCGTTACATGCCTTAATTAATGAAGAATATACTTTAGACAGCCGTTCACTTTTAATTTTAGAATCTGATAACGGCTTATTTGGCGAAGAAAATTTTGCCCTAAACGACATTACCATTCACCGCCGCGATAATTCGGCCATGATGATTATCCACGCTTCCATGAACAACGAGTTTATCAATTCGTATTGGGCCGATGGATTGATTATTGCCACCCCAACAGGTTCAACCGCTTACTCGTTAAGCTGCGGTGGACCGATTATCTATCCGGATTCTGAAAATTTTGTCATTACACCTATTGCACCACATAACTTGAACGTTAGGCCGGTAGTGGTGTCAGATAGCAACAAACTCTCTTTTGAGGTAGAGGCCAGGGAATCGAAATTTCTGGTTTCATGCGATAGCCGCACGGTAACAGTAGAGCGATCGGTAAAAATCAGTATAAAAAAAGCAGATTTCTGTGTAAATCTTATCCGCCTTAACAATGAAACGTATTTAAACACGTTAAGGAATAAATTATTATGGGGCATCGATACCCGTAACTACTAAGTATGACGCCAAAAAAACTCCTATTACTCATTTTCTTCTTCATTACTGGCAGCGAGGTTGTCAGTGCGCAAGAAGGTACATGGGAGCTTGGCCTAATGGGTGGTGTTGCAGGTTATATGGGCGATCTCAACCAGAACAATCCTTTGCAGATAAGCGGTTTATCTGGTGGTGTTTACGTAAAACGAAATTTTAATCAATACCTGGGGGTACGCTTAAATTATACTTACGGTCAGGTCAAGGCTGATGATTCTTATTCTGGCAATGAACAGTTCCGCGAAAGGAACCTGCGCTTTAAAACGATGCTGAACGAATTTAGCGGCTTAATCGATTTTAATTTTTTTAACTTCTATATTGGCGGCGGTAACCGACAGTTTACTCCCTATTTGTTTACCGGGGCCGGCCTGGTTATTTTTAAGCCAACCGTAAAAGTTGACGGTGAAAGATACCGGTTAGATCGATTGGGTACTGAGGGTCAGGAAAATGGGTATAATAATGCTGTTATAACCATTCCTTATGGGGTGGGGCTAAGGTATAATTACAAAGATACCTGGAGTGTTTTTAGCGAAATAGGTTACCGGACACCACTTACAGATTATATCGACGATGTTAGCGGCCGCTATCCAGTCAACCCGGTATTCGTGGGAAATGGCCAAAATCAGGTCAATTTATCTGATCCTTCACGTTATCAAATCGGACAACCAGGCACACAAAGAGGTGATTTTCGAAAAAGGGACACTTATCTATTTGTTAGTGTTGGCATATCTTTTACCTTTGTATCCTCAAAATGCTATTCCTTTTAAGCTGATTTTGACATAATTAATGGGATTTAAAGAACAAAT
>Ga0163161_10001254_pt1 | contig 18999 bp, 21 predicted proteins | sample S45metaG_FD_129847 | JGI IMG/M metagenome (GOLD analysis project Ga0163161, IMG submission 129847) | Switchgrass rhizosphere microbial communities from Kellogg Biological Station, Michigan, USA - S4-5 metaG | ecosystem: Host-associated > Plants > Roots > Rhizosphere > Soil | place: USA... | reverse complement strand
TTTAACAAACTGAGAATCTGACTTTAACCTATATTCATCCCTTGTTACAAATTTAAGCATCATGCCACATTGCTGTGCAAAAGTTAAAGTTGGATTATCCCCAATTTTATTAACCAGTTCTTCCCCCCTTATCACACCAATCGTCGCAAAACCATATTCTTTTCCGGCAGCTGCCGTGGCCGCAATATGATTTGAGTAGGCTCCGCCAAAAGTAAGTACCGCTTTTTTGCCCAGTTTTTGAGCTTCAAGTATATTGTATTTGAGTTTTCTGAACTTATTTCCTGATATGTGGGGATGCAGCAGATCTTCCCTTTTAACGGTAAGTTTTATGCCTCGCGGAAAATCTATTGGGATATGCTCATTCATTAAAATAGTACTGATACTGCAAAGTAAACATAAAATATCATGCACACCAAACTGGGTTTGCTAATCTTCTACATTCCAATATCTTAATCTATGACAAGAAATTAACCGAAAAATACATCTAATCTCAAAATTGCGTACCTTTGTACAATATTTTTTTGAATATGAAAATGGATTGGGAAAATGAAAAATATAGTCCGCTCGTAGCGAGCATTTCTTTCCACAAAGTGCTGGAAACACTGGAGAAGATTGCCGACTCTGATGTAGACTACCGTTCTGAATATGCTAAAGCATTACTGAAACATACTGAGCCTTTCCCTGAACTTAGAGATGGTATTACAGATCTGAGGGAACTGGATAAGCACCAAAACCTTATAAAAAACCTGATGGCCGATCTTTTTCCGACGGCCCTGCAAAAAAACGAAATAAAGGCAGCTACAATACCTTTCTTTAATTTTACTTTTAACCGTACTGAACGCTTTGAAAAGATCCTGAAAAATGCAGGATCGGAATTTGGAATGTCTATACGCAATTTTGAAGAACATGAATTTTACATCTTTAGCTGCTGCCTTATATTAAACAGCTACTATGGCCAGAAGTTTGACTTCAGCAGGCCGTTGTTTTATGACATCCCGGATGAAGACGGCGTAATGAAGCATTACCGAATTTTGTATAATGCCGATTTTCTTGAAATAATTCCAACTGAAAAGGCTAAAACAATAACACCGGAAGACATCACCCTCCTGATGAACAATTTTGACGACCTCTCTTTATGGAAGGATAAATTCCCTCCAGGAAGCTGGATCGTTAAAGGATTTGGTATTGTTTCACTTTTTGATGCAACCAGCGAAATTGCGATCTCTAACCTTAAGAGCAACCTGCTGCTTATAAACAACAGTGATACCAAGAAAGAGGTTATAAAGGAACAACTGGAAGATATTTTCCGTTCTATCTTTAATATCCCTGATATTCACATTGGGTTTACAGAGGTAAATAACGAAGACAACAGCTTTAAAGCACCGCCTTTCAAAGGCATTAGAAGTCATGTGCTGTTTGACTGTGACGAAATGGAATGCAGCGAGGTTTTTTGCAACCAGACACTGGACACCATGTTTGGCGGAAAGAAAAACTTCATCATATCTGATGTTGAGGAGTTTCTTGCCAATAAAGAACTTGATGCACGTTTTGCTGAGCATTTATTATCGCAGGATATACGCAGTATTATACTTGCCCCTATCGTTAAAAACGACAGGCTGCTGGGCTTTTTTGAAGTAGTATCCTCTAAAGCAAGGGAGCTTAATAGTATTAATGCCGTTAAGCTGGACTATATACTGCCTTACCTTACTGATACCATAGACCGTAATTATTCTGAACTTCAGAATGAGATTGACGCAATTATCCAGAATGAATATACCGCCATACACAACAGTGTATATTGGAAATTCAGGGATGAGGCTCTAAAACATATTGCTGATCCTGACAAAGAGTTATCGTATAAGGAAATTGTATTTAAAGAAGTTTATCCACTTTACGGACAGATTGATATCAAAGGTTCTTCTACCGCCCGTAACGATTCTATAGAAAAAGACCTCATCAGGCAGATAGAAAAATTGCTTTCGGTATTCCGTTTTATCCACAAGCAGGAAAAACTGCCGCTTATACAGCAGCATGTGTACGAACTTGAAAACATGGAGAATGAGCTTAAGAACTCTTTAAAAGCTGATACCGAATCTATAGTTCAGAGTTACATCGCGACAGAAATACACCCTATACTTGAGCATTTTGACACAGCCAATACAGAGGTTCACGATAAGATAGAAGATTACTTCAAGACGTTGGACTCCAAAGTAAAAATGGTTTACGACAGCCGTAAGGATTTTGACGAAACACTGTCGCTTATCAACAAACAAATGGCTGCGATCCTCGATCAGAAGCAGGTTGAAGCACAGGCTTTTTTCCCTCATTATTATGAGCGTTTTAAAACCGACGGTGTGGAACACAATCTGTACATAGGCGCGTCGATATCGCCAAAGTCAAATTATAGCCCGTTATACCTTAGCAACCTGAGATTATGGCAGATGCAGGCCATGTGCGAGATGGAAAGCGAGTATTACAGGATTCGACCAACGCTTCCTTATGACCTTGATGTTACATCGCTTATACTGGTATTCAGTTCACCTATATCTATACGGTTCAGGATGGATGAAAAACGTTTTGATGTAGACGGCACTTACAATGCCCGATATGAAGTGGTTAAAAAACGTATAGATAAAGCTTACATTAAAGGCACTACAAAACGTATAACCGAAAAAGGCAAGCTTACCATCGTATATTCTCAAAAACAAGAGGAGATGGAATACAGAAGATACATACAATACCTACAGCATAACAATATGCTGGATGGCGTAGTAGAGAACTTTGAAGTGGAAGATCTTCAGGGAGTAACAGGCCTTAAAGCACTTCGTGTTGACATCCTGTACAATAACAGCCAAAGGCCTAATGAAGCCTTGAGCTATGATGATCTTATAAAAGAATTTTCAGAAAGAAAATAAAACAATAGTACACAAAAACGGCAGCCGGTAAGCTGCCGTTTTTTATTTTATAAGTAACGTTATAACATCATTTTGAAGGCAAAAACAAAAGCCAGGACCGATGTTATTATCCCTATCATGAAGATCGTATAAGTAATTCTTAAAAGTTTGTATTTTCTATTAAGTACTAAGCCAAGAAAGTAAAGGTCTTTTATCATCGAACCGTACAGATAATCGCCATCCTTCATCATTTCGTTCATAGCCCATTCATACTCCTGAAGCGGCATCTTGTAAAAATTACCAAAGAAAAGGAGGTTGACTTTTCTGTCTTCAATATCTTTTCTGGTAAATGTGCCGCTGGTTACCTTTGGCCTGGTAGATAGTATCGCAAAGATGATGGAGGTTACACTGAATACCATCAGGACAAAAGTTGGCAATACAAGATGCGCATTGCTAGGACTGTCAAGCTTGGGTATAAGCGTACTTAACGATACCGATATTATAATTGCATTTACAGACAGCAATATGTTTGCCTTACTGTCGGCTATATCGCTAAGCCTTGTATGGTTGCTAAGCGTAACGCGAAACATGGTATCTATACCACGCTCAGGCTTAGCAACTTTTTCTTTTTTCTGCTTGTCTTTCTTTTCCTTTTTATCGGCTTCCAGACCACTTTTGCTTTCTTCAACATACAATTTTGAAATGATATTTTGAAGCCTCGCAATATTAGCTTCTTTTAAGGGCTGTAGTTTCTCTTTACCAAATTCAGAATAAAAACGGTGTTCATGAACAAGCACGTTCCTGTTTATTAATGCCCATTCCAGCTCTGTGAAAATTTTACCCTGTGTAAGCCTCCATTCCTCACGCAATAGCTGGGAAAGATCGCAGTAATTTTCGTCGGCAAAATGAGAGCAGTCGGCATCCCTCATTATTTTTTCATCACGGGTTTCAGGTGTACTTCCCAGTCTTGTGACTTTTATTAGATCAGCTACCAGATTTGCCTTTCCGACAGGATAGCCATTTGCTGTAAGAAACTCAACAGCCATGATACTGCTGCGCTCTTCGTGGTTAAGCGGTCCATCTATATAGGCTGCATCATGAAACCAGGCGGCAAGCACCATCGGCTCTATATCCTGATCGTTTATTCCTTCTGCCCTTGCAATATCCTGAACATTCTTAACCACCCGTAAAGTATGGTTAAAATTGTGGTAAATATAATCGGGAGATAACTTATCTTTGAATAAACCAAAAACATAATTTTCGGCTTTTTGAATAATGTTCATAAGCAGGAATTTAACACCACCAAATTATGAAATTCTTTTGGCGTAACATAATAGTAAAAGCAAATATAAAACTTACGTTGTGTCTTTTTATTGCCTTACTATTAAATTCGTGTGCTACTCATAAACCCCAGTATGGCAAAAAGGCTGCTTTAACGCCTCTGGTTACCGATACCATTACTGATACGCCAGCCCATACGCTTTATTTAATAGGCGATGCCGGCTATGCCACACACGAAAATTCTAAGCAATTATTGGCTATTGTAAACGAAAAACTCATAAAAGCTGGTAAAAATACGTCGTTGCTATACCTTGGCGATAACATTTACCCGTTGGGAATGCCGCCAAAAGAGGAAACAGAAAAGCGAAAAGAAGCAGAGGCATCGCTTACTGTACAGATGGATCTTGCCAAAAGCTTTGAGGGAAAAACCATATTTATTCCGGGTAACCATGACTGGTATTACGGATTTAAAGGCCTCATTGAACAGGAGGATTTTGTAAAAAACGGACTTAAGGATAAAAAGTCATATCTGCCCGGCAAAGGCTGTGCTATCAACAATATTAAACTGGGTGATAATACGCTGCTTATAACGATAGACAGCCAGTGGTTTATTGAAGACTGGGATGTCTACCCTACCATAAACGATGATTGCTCCATTAAAACCCGCGAAGACCTTTTTACCGAACTTGAAGGCCTGCTGAACAAAAACCAGGATAAAGCCATTGTACTTGCCATTCACCATCCGTTAATGAGCAACGGTACGCATGGCGGGCAGTTTTCGGCAGAGAAACAACTGTTTCCGCTTAAATATAAAATACCGCTGCCGGTACTGGGAACTTTTATAAACGTATTGCGAAAAACATCGGGAGCAAGCACACAGGATAACCAAAGCCGAATTTATGCCACACTTATCGGCAGGATAAAAACACTTATCCAGGATAAAGACAATGTAGTAGTGGTATCGGGACATGACCATAACCTGCAATACATTGCTAAAGACAACATTTACCAGATAATAAGCGGATCAGGATCAAACGAAGAAGCGGCAAGAGCTATCAGGCCAACGGACTTCTCTTACGGTGCAAACGGTTATGCGATACTTGATATTTACAACGACGGAAGCAGCAAAGTAGCTTATTATGCAGTTAAGGACAAACAGGAAACCAAGCTGTTTGAAACGAGGATACATGAAAAGCATGACAGGGTTTTTGCTGCTTATGCCGATAACTTTGAGCCGATAACAAAAGCATCTATATATACCGAAGATATGACCAAAAAGGGCGGCACTTACCGCTTTTTAATGGGAAATCATTATCGCAAATACTACAGTACTCCAATAGAGGTTAAAGTGGCTTCACTCGACACGCTCCACGGCGGCCTCACACCTGGCAGGGCTGGTGGCGGACACCAGTCTAAATCTCTTCGCCTTCTTGATAAGCAAGGCAGGGAGTTTGTAATGCGCGGCCTTAAAAAGAGCGCCACCCGCTTTCTTCAGGCGGTTGCATTCAAAACACGTTACATAGGTGATTCATTTGACGAAACGTATGTAGAAGACTTTCTTCTAGACTTTTATACTACATCTCACCCTTACACACCATTTATTCTTGACGACCTTGCAGAAACCGCAGGTATCTACCATACTAATCCTGAACTTTATTACATTCCGAAACAAAACGCTTTGGGCAGTAATAACAAAGATTTTGGCGATGAGCTGTACATGGTGGAAGAACGCCCTACATCGGAATTTAAAGCGCTAGAAAGTTTTGGTAATGCCGATGATATTGAGGGTACCGATGATGTGCTGGCAAATCTGCAGAAAGACAAAAAATACAGCATTGACGAGAAAACCTATATAAAAGCACGCCTTTTTGATATGCTGATAGGCGACTGGGACAGGCATTCTGACCAATGGCGCTGGGCACGTTTTAACGAAAAAGGACGAGTGCTTTACCGCCCTATCCCGCGTGACAGGGATCAGGCGTTCGCTAAGTATGACGGTGCACTGCTGTCTATACTGATGAACATCCCTCCGCTTAGACATATGCAGAGTTTTAAAGATGATATAAGTAATGTAAAATGGTTTAACCGTGAGCCCTACGCACAGGATTTGGCATTAATTACAACGTCGGACGAAACTGTTTGGCTTGAACAGGCTAAAAAGCTGCAGGAAGAACTTACAGACGAAAGTATTGATAGTGCTTTTGCAAAATTGCCGATAGAAGTACAAGATGAAACATCTGAAAGCATTAAGGCTACGCTTAAAAAGCGCAGGGAACATCTAGCTGATTATGCAAAAGAATATCACGAAGTATTGCTTAAGACAGTCTTAATTACAGGTACCGATAAGGTAGAAAGATTTGTTATTACCCGAATGCCTGATGGCCAAACCGAAGTAAAGATGTACAGCAAAAGTAAAGACGGTGCTGAAGTCCTGACGCTTGATAAGATGTACAACAAGAAACAAACAAAGGAAATATGGATCTATGGCCTTGATGACGACGATTTTTTTGAAGTTAAAGGCGAGCCTGACAATGCGATTACCTTGCGCTTGCTTGGTGGACAAAATCACGACACTTACACTGTTGAAAACGGTAAAAAAGTAAGGATATATGATTTTAAGAGCAAACAGAATACATATAATACAGACAATAAAGCACGATTACTGCTTACCGATGATTATGAAACGAATAGCTACGACTACGAAAAACCGCAATATAACATTTGGGCAGGATATCCTTCAATAGGCTATAATCCGGATGATGGCGTAAAAGCAGGGGCACTCGTAAATTATACCATAAACAATTTTAACCGCAGGCCGTATTCTCAAAAGCATGCACTAAGGGCAAATTACTTTTTTGCAACCGATGGTTTTGAACTTGGCTATTCGGGCAGGTTTATGAACATTGCCAGCAAATGGAACTTTGGGCTTGACGTATGGTATACCAGCCCTAACTTTAGCATTAACTATTTTGGCTACGGTAACGAAACACCAAACTTTGACGACGACCTGAGCATGGATTACAACAGAGTAAAACTTCAGGTTTTCAGGGTAACGCCAATGTTTTTTAAAGAGGGCAGGAACGGCAGCAGGCTGGAGCTTCAGCTGCCTTTTGAAACCATAGAGGTAGATCATAGCCCTAACCGTTACATATCTGAAGTCGGGTCTATAAAAGAATCGTTGTTTGAGCATAGGCAGTTTGCCGGCGTTGCCGCAAAATATAGTTTTAACAGCTATGATAATAAATCGCTACCTGCACTTGGTTTAGGCTTTTATATTACCGGTATGTGGAAAACAAGCCTTGACGAAATAAAACAAAACTTTCCTTATCTGGAAAGTTCGCTTAATATCGTGCACAAAATAACCCACGATGACAGCTTTGTATTCTCTACAACGGTAAAAGGAAAAGTATTGCTTAATGACAACTATGAGTTCTATCAGGCAGCAACGCTTGGTGGCGATACTGACCTGAGAGGTTACAGGCGTGAACGGTTTACGGGTAAACAGTCGTTTTACCACAGTAGTGACTTAAGACTCGCCCTTGCCAACTGGAAAACAAGTTTCCTGCCAATGAAATTTGGCGTTACAGCAGGTTTTGATTACGGGCGTGTTTGGGTAGATAACGACAGCTCAAGAAAGTGGCATAACAGTTACGGCGGAGCCGTGTGGCTTAACGCTGTAGATGCCTTGACAGCGAGGGTAGCCTATTTTCAGGGTGAAGACGGCGGGCGTATATCAGTTGGATTCTCATTTGGCCTTTAAGGCCGAAAGCTTCACCTCATAAAGCCTGCCGCCCGATTTTTTGTCTTTTTCGTCGGCAATTAGGAGTGTATCATCATCTGTAAAGGTCAATCCTTCTTTTTGGGAAATGTGCCCAAGGTCATACATTGTAAAATTACCTTTAGCAAAATTGCCATTTTTAAAATTAGTCAGCAAAAAAACCTTGTCTCCTGTAAGAATTGCTGCTTTAGTTCCGTCTGGGCTTATATCAGCCGCTGTAACAGCACATCTTTTATAAATATTACAGGTAGTAAGGCTGCCTAACAATTGTGCCTTATGATTTCCTGCTTTGTTAGGTACTTTATACACATAGAATGTACCGTCAAACTTTGCACTCCTGTTTTTTGTAAACAGGTAAAAGTCGCCTTTGTATTCAAAAAAAGCCTCGCAGTCGAACATATAATTTGATTTCTTTGGCGGAAAGGCAGTCTGCTCTGGATAGTAGAATTCAACCTTGGCAGACGCGGCAGCTGTTTTCTTAGTAAGGTCTTCTTTGTTGATCTTGTAAATAGCGAGGTCTCTCCTGTTGTTATCATTGTTCCCAAAATCGCCTATGTAAAGATTACCCTGAGGATCTGATGCAAGCTCTTCCCAATCGGTATTTACGACATTTGTGATAAGTATTTCGTGTTCGGTTTTTCCGGTTTTTCCTATCCTGTAAATTTTATTTTTGTTACCGCTGTCTTCCAGCGCCCAAACTGTTTTAGAATGAGGTAAAAATTCGAGCGACGATATTTCTTTAAGGTCGGTTTTACCCAGCTCTTTTAATTCCTGGCTATTGCTTCCGCATGAAATACATAAGAAAAGAAATAAGGCATATAGTAGGTGAAGACGATTCATAAAATTGATTTTTTGTAAAAGTATAAAGCATTTGGATACGGAACGTCAGATTTAAGATACTTTTTACTCCAACAAAAAAACCATCAGCATAAGCCGATGGTTTTCTCCTACTATTAAAAATCAAAAATATTTAAAACAATGGTAACTCCTGCCATCTGCTGGCATTTGTACAGGTAATCTTTCCGCCTGAGCCCACTCCCTCAAACACAAACCTCCATTTATAACACAAAGGCATGCTCCCGGGTGCCACAGAAACAGAAGGCGGTGATGAATTTACATTTTGCACCGGTACAGATGGCCCAAAAGTAAGCAGTGCACCTGTATTGCTATTCAAATCATCGCAATCTGAAAGTGGTTGTACTTCCACCCTGACCCAAAATTTGGCATTAATGGCAACATTACCTGTTATTACAGGAACAAAGACTACTACAGGGTTTCCAAACCCACCGGATACATCTACATAAACGTCTGCACTGAATTTTGTAAAACAGTTAGGCAGGGTTGCCGCTGCAAATGCCTGCTCATTATCCGTATTTGCCTTTGCATAAAATACATCTGCCTGCTGTGCAGTTTGTACCGTTTCCTCTTCTACCGAACAAGCTAACGCCCCCAGCATTAGCATTGTCAGCAACAAAATCTTTTTCATACTCAACTTCTCGTTCTGTTCTTAAGCAAACATACGTTTCAACTTTCAGATGTTAAAAAAAGTTGTTTTAAAAACGTTGAAGAGATTATTTTTTACGACCATCTGCAAACCCCTTATGTGTTGTTAATCAAGCGTTAATTATAATTGCTTTATGACATACTGTTACAAACCATAACTAACTTTATAATTCACAATGATAAAGCCATGATCCAGAATACAGCAAAACATAATTTTGACGAGTACGGAGAACTAAGAGGATTGTTTGAAAAACAACTAAAGGAGTTGCTGTGGGCTGAAGACATCATGATGTTTATGCTCAAGGATATAACAGCGCATGCTTATTCTACCGATCTCCAGAAATTATTGCACAAACTGGAAGGCACAACATCGGGCCATCTAAGAAGGCTTGAAAAAATATTTTACCTTATAGGCGTACCGGAAGAAGCGATAGCATATGATGCACTGCAGTGTTTTATAGACGAAGTGAATATGGTTTACGTAGATGTAAAACAAGGCGTGGTTAGTGATGCAGCACTTATAGCAGCATTGCAAAAAATTAAACATTATGAGATTGCCTGTTATGGCACAATGCGTGCCTTTGCCATTGCGCTTAAGGAGGAAGAAGTTGTACTGCTGCTGGAACAGACTTTATCTGAAGAAAAGGAAGCAGATCTGGCACTCTCAGTCATCGCAGAATCGCATATAAATATTGAAGCAGCAGACAAAGAAATTTAATTAAAAGAATACAATGGATAAACCTGAATCTTTTCCTGAACAAAGCCAGAGCCAGCCGGGGTATGAATATAAAATGAACCCTGAGCCTGAAATAATTAAAGACAGCTACAAGGGAAGCGGCAGGCTAAAAGGCAAAAAGGCGATTATTACGGGAGGCGATAGCGGCATAGGCAGAAGCGTAGCCGTACACTTTGCACGCGAAGGAGCTGATGTTGCCATTGTATATTACAATGAACATAAAGATGCAACAGAAACCAAGAAATTGGTAGAAAAAGAGGGTGTAAACTGCAGGCTGATATGCGGCGACCTTAAAGATGAAATTTTTTGTACGCAGGCAGTAAATGAAGCTATCGAAAATCTTGGAGGGCTAAATATCGTAGTTAACAACGCAGCGGTGCAATTTCCCCAAAAAAAGTTTGAAGATATTACGGCCGACCAGCTTAAAGAAACATTTGAAACCAACATACTTTCGTTCTTTTATATAACCCGCGAAGCGATGAAACACCTCAATAAAGGAGACAGCATTATAAATACAGCTTCGGTTACAGCCTACAGGGGCAGTTTTCACCTGGTAGATTACAGCAGCACAAAAGGAGCAATAGTATCTTTTACACGCTCCCTGTCGGCAACGCTGGCTAAAAAGCAAATACGGGTAAATGCCGTTGCACCCGGGCCGATATGGACCCCATTGATTCCTGCAACTTTTGAGCCGGACGAGGTAGCAAAATTTGGACAGGACACGCCTATGAAACGTGCCGGACAGCCCAGCGAAGTTGGCCCTGCTTATGTTTTCCTGGCTTCAGAAGAGGCTACTTACATTACCGGACAGGTTATCCATATTAATGGCGGCGAAATCGTAGGCGGATAAACACTATTAATCATTAAAATTATATATCATGAACAACGATGCAAACAGTAATGATTTTCGTAATCATAACAACAATATGAAAAAGGATTTTGATCTTCCGTATGAAGATCCGGCGATTACAAATCCTCAGGAGCTTGCTTCTTTCCCTAAAAAAACAAAGATTGCAGATGCTAAAGATGTAGAAATTGAAAGCGAAAGCCATCTTGTAAACAAAAGGACACCTGTTAGGGAAGGCAGGAATATAATACGTACAGACAACAATCCGGAGACCGACGGGTTTATGTAAAAAAAAGAGCCTAACGGCTCTTTTTGCTTTATTGCTATTTAAACTATTAAAAGATAATTATTTGGAAACGAATCTTAACACACAAACGAATTATCTGATTAAATAATTTATTACCTTTAAGCTATAAATCAAGCGATTATGGCAAATTACACAATTGACCGCCACGATCTTGGAGACCTGGGCGGTTATCCTGACAACATGAACACTTCATACAATTTCACTTTTCCGTATGAAGATCCGGCAATAATCAATCCGGACGAACTCGCATCTTTCCCTAAGACAACCTGTCCTTCACACTCTGGCACGTATCCTCATCACGAAAGCCATTTAGTAAACAGGAAGTATACGCACGGGGACGGAAAGAACATCACTATTACAGACAACCATCTTTAACAACATGGTTTCATGACAAAATTTTACTCAATAATTAAGGGGCATTAAGCCCCTTCTCTATTTTATTGTTTTCTTCCCGGTTTCATTTTAACGGCTTTTACCGTATCGCTTTTAACCGTAGTAGTTCCTTTTATATGGTCCTGGGTTTTAAGCTCATCTTTACGCGGCTGGATTTCTCCGGCTGTTTTAGGCTGCTTGTTTACAGCATCCTTTTGAATCTGCACATCCTGAACCGGCTTTGCCTTCATGTCCGTCTTTGCCGGAGGCAGCGGTGTAGAAGGCGTTTGCGGTGGCTGTGGCACCTGTTTAGGATCTGTTTGTGCGGAAGCTATGCTAATTGTAAGCACAGCCGCCATGGTAAAAAATATCTTTTTCATAATTGCTTGTGTTAATTAAAACTGTTTCGTGTTACTTATACAAGTTACTGCGTAAAACACTAATAAGCTGTTAATTACCAGTTAATCAAGAGTTAAACTTACTACGGGTAAATTAAGGATGGCTAACTTTATAAAGCTATGGAACATTACAAAAACATATCAGGCAACTCAGGGGTTACAGCTTATGAAATAAAAGATGAAAGCGTACGTGTGCAGTTTGGGCACGATTCCGTGTACCTGTATACTTATGCCAGTGCCGGAAAGCGCAACATCGAAAAGATGAAGAAACTCGCAGTCGAAGGAGCAGGTCTCAGCACCTATATAAGCCGCCATGTTAAAGACAAGTATATATAACAAAATCAATCAAAATGGATTACATTGAAATAATAGGCCTTAGTGCAGCATTTTTTACTACTATCGCTAATATTCCACAGGCCGTAAAAGTGATAAGAACCCGGGAGGTAAAGAGCCTGTCGGCCCCTACGTATTCCATGCTTTTTTTAGGGATGGTAATCTGGGTTATTTATGGAGCTATCCGTAATGACCTTCCTATAATACTTGCCAATAGTATTGCTGGCTCGCTCTGCGGCATTATTCTCATTATTAAACTGCTGTGCCGGGATGAGCCCCAAAACAGCGAAAAAATATAGCGCTTTTACAAATGTTATATTATTCCCAATTAGAATTTTGTTAGCATATCGACGCTCTTTTATTAAGTAAATTCATCCTAAGAAACTTTAATACCTATTACCATGAAAAAGCAAGCAATAATAAAACAATTATTTTTTGCCGGCCTGTTTATCGGAGGGATGAATATTTTTTCATCGTGTGACAGTTGCAGCAGAAAAACTGAAAATACTGAAGAAAATACTACCATAGACGAAACTTACGAATCATCTTCAGCAGATGACACTATCTCATCCGTAGACAATTCGGGTGCTATAAATGACGGTTCTACCTCGTCAGCAGCTATAAATGCCTCTTCAACTTCAGGGTCGGGCAAAACTGGCAACGCGTCAGGAACTACTAAAACAACTACACCCGCCGGAAACACTTCGACCTCTGCTTCTACTGCTAATAACACTAAAAAAGAAGAAGCAAGGCAGCAGGCAATAACTGATATGGTTGAAAACAGCGATGCTAAAAGCGCCGTTGGCAAAGACGGAAAACCAATACGCAGCAGCGGCGATGCAGGTACAGGATCTGGTACAGGCACGGGAAGCACCGGTAACAATTCAAGGGTAACAACAAGAGAAGCACAAAAAGCAAATTAAATATAATTATGAAAGCAGTTAGAGAGTCTATAAGCAAATCATTCTTTGGCACAAGTATTAATTTATCAGATCTTGCCAATACAGCAAATAATACGGCAGACACATCATTGTCTAACAATAATGTTAGTGCTACAGCAGCAGTAGAAAAAGCCATGTCAGCTGCATAAACTCAAATTTATGACAGCAGATAAAACCAAAGAGGCTGATAAGGAGAAGAATACTAAGGAAAACCCGGCAAAGGAAAAAGAATCGGGAAAACAGAAGGATACCGAAAAATTCAGTCCCGGTGAGCCGGAAGGCTATGACGCTGAAGAATTTTCTACAGATTAACTTTTAGCTCACTTATATATGGCTTCAGAAAAAATCACATTGTGCAGCAGCCGTATCGCTGAGAAAAAACTTAAAATAGCTGTAGCGGAAAGCGCTACGGCAGGATGGCTGGCATCTGAATTTGCTTTGGTCCCTGAATCTGGTGAAATATTTTTAGGAGGCATTGTGTGCTACGACGTAAGTACTAAAGAAGAACTTTTTGCTATCCCAAAAAATGTGATTGACGAATTTTCGCCGGAATCAGCGGAAGTTACACGATTACTGGCTGAAAGGCTGAACAGGTATTTTAAATGTGATATTGCCATTGCTGTAACAGGGCTTACCTCAACAGGTGGAAGCGAGACACCTGAAAAGCCTGTTGGCACTATGTTTATCCATATAAAATTGCCTGATAATAAATACTGTGCTCACCGCGAAGTATTTGAGGGCAGCCCGGAAGAAATTATTAAACAAACCGTAAGCCGCACAGGAGAACTGCTCTGCGGCTATATTGATGCTATGTAAACCTACATTTTTTATAATGGATTTACCGTGGACCGAAATATCACTCCGCTTAGTATTGGCAGCTCTTTTTGGGGCGGCTATAGGATTGGAGCGTGAGCGCAAAGATTGGGCTGCAGGCATGAGAACCCACATGATGGTATGCATGGGTTCAGCACTAATTATGCTAGTATCTTCCTTCGGATTCAATGATATTGTGGGCAGGGATTACGCAGAACTCGATCCATCGCGTGTGGCGGCACAAATTGTAAGCGGGATAGGCTTTATAGGAGCAGGAACAATACTTTTCAGGAAACCTGCTACGGTATTGGGGCTTACAACTGCTTCCGGCTTATGGACCGTTTCAGGAATAGGAATGGCTACAGGTGGCGGAATGTACTTTGCAGCGAGCGCTGCTACCGTTTTTTCTATTATTATCTTATGGGGACTTCACCCTATCCAAAAACGGATCTCCAATAAATTCCATCAAAAATCGCTGGCTATTCATGCAAAAGGCGACGTTAATCCACGAAAAATAATCAACCGCTTGTTAGAGGATAAGGATCTTGATTTTGCCAACTTTTCTATCGAAAGGCGCAAAAAAGAACTTGTTATAGATGTTACATTACAAAAATCGGCCAGCAGCCGTCTTCTTGATATTGTAGACAGCTTGCAGGCCGAAGATTATATTAAAAAAATATCGTGGAGCAAATAGTGATTAAGAATATATCGTAACCGTTTCCTGCTGCAGTTTCTGCGGTGTACCTGTTTCCATATAGCGTTTAAATGCCAATATATCCTTACGGATGGCTTTTTCAAATACAGGATTAATAAGTCTTGCTATCTCCTCACCTGCTGCTCCAAACGGCGCTTCATAAGAAAAGACAACATGAACCAGCGTACCTAATTCTCCCGCATCCTTAAAAGTTACCTTACCTGAATTTTTAATTGCCGATCCAGGCAGCGATGTCCAGCCTATATATCTGAACGGCTCGTCATATACTATTTCTGCTTTCCAGGTTACAGAGCCCACTCCACCCGGCAGTTTAGCTTTCCATTCAGAAAGCGTATCGCCCAGTACTGTCACGCCTTCAAGATGCTCCATAAACAATGGAAGATTACCCAGATGCCTCCAGAAATTATATATTTCATTTGCAGGACGGTCTACCACCATCCTTACATGGATATTTATATTTGAGCCTTTAGGTTTCTCAGGCTTACTGAAAAGCTTCTTGCTTACGTCTCCTGCAAAACAGTAACCGCTAACGCCCCTGTAAATCATATAACCGGCAGCCCCTATCTCCGGTATGCTTCGCTTTCCTTTTTTCAATGCATCATATAGCAGATAGGCACCCCCAAGCACAGATATGATCCGTTCAAGATCGGTTACATTACTTTGTTTCTTTTCCGGTTTGGTCATATAGGAAGTCTTTTTCATAAGGCTTAGCTAATAATTGATTAGAGTACTAAAAATAAGAAATGATATGCTCATCCGCACTTCTTTTAACACTACGTTAGAGCTTAAAAAAAGCTCCTTACAATGTAAGGAGCTTTCGCGATTATTGTCTTGGTGTTGTAGGAACGGGTGTACCAGGATTTGCTGGTGTTGTGGGTGCTGCCGGCACTGGTGCTCCGGGATTTACCGGCGCTCCTGGCGGCGGGGGCGACACAGGGGGCGTTAATTGTGGCGTTGCAGACGAGTTAGTATTAATTGATGGCTGGGGAGTTGCAGGTGTGCTAATCCTGTTTGTATTTTTCTCCAGGTCATTAATATTCTTTTGGGCATCTACCCTTTTTTGATCTGACGTACGGGTATCTGTAGCCCTTCTTTGTGTCTGCGTAGTCTTGTTATTAACTTTAGTACGTGCTGTATCTGTTTGTGCTGAAGCAATACCAAAAACCAATACGGCTCCCAGCGTTAAAAATAACTTTCTCATAATTGTTGTTTTAGATTGTTTATTTTAAAGATACCACCCACATAGAACATAACCTATTGTTTTACAATAATTAACCTTAATTTGAGAGTTACTGTTAAAGGCAGGTTAAGCATAATTAAGGTATATGAGTTTGACAGGATACTATTAGAATCTAAAAACCCAAATTATTATTTTTCGCCTGCTTTCCATTGCTTCTAAAAAAACAAAAAATACACTAATAGTCAATTTGACTAAAAGATTATATATTTACCGCTTACATCATTATAAATGAAAAAGATCTGTTCAATATTCATATTGCTTTTAATTAGCAATTTAGCTTTTGCCAACGTATCGCTTCCAAATTTTATATCAGATAATATGGTATTGCAGCGAAACAGCGAAGTGAAAATTTGGGGTTGGGCCAGCCCCTTTGAAGATATTACCATAAAACCGTCGTGGACAACGCAGGAGTATAAAGCCAAGCCCACTGTAGATGCCTACTGGGAAGTGCTTATAAAGACGCCCGATGCAGGAGGGCCATTCATCATAAACTTTAAAGGCTATAACGAACTGACTATAAAAAATGTAATGTCGGGCGAAGTATGGTTTTGCTCGGGCCAGTCTAATATGGAGTGGACAGCGAGCCAGGGCATAGACAACGCCGAAGAAGAAATAGCAAAGGCAAACTATCCTAACATCAGGTTTTTTACTGCACCTAAACTTTCGTCTCATTATCCTCAGATGAATGTACCTGGCAATTGGAGTGCATGCACTCCACAAACAATGAAATATTTTAGCGCTATTGGTTATTTCTTTGCAGAACGCCTTCAAAAGGAATTAAAAAATATACCGATCGGTATAATAAATTCAAGCTGGGGCGGCTCACCTGCCGAAGTATGGATTCCTGAACTGTACTTAAAAAAAGATCCTGTAATTGCAGAGGCAGCAGCCAAGGTTGATCCGGTGCCATGGAGCCCTGTAGAAGCAGGGCGAACCTATAATGCGATGATATATCCTTTTGTGGGTTACAAGATTGCCGGAGTATTATGGTATCAGGGCGAAGCTAATGTAGGTTCTGATGTGTACGATAAAACACTTGGGGGCCTTATTAAGGCCTGGCGTACCGAATGGAAAGATTACTTTCCATTCTACTTAGTACAAATAGCACCCTATAAATATGATGGTGGCGATTATCACGCTGCTGTAATAAGAGATGCCCAACGCAAAGTCACCACACAGTTACCTAAAACCGGAATGATTTCCATAAACGATATAAGTACAACAGAAGATATTCACCCACGCAACAAGCGGCCTGTAGGCGAACGTTTGGCAAATCTCGTTTTAAGTGATGTTTATACGCTAAATAAAGGTATTGTAAACGGACCTTTATATAAGTCTGTATCGACAAAGGGTAATAAGCTAACGATTTATTTTAGCAATGCGGCAGGACTTCGATTTAAAGGAAAGACCTCTGCACAATTTGAAGTTGCGGGTAGAGATGGCAGATTTTATCAGGCTTCAGCCAAAATAGAAAAGGAAAGCATCGTAGTAACATCAAAAGAAGTTAGAAACCCTGTAAAAGTGCGCTACGCATGGCGCAATACAGCAACGGCAGATGTTTTTAATAGTGCAGGGCTGCCGATGTCAACATTTACAAGTGAATAGAAAAACAAAAAGGGCTTTACGGCCCTTTTTATTATTAACTAACTAACTCAATTCTTCTTATTATTTTATGGTATTATTATTAATGCACAATCTGTGCCAAACTATAAAAAGAAGAAAAATATTTTACCAAAACATCTGACAGCAAACACCTTACACTCAAACCAAAAACCTTACTGCTTCCATTGCTCCAGCCTGTAAGCGCTATCCCAAAAAAGATATTCCAGGCGGCTCGCAGCAATAAAAGCTTCGGTCATTAATTCCTGCTGGCCATTAGTGCTGCTTTCAGCCGCTTCATCGCAAATTGCAATGGCACGGTCTACCAAAAGCCCAAACTCGTCTCCTGCATACGTATCAATCCAGTTTTGGTATTTGTTATCGCTTTTGTCTTGTATGCTTAAAATATAATCGGCTACTTTCTTGTAAATCCAAAAACAGGGCAATACAGCCGCTATTCCTACTGCATTATCTGCCATGTAAACTGTACTCTGAAGATAATGCACATAATGATGGCAAGCAGGAGACATTTCGGCTCTCACGTCAATATTATACTCTTTAAAATAGGAGTCATGCAAAGCCCTCTCCACTACAATTGCCCCTTCAGAAAACCGTATAAAATCAAGCATGGTGTCCACGTCACGAGTTTTGGCAGCTATTATAGCCAACGCTCTCGCAAAATATTCAAGGTAGTGTGCATCCTGCTGAAGGTAATATTTAAATTTTTCTACATCCAGAGTGCCATTCGCCAACTCTTTAATAAAAGGCATTCCAGTAATTTCATTGTATATGGGCAGGGCTGCCGCCCATGCTTTTTCAGACCATTTCATTCTTAATCATTTTTTGTGGGTTATACGAGTGGTTTAGCGGGCCGTTGCCTTTTCCGCATACTGCATCGGCAGCGTATAGGATTGCGTTGTGTACATACTCCTGTGCATTGGCAACAGCATCTTCCAGCGAGTATCCTCTTGCTATAAATGAAGCTATGGCAGAAGATAATGTACAGCCAGAACCATGCATGTTATTGGTTATTATTTTTTGTGATTCAAAAGTTTTTATAAAACCCACTTGGTTAACCAGAATAGATGTAATGATATCGGACTGAAGGTGGCCTCCTTTTAAGAGCAAGGCTCCGGGTTTCATATCCATGATTGCCACTGCGGCAGTTTGCATATCTGCAAGGGTTTTTACCTGAATCCCTGCTAAAAGCGATGCTTCATCCATGTTTGGGGTAATCAGTGC
>Ga0163161_10001253_pt1 | contig 19001 bp, 20 predicted proteins | sample S45metaG_FD_129847 | JGI IMG/M metagenome (GOLD analysis project Ga0163161, IMG submission 129847) | Switchgrass rhizosphere microbial communities from Kellogg Biological Station, Michigan, USA - S4-5 metaG | ecosystem: Host-associated > Plants > Roots > Rhizosphere > Soil | place: USA... | reverse complement strand
GAGCAGGCGTATGGCGGAACGATCTTTCTCGATGAGATCGGCGAAATGGAGTTGTCGCTGCAGGCAAAGCTCCTCCGAGTGATCGAGGAAAGCACGTTTCGCCGTGTCGGCGGCCTAAAGGATATCAAGCTCAATGCCCGGATCATCGCCGCATCTAACCGCAATCTCAAGCAAGAGGCCGAGGCTGGCAATTTTCGTCTCGATCTATATTTTCGGCTCTCGGTGATCCAGGTCGACATCCCGCCCTTACGCGACCGCGGCGACGATATCATTTTGCTCGCTCAACATTACATCGAAAAAGCGAACCTTAAACGTCCAACCAAGCCGCTGCGAGGACTTTCGCCCGAAGTTGAGCGTATTTTCCGCAATTATCGTTGGAGCGGCAATGTCCGTGAATTGAAAAATGTTATCGAACGCGCCTCGATACTCGAAGACGGCGATATGGTCACGGCCAACCATCTGCCCGCGGACATGCTCGGAGGCGGAACGGCGTCGGATGGCCACGACTTTTCAGTTGTCAGACTTCCCGCTGACGGCATTCCGCTCGAGACGGTTGAATTTGAACTTGCGCGGCAGGCGATCGAGCGGACGGGCGGCAACCTCACGCGTGCCTCCAAGCTGCTGGATATCTCACGCGATCAACTCCGCTACAAACTCCGTAAGGCGGGCTATGATCTGCCGTCCGAACGCGAATAATTTACGTGGCTGTATCCCGGAAAAAAAAGCAAGACGCAGACGGCCAGCACCTCATCAAGGAGCTGTCCGATCTCAAATTTGCCCTAGATCAGTCGGCAATCGTCGCCGTAACAGATCAGACGGGCCGCATCACCTACGTCAACGATAAGTTCTGCGAGATCTCAAAATACAGCCGTGATGAATTGCTCGGCCAGGATCATCGCATCATCAATTCGGGCTGGCATCCTAAGGAATTCATTCGTTCGATCTGGACCAATATCGCGAACGGAAAGGTTTGGCGCGGTGAGCTGCGCAATCGAGCCAAAGACGGGTCGATCTACTGGGTCGATACGACGATCGTGCCGTTCCTGGACGAACAGAGCAAGCCGTTTCAATATATTGCCATCCGATATGACATCACCGAGCGAAAGCTTGGGGAGGAGCGCATCCGCCAGCAGGCGTCGTTGCTCGATAAAGCGCAGGACGCGATCCTCGTTTGTGATCTCAATTTCCAGATACTTTACTGGAACAAGAGTGCTGAGCGCATCTACGGCTGGAGCGCGGACGATGCATTCGGCCGAAATGTTTTTGACCTGCTTGCCGCCGGCGATCGCTCGCAGCTCGACGACATCAAGGCTGACATGGCCAAGTCCGACGAATGGAAAGCCGAGCTGCGTAACTTGACCCGCTCAGGCGAGCGGCTAATGGTGGACAGCCGCTGGACGCTAGTTCGCAACGAGGCCGGCGAACCCGACTACTACCTGATCACTAAGACCGACATCACCGAGCAAAAGCGGACTGAGGAGCACCTTCTCCGGGCCCAGAGAATGGAATCGATCGGAACGCTCGCCGGCGGCATCGCCCACGACCTGAACAACATTCTGTCGCCGATAATGATGGCCGTCGACATGATGCGTCTCGGCGTCGGCGAGGACGATCAGGCACGCTGGCTCGCTATGGTCAAGGAGAACGCCGAGCGCGGGGCCGACCTGATCCGCCAGGTGTTGACATTCGCACGCGGTATGGAAGGTGAACGCGTGACAGTCCAGCTCAAACATCTGATAAAGGACGCGGTCACCGTCCTTAACCAGACGTTGCCGAAGTCGATAATTCTCAAGCACTATATCGCCCCCGACCTGCGGCCTATTACGGCCGACCCGACCCAGATACATCAGGTGCTGATGAATATCTGCATCAACGCGCGCGACGCTATGCCAACGGGCGGAACGCTTGAGATCAGCGCGGAGAATGTTGTGATCGACGAGAATTACGCACGGATGAATAGCGAGGCCGCGGCCGGCGATTATGTCTTGCTGACCATTTCAGATACCGGGGTCGGCATGCCGCCCGACGTTGTCCAGCGCATTTTCGACCCGTTCTTCACAACGAAGGAGCTCGGCAAGGGCACAGGCCTCGGGCTGGCGACGACGATGACGATCGTCAAAAGCCACGGCGGATTTATCAGCGTCTACAGCGAACCGAACAGCGGTACGCGGTTCGCGATCTATCTGCGATCGTCCGAGGCCGAACACACGGGTGAAGCCCGGCCGGCAGACGAACCTCTGCCTCGCGGACACGGCGAGCTGATACTCGTTGTTGACGACGAAGAGAACATTCGCTCGATAACCGAGGCGACGCTGACGAGCCGCAATTATCGCGTCCTGACCGCTGTCGACGGGACGGACGCTCTAGCGGTTTACGCACAGCATCGGGACGAGATCGCCGCCGTGCTGACCGACGTGGCGATGCCGTTCATGGATGGCATCGCACTTACGCGCGCTCTTAAGAAGATGAAGCCCGATCTCAAGGTCATCGCGATGAGCGGTCTGCTAACAGAAGAAAAGAATGCCGAGTTGACCGGCCTTAATGTCACTGGATTCCTCTCGAAGCCCTACAGCGGTGAGACGCTCCTGACGACGCTAAAGAAAGCTCTGACATCGCCATGATCCCGGCTAGCACCAGGACAGCTGCGAACAGTCACACAGCCCGCGCCTCCGATTGCGGATTTTCCAGCACCCGCATAACTACCTAAGTCGTGCAGCTACAATAAATTAGCCGGTGGCACAAATATTGCGACTGGTCCTCGATAGGTACAGATGTGCCATATTATTTCTCGGAGGACCGACAACATGTCACCAAAATTCTACGCCTTTCTCTGGATCGTTTTTGCAATATCAGCTGGCGTCCTGTGGCTGGCCGGCGTCTTCACTTTGACCACGATCGTTGTGTATGGCTTTATCGCGTTCGGCCTCGTTTTTACTGGAATGATGTGCGTACTGCCCGGAGTGGTTTCACATCCGCCGGTAGCAAAACCCAAAACAAAACCTGCTACGCGTGTTCAACCGACATTCAAGCCGGTCAGCGTGCCAACGGGCCATAGAGTGCCGGCTAAATTGCGGTTTCAATAAAGGCCGGCGATCATCGGCAAGCGATCAGTTCGCAGGGCAAGGTGCCTCGAAAGAGGCACCTTTTTCTGTGTAAAACCGGACCATTTGTGCACGGCTTTACCAGCACTTGTATACCAATTATACAGTCGAAAATTGGATAAAAAGTATCCAATGCCGTAAGTGCTATAAATACTGATGTTAGGTTGAATCCATAAAGAAGTGGAAACTTCGTATCCATTATTTTTCGTGCTTTCATGGGTCCACGGGCGAAGCCGTAACTCCCGTAAATACATGAATTACAGCCGCCCGACCCTGTCTGGCACGGTGTGGCACGGCGGTTGTAATGAGAGAGGCAGAACGGAGCCGCTGGGCTTCGGACAATAAAAACTTTAGGAGAAGAAAAATGAAAAAGACACTCACCACCATCACTCTCGCAGCGACCTTGGCACTTGGCACGACCTTCGCATTTGGCAACGACGGCATAATCGTGGCCGGCAGGCCGGGTGCGGAGACATGCACGCCCGCCACCGACGGCATCATCGTCGCAGGCAAGGCGATCGTTAACGTTCTATTCGGCATCATCGTTGCCGGAAGCCCGATCGAGCAGTGCGTCGAGACCGATGGCATCATCGTCGCGGGATAACTTTCGGATCACCGTTTTCATCCGGGGGGAGAAGAAGGGCAGCCGCGTCGGGAAACCGGCCGGCTGCTTTTTAGTCGAATAAGCAAGGGGGAAGCATTATGAATTACGTTGAGGAAATTGCGGACGAGTTTCGGGAGAGGTGCCACAACACTGCGACGCTTGGGCCGGCTGATTTCACCCTGATCGCCGAGTGGGAAAAGCAGGAAATACCGAAAGAGGTCGTGCTGAGCGCGATATCCGTCCTTTGCACACCCGACATTCAGTCCGTCGTTGAGATCAAAGGCGGCGTAAAACAATACTTTGTTGATTGGCTCCAGCGAGAGGCCGGCTTCCGTTCTGCGAGTTGCTGACCGTATCAGCCAGCCGACCGGGCATGGGCGGGCGAGAGCCTGCGGAGCGTTTCGATCGCCTTCGGAAGAATGTTGAGAACATATTCTATGTCGTCGGCCGAGTTGAACCGCCCAAAACTGAACCGGACCGCCCCGCGCGCTAGATCGTCCCGTTGTCCCAAAGCCTTGATCACCGGCGACGGCTCGACCGAGCCGGACGAACAGGCCGATCCCGTCGAGACAGCGATGCCCTGCATATCGAGGTTTATCAACAGGCCCTCGCCTTCGATCCCGCCAAAAGAAATATTTGAAACGGTCGGCACGCGATGATCACGGTCGCCGTTGAAAACGGCATCGTCGATCACCTCGCCGACCTTGCTCTCAAAACTGTCACGAATAGAGCGCATTGTCTCGGTCTCGTGCTCCAGGTTGCTCTGGGCGATCTCGCATGCCTGGCCAAGAGCAACTATAAGCGGCACCGACTCGGTCCCGCCGCGTCGTTCGCGTTCCTGCCGGCCGCCAAGCTGCCGAGGATGAAGCCGAACGCCGCGCCGCACGTACAACGCACCCACGCCTTTTGGCGCATATATCTTGTGGGCAGAGAGCGACAAAAGGTCGCACCCGATCTCTTCGACATCGACAGGGATCTTACCCGCCGCCTGGACAGCGTCGGTATGGAACCAGATCTTCTTTCCGTCTTCACGCAGCGATTCCACGAATCTTCCGATCTCGGCGACCGGTTGCAGTGTGCCGATCTCATTGTTCGCAGTCATGATCGAGATCAGGATGGTCTCGTCCGTGATCGCTGCCTTGATGTCGTCGATTGTCACGCGTCCGTTTTCGTATACAGGCAGGTAGGTTACTGAAAAACCCTGTGTTTCCAATTCGGCGCAGGTGGCCTTGATCGCTGAGTGCTCGATCTCAGAGGTGATAATGTGTTTTCCGTATTTCCGGTTCGCCTCGACCAGTCCGTGGACGCCGAGATTGTCCGCCTCGGTGCCGCCGGACGTAAAGACGATCTCATTGGGCCGGGCGTTTATGAGCGCGGCGACCTGGTGCCGGGCCTTATCGACCGCGGCCTTCGCCTCCTGGCCAAAGAAGTGGATGCTCGACGCGTTGCCAAACTTGTCGGTCAAATACGGCATCATCGCCTCGACGACCTGCGGGTCGATGGGCGTCGTGGCACTGTTATCGAGGTAAACGCGGCGGAACATACCGCTATTCTAACGCGATTATCGTGTTGCCGAAAACGCGTGCTTTAAGATACATTTAAACTCGCGGAAGTGCGTCTGCATCAAAGATTCTTGCCGCTTTGCACTGATAATCATGGATTTTGCTACAAAAGAGATCTTCAAGCGATACGCGAGCATCGTCGTGGGCCGGCCGATCTCTCCGGTTTTTCTAAATATTCTGGTCACGAGTGTGTGCGACATGCGCTGCACGCACTGCTTTTTTACTGAGGAACTCGACGACCGTCCGCGCAAAAAGCTTCAGATGAAGGCGGACGAGATCGCTCGCATTTCTGAAACACTCGGAGGCAATCTCGGCGTGCTCGTACTTGCGGGCGGCGAGCCTTTCACGAGGAAGGACCTGCCGGAGATCGTCCGATCGTTCTACGAGAACAACAAGCTCGACAGCGTTTATCTGATGTCGAACGGCCAGATCCACCAGCGGATCTTTCCCGATGTCGCCCGCATTATGGACGAATGTCCAAAGCTAAATGTGAGCGTCGCTCTTGGAATTGACGGCGTCAAAGAGGCTCACGAAAAGATCCGCCGCAAGGAGGGAAGCTGGGACAAGGCGATCCACACAGCCCGCACCTTGCAGCAGATGAAACGCGAGCAGTATCCGCAGCTCGACATCCAGACCTGCACGTGCGTGATGCATTCGAATGAGGACACGATCTTCGACTGGTACGATTTCCTTAAGCACGACCTCAAGCCGGACAAGGTGAATATCAACTACATTCGTCCGCCATCGGCTGATCCGATCGAGCTTGAGTTCGATCATCGCCGCTATCAGGAGCTGTCGCACATGATTCTCGAGGACACCAAGAGCGCCGCACTAAAGAACAACTACGGCGGCAAGTCCGGCTTCTTCAAGGCGGCGGTCGACATCTACATGCACGACATCATCGCCAAGACAAAGGAAGAGCAGAAGGCACAGCTCAAGTGCTACGCCGGTTCGGCCGGTGCGGTGATCTATGACAACGGAGCCCTGTCGTCGTGCGAGAACAAACCCGACGTGCTCAACCTGCGCGATTACGATTGGAACTTCCAGGCCGCCTGGCAAACGCAGCAGATGAAAGACCGCCGCGTCGAGGCCGGTGCCGGCTGCTATTGCACACACGAGTCGAACTGCTTCTATCCGTCGCTGCCCTTCAACGCTAAGCATTTGATCAATATCAAAAAGCTCGAGGGCCAGATGAAAAAGGCAGCGAAGAATCTTACGGGTTTTACCGCCGCAAAGGAGATCGCTCTCAAAGCCTAGACACCGGCTGCTCGATGCCTCAAACGACTCCAAAGATCCTCATCATCTCATCCGACACCGGCGGCGGGCATCGCTCGGCGGCGCAGGTGATCACGAACGGGATCGAGCGTTTTTGGCACGGCAGGTCTGTCGCCGTTCGGACCATGAAGGCCATCGAGGACTCGCATCACGTCACCGAAAAGCTCGTCCGTCTCTACAACTGGATACTCCGCCACAAGCAGGGCTGGATGAAGTATCTCTACTGGGCGGTGAACAAGGTCCGGCCCGAAACGCGTGAATTCTTTCATAAGCGCTGTCTCGGCTACGTCCACGCTCAATTTGAGAAATGGTGTCCGCACATCGTTGTTAGTGTGCATCCGCTAACACAGCACGCATTCGCGCGTGTCTTGCGCGAGTTGCATCTAACCGAACAGATCCCGCTCGTCACGGTCGTTACCGACCCCTGCTACGGCTTTTGGAAGGGCTGGGCCTGCGACGACGTTTCGCTTTATTTGGTTGCGAATGACGATGCACGGCGACAGCTGATCGATTACGGTATTTCTCCTGAAAAGATAAAGGTCTCCGGCATGCCGGTCGATCCGAAGTTCCATGAGATCAACGAGGCCGATGCTCAGATCGCACGGACGGCGTACGGGTTGAGCCCAGACAAGTTTACGGTTTTTCTTAACGCCGGCTGGATCGGCGGCGGCAATATTCCGCAGATATTCCGCGAGCTGGTCCGCGGTGAATTGGATGTGCAGGCGATCTTCCTTGCCGGCAAGAATGAGCAATTGTTTCGCGAGGCCGAAAAGATCGCGAAGCATGCAAAATTCCCGGTGAAGGTCATCGGCTACTCCGACGAGATCGAAAAACTCATGCAGTCGGCCAACGTGATGATCTCAAAGCTCGGCGGCCTGACGACGTATGAGGCGATGGCGTGCGGTCTGCCGATAATCGCCGATGCCACGACGCGGCCCATGCCGCAGGAAGCCGGGACCGTGCAATTGCTCAGCGATCGCGGCGCCGGGATCATGCTCAAAAAGAGCGCGGACATAGTTCCGACCATCCGCAACCTGATCGGCAACTCGGCGCAATACACCGCCATGAAGGCCGCGACCGCCGGGATGACGATGCCGAACTCGACCGAGTACATCATCCGCGAGATCAGCGCTTTACTGCCCCAGAATCAGGCCAACCCCGTCCGCGCCGCTGCCTAAGCCAGCCTTTTGCCAACGCTCGCCGATTCTATTACCCTTAAAGATTGGATTTTACGGGAGATAGAGCGACTTGAGTTTATTACTTGAAGGGAAACGTGCGTTCGTGTCGGGTGGAACGCGGGGCATCGGGGCGGCGATCTGCGAACTGTTCGCCCGCGAAGGTGCAGACGTGGCGTTCAATTACAACTCTCGCGATGACCTTGCCGAAAGCGTGCGCGCCAAGATCGAATCGCACGGCCGACGTGCATTGAGCTACAAGGTCTCGGTCACGGACCGCTACGGCCTCAAGCATATCGCCCGCGAGATCAAAGACACTTGGGGCCCGATCAGCGTGCTGGTCAACAACGCCGCGGTCAACAAGCCCGACAATTTTGCGACGACGACCGACAAGAGCTGGGATTGGGTCGTCGACACCAATGTCGGCAGCCTCTTTGCCGTCACCAAGCCTTTTTACAAGCAGATGATCCGTGAGCGCGACGGCCACATTCTCAACATCACGTCCGTCGGCGCTATCCGCAGTCTTCCAACTTCCGTGCATTACGCCACTTCAAAGGCGGCGATGATCGGCTTTACGAAATGCCTCTCACGCGAGGCCGCCAACTTTGGCGTGACGGTCAACGCCATCGCCGCCGGCATTTTCGACACCGATCTTGCCCACACGCTGCCGGAGCGCCTGCTGCAAATGCACGAATTCTGGGTCTCGAAAGGCCGCCTCGGCCGCCCCGAGGAACTCGCCGAGATCGCCGCCTTCATGTGCTCCGACCGCAACGCCTTTATGAATGGCGAAGTCGTCATAGTCGACGGCGGCGCAGTTACCTAGTCAGTATCGCGAGCCGTAACGGTTTTCACTTTTCACCTTTCACTTTTCTTCATCACCAGCCCCAAAACGCCGATCAAGAAAGGAATTGCGGTTCCCGCGAGGCCGATCGTGGACATGATCAAAAACTCTCGCCGGAATTCCTGACGATACGTCGAGGCGGCGTCGGCGAGTACCTCAGGATAGTCGTCGAGTAGGCGTTCTTGACGGTAAATACGCCACGACGCACCGAGCAGCGCCAATACCAACGGCAATAACGAGATACCGAGCAGCAAATACATCGGTTTTCGTCGCCGTGCTTTTATGACCATCACGATCGCCGCCGGTATCAGCACAAAAGCAATAAACAGGACGAGGAAAATAAAAGCAAAATCGATCGCCGTGGACGATTTAATAAATTGGCCCAAATTTTGCATGGCGATAATCTTACCAGCCTCCTGGTCTTCCAGGATCTCCTGACTCTAAGACTTTTCCAATCTTTCCTTTGCGCGGTCGATGAAGACTTTGATCATCTCAGCGATGCGTTTTGTCATTTCATTGCTGATGAGGGTCTCGCCGGCCAGGCCGGCGAGATAGTGCAGCTCGCGGCCGGACTTGCGGCGGAGCTCGACCATTTGTGAGAAGTGGACGAGCGTCAGGCCCTTGGCTTTTTCGATGAACTCGGCCGAGTATCGCAGGAAATTCTGTGCCTCGGTGCGGATCGGGGACCATTCGATGCGTTCCGGGCTGTTCTCGGCCAGCTCGACCGCAAAATTCTGCATCATTGATCCGACAAACGGTATCTCGGCCTGTATCTTCCAATGTGCGACGCCTTTTGCGTCGGTGTGTATCTGCTGGATGCCGGGCATCAATTCGGCAAAGTTTCGGATGTCGGCGAAAAACTCTCGCACTCGATCCGCGCTTGAACGCACTTCGATGTCGTCAGTGTATCCAGCTTTGATTGTGAACATCAAAATACCCCGTTGAATAGTATTGAGTTGAAAAACGGCCTTGTCGTTGCTCGGAAAATGCCGCGGAAGAACGGTTCCTCGGCAAAGAGAATGACATGGCCCTGGCCGTTGGGCTCGTCGATGACGTATGAAGTGCCCGAAAGCAGCCGTTCGGTGTTGCCCTCCCAGGAAAAGCCGGAGATGGTCAACGACTTTGACGGTTGCGCGTCAAAAACGAGTGCGTTTGCGCCCTCTTTTGAATATCGGAAAAAGTAACCGCTCGCGATCAGCACCGGCAGTTCGTTCTGCTCGAGGCCGTATGTCAGATATGTCGTGCGGTCGACCGTCGCCCGCATGATCGCGCCGGGCAGCGGAACGGGCACTTTGTTGGCGTCCGCCGAAGGCGAGGCGATCGGCGGCAATGCAGGTGCGATGTCAGCTTTGTCAGCGGCCATTTCTTCGCTCGATGGATTCGGGTTTGGTTCGGCCGCGGGATTCGTGTTGCCCGGCTTTTTCGATGTCGGCGGTGGCGTTGGTGAAGGTGACGGAGCCGCCCCCGGTTTGTCCTCGGTCTCTTTCTTTTTGTCCTTTTCTTCATCGGCCTCGCTGCCGACAAGTCGCGTGGATGACAGGCCTACGTCTTTTAACGCCGCAAACACCGAGCCGCCGCGTGCGGTGAGCAGTGTGCCTCCTTGTGAGACCCAATTCTTTAGCGTCGACACGCCGCCCGCACCAAACGCGGCGAAATAGCGGCTCGCCGACCCGTCGGGAAGTATCAGGACGTTGAAATCCTTAAGGCCGCCCTTTGCTGCTGCGACGGTCATCGGCGTGACCTTTACGCCATAGCGATCGAGCGTCCACCAGATCGAGCCGAAGGATGTTTGATCGACGGCATCATCGGCAATAACGGCGATCTTTGGCGCGTGCAGCGAGACGACGCTTTCGCCTCCGACACCCGTGTCGCCCTGGTCGGCAAAACCGGTGTTGACAGCGGCGACGTTGACGCCCATTTCAACCGCCATTTTGGCGATGGTGTCGTGGACGGTCTCGGGATTTCGTGTAACGCGGACGACGAAGGTGCCTCGCGGCCAGTTGCGGCCGGCGGCGTTCATTGGCTTGGTCGCCACCGCGACGCGAAACCCGGTTTGCAGCAGCCGCATCGCCATTGCGCTTGCCGAATCTGTGGTGTAGGGGATTATATAAGCCGTCTGCGCGCGGCCGGGATATGAGCCGCGCTTCGCCGCCGCGATCGTCTCGTCGGTGGCCGCGTTGCCAACCGTACCGCCGTCTTCCGTCCAATAGGCGTCAAGCCCGAACGCCAGCGGCAGCGACCACGAGGTGATGTCGTAGAAGCCGTAATCTTCCTTCGGCTGGCTGCTGCCCTTCATCTGGTTGCGGCGAAAGCGGGCCATGTTGTCGTCGACGAACGCCTTGTCCTGCGGCGTGTCGGGCTCGAGAATGGCCTTCGCGAGAATTCGTTGCGGCTGGTTGAGATCGATGATGTACGAGCTGGCTGGGAATGTCCGCGTCTCGGCTCCCGCGCCATTGAGCATGTACGCGTGCGAGGACGGAGATGTAAACGGCACGGCGGCGACCTTGACCTCGATATTCGAGCGACTGAGTATCTCGACAAGCTCGGCGGCCTTTACCGGATCTTTGGCGGGCGAGATGACGATACGTTTCATCCTTGACGCCGCGTAATCGCGCATCGCACCGGCACGGAACTCGTAATAATCCTTAAGGCGGTTGGCCTTGTTCTTTGCCGTAGTCTCGAGCGTCGTCATCGACGCAATGAAATGCTTTGCGATCGCCGACCGCAGCGTCACGATCGTGCCGTCATCGCGCGTCCAGCGCAATCCCTTGGTCCCGCCGCCGTCCGTCTCAAAGGTCATCCCGATCGCACCGTTGAGCGACGGGTACATATCCCAATATCCCGGATAGAATGCATCGAAGATATCACGGACGTAGTAGTCCCATTTATTGATATCAAAGGCCTTAGCGTTGGCCCGGCCATATATCTCATTCCATTTGGTGAAAGCCGGCTGCGGGAGATTCGGATTTATCGGTAACGCGTCAGGCGGAAAGAAGAATTGCTCGGGCTGTCCGTGATGGTCGGCCGATACCTGCGGGTGCCATTCCTGAAACGCCCGCATCATGTTGTGCGTTTCCTTTTGCGTGGCGGCGAGAGTGTCGCGATTAAGGTCGAACCTGAAATGGCTGAGCCGGCCATATACTGACCAAGGCTCGCGGTGCTCGAGGGCGGCGTGATTCGGATCACCGATACCGACAGAGTTGTAAAAGGACACAAACCGTTCATGACCGTCGGGGTTCTCGCTCATCACCATCAGCGTGACGACGTTCTTTAGAATGTCGAGCGTTGCAGGCTCGTTCGATGCCGCGAGCTGGTACATGACTTGCATCATCGCCTCGAAGGACGCCGACTCGTTCCCGTGTATGGCGTATGCCATCCAGGCGATGGCAGGTGTGTTCTGCACGACCAAGGCAGCGTCCGACGCAGACGTTTTCCGCGGGTCGGCCAGCCTCGCGATGTTTGCCTTGATCTCGTCGAGCCGGGCAATATTCTCGGGTGACGAGATCGCGACGAGATGCTGCATCCGGTGCTCGTTGGTAAGCCCGATGTCGTAGATCTTCACGCGGTCGGGAGCCGCCGCGGCGATAGAATTCATCACCTGCTCCATCTGCGCGTAGGTCGTGTGAAAATCGCCGACGTCATATCGCAAAATGCTCTGCGGCCGCGGCACGCTTGCACGGTAGTCACCGCGCGTGTAGAAATCGAATGTTTCCTCAACTTGCGAGAACGCAAACTGCGTGATTGCGAGGCAGAAAATTCCCGCGAGCAGAGGTATTTTGAATTTCATCATTAATAACGAGAGATTCTGATAATATCGGGAAGAATTACGAGAAAGTATAACAAATGGTTCATCCGTCCGAGAAAACCTGCCCGCGATGCCTTTCGCCCAAGATGAAGACCTGGGGCGAGCTGACCGACGAAGAGAAGAGGCTTGCCGAACGTTTGCCGATGTCAGCCGAATACACGATCGAGGAACGAATCAAACACCGGTTCTGTACGCGGTGCTGGTTTGAAGAGACGGAGCCCCTGGTAACCAAAGCTTGAACAAACCAGTGTTGACGACATTTAGGCTAAACGTCTTTGAGCGTGTGGGCAAGATTCGACTCGAGGACTTCCTATGCGAGCAGTTCGGGATTTTGAGCCGGATGTATCTGCGAGCACTGATCCGGGATGGCAAGGTCGAGGTGAACGGGCGGCATGAGAATGCGGGCTATCGAGTTCGCGGCGGCGACTTCATCGAAGTAGAGGCGGATATGTCTCGCGGGACGTCGATGGTGGCTGAGGACATTCCGCTCGCGATCGTGTTCGAGGATCGCGAAATCGTTGTCGTCAACAAACCGGCCGGTATGCTGGTACATCCGTCGAATCGTGAGAAGACCGGGACACTGCTCAACGCTCTGGCACATTATTTAAATGATCGGACTTCGACAGACGCATCCATTCGCCCCGGCCTGATCCATAGGCTCGACAAGGACACCTCAGGCCTCATTGTCGTCGCAAAGACGCCCGCGGCTCATCGTATCTTGGCGCGTCATTTTATGAAGAAGCGGGTCGAGAAACGCTATATCGCCCTTGTCGAGGGTATTGTCGAACAAGAGGAGGGCATGATCGAGGCACCGATTGGCCGGCACGCCGAGCTGAAGCATTGGAGCGTCAAACATGACGGCAAACACTCGGAGACCCGCTTTTGGATCCGCAAGCGTTATCGCGATAGAACTTTGCTTGAACTTGAGCCGATAACGGGGCGGACAAATCAGCTTCGTATCCATTGCGAGCTGATAGGACATCCGATCGTCGGCGACGTAAAACGCGGCGGCAGGGAATTCGCGCGGCTGTGCCTGCATGCGCACAAGCTCGCATTCCCGCATCCTTCGAGCGGTGATCGGGTCGAGTTCGTGTCCGCGATGCCTCACGATCTTGGTTTCGCACTAAAACCATAGCTGACCAGCTTGAGATCTTCTTCTTGCACCAGGCCGACGCCCGGCGCGTAGAATTTGAACTCTTTTCCAGTCTCGATCTGTGAGCTGTCCTGCGTCTTAAGGCAGTTCTTGAACTCGCCCGCAGGAGCCATGATCGTCTCTGACAGACCTACGATCTCGCCGCGATCCATCGCCACACCGGGCGCGATCTCCTGGTAGTACTTCGCGCCCAGCAGCGGCAACCCCGGTATCATCAGACCAAATCGAGCGCTTTTGGCGCCGCTCGACCAGGCGCCTTTGTGCTTGACGACCTTGCCGTCCTTGTAGATATCAACCTCCTCGCCAAAGTAATAAACACTGTTCGTCCGTCGGCTGATCGCATAGAAATTCCGCGAGATCTCGGTCAGTTGGCCCGCTTTTGATTCGCGTTCCTCGACGACGCGGGTCTCGACGCCGTCGACGACTTTTGTATCATTCGTGACGGTTATGATGAGTTCTGCGTCGCCATCGCGCAATGTCAGGACATAACCGGGTTCGAGGATGAAGTGTAGATTGCGGCCCGTGGCCGCGAGATCAGACTTCTCGAAGGAAAAGTCAGATGTCCACCCCGGCTCCGGCTTCTGCGCAGGAGTGGGAAAGGCTGACAAGGCCATCGCCAAAACGAAGCAAACGTATCTTGACACCGGCATTTTCATCTTGTCTGAGTGAGGATCACTGCTTTCGATAAACGATCTTGCCGCCGACTATCGTCGCAACAGGGCCACCGGTAAAATTCCATCCGTCGAACGGCGAGTTTCGCGACCGCGAACGTGAGTCGGCGTTATTGTAAATCCACTTCATTTCCGGGTCAATGATCGTGACGTCGGCGATCGAGCCCGGCTTGAGTGTCCCGCGGCCAGCCAGCTTGAATATCCTTGCAGGATTTGTCGAGCACATCTCGACGAGCCGGACGAGATCGATGACGCCTTTAGGCACAAGCTCGTTGAAGGCGAGGCCGACGCCGGTTTCGAGGCCAGTTATGCCGAATGGCGCGCGGTCGTATTCGAGCGATTTCTCGTCGGCATGATGCGGTGCGTGGTCGGTCGCAATGGCGTCGATCGTGCCGTCCTTGATGCCCGCTATGATGGCCTGGAGATGCTCGGTTGATCGCAGCGGCGGGGCCATCTTTGTGTTTGTGTCGTAACCCTCGACGGCCCTGTCGGTTAGCGTAAAATGATGCGGCGTTACCTCGCACGTGACATTTACTCCATCGTTTTTTGCGCGCCGAATTGCCTCGATCGCTCCCTTTGTCGAGACATGGGCGATGTGGATATGAGCGCCAGTCTCCTTTGCAAGCATGATGTCGCGGACGGCGTCGATCTCTTCGGCAAGTGCAGGCATGCCTTTCAGCCCGAGCAGTAGGGAAACGCGGCCTTCGTGCATAACACCGCCGGATGACAGGGACTTGTCTTCGCAATGATCGATCACAGGCAGGTCAAAATCGCGTGCGTACTGCATCGCCCGACGCATGATGCCCGCGTTAGGAACAGGTCTTCCATCATCGGAAATGGCGACCGCTCCCGCGGCCTTCATCTCGCCCATTTCAGCAAGCTCAGAGCCGTCTGACGATTTTGTTATTGCACCGATCGGGAAAACGCTTGCAAGTCCGGCACGCTCGGCCTGTTCGATCATGTATCGCGTGATCGCTGCGTTGTCGTTGACCGGCGTCGTATTCGGCATCGGACAAACGCTCGTCCATCCGCCCGCGACGGCCGCTGCACAGCCGCTGGCGATAGTTTCTTTATGCTCCTGTCCCGGCTCGCGAAGATGGACGTGCATGTCGATAAACCCCGGAGCGACGATCAGGCCGGTTGCGTCGAACACTTCAACATCCGTCGGTTTGTCATCGCCTCGGCCGATCCACGCCGCGATTTTGCCGTCCTCGATGAGCAGATCGACGCCGCTGTTCTGGTTTTCAGCGGGGTCGATGACGTGACCGTTCGTGATAAACAATTTCATAAACTACTCGGTCGCGGCCGTTCCTCCGGTTGCCAGATAAAGCACCGCCATTCGCACCGCGACGCCATATTTGACCTGGTCGAGGATCAGCGAGCGGGAACTGTCTGCAACGTCAGACGCGATCTCGATGCCGCGGTTCATCGGGCCTGGGTGGAGGACGATGGCGTCTTTTTTCGCCAACGCAAGGCGTTCGTTCGTGAGGCCATAATGGATGCCGTACTCGCTGAGCGTTGGGAAATATGCCGAGTCCTGCCGCTCGCGCTGGATACGCAATATCATAACGACGTCGGCGTTCTTGATCGCGTCTTCCACATTCGGGCAAACTTCGAGATCTTTTTCGACCAGATGTTGAAAGTCATCTGGAACCAACGTTCGCGGACCGGCGACACGGACCTTGGAACCGAGCTTGGTCAGCAGATGGATGTTCGAGCGGGCGACGCGGCTGTGGAGAATGTCGCCGAGGATGGCGACCTCGAGGCCGTCGATCTTGCCCTTATGCTCGCGGATGGTCATAGCGTCGAGCAGCGCCTGCGTCGGATGCTCGTTCGAGCCATCGCCGGCGTTGACGATAGCGGCACGCGAAACCTTAGCGAGCTGGTGCGGCACGCCGGCCGATCCGTGGCGGACGACAATGCAGTCGGGAGCCATCGCGTCGAGGTTCAGTGCTGTGTCGAGGAGTGTCTCGCCCTTGCTCAAGCTCGAGGAAGAGACGCTGATGTTAACGGCGTCGGCAGAGAGACGTTTGGCGGCAAGTTCGAAAGAGGTGCGAGTGCGGGTCGAGGCTTCAAAGAACAAATTGATGACCGTTTTGCCGCGAAGCGCCGGAACTTTCTTTACCTCGCGATTCGAGATCTCGCTGAAATTCAAAGCCGTATCAAGAATACCGGTGATCTCGATCGGCGTAAGATCGCGTATTCCTAAAAGATCTCGTCTTCGAAATGGTTTTTCCATCAACAAAAAAGCAAGGCCAAAACCTTGCTTATAAATCATTCACTCGGCCGTTCGAAAATGCCGACGGCCTCGACGTCGTCGAATTCTTTGAGCATCACCTTGATGATCTCGCTCGATTTCGTCGGCACGGTTTTCCCTATGAAATCGGCCTGGATCGGCAATTCGCGGTGCTCGCGGCCCCGGTCGATGAGGACGGCGAGCTGGACCTTTTTCGGGCGGCCAAAATCCATCAGTTGGTCGAGCGCGGCGCGGATCGTGCGTCCCGTATAAAGGACGTCGTCGACCAGGACAATATTCTTGCCCTCAATATCGTCATCAAGCTCCGTCCGGTTTACGACCGGATTGGCGCCGACGGTTGACAGGTCGTCGCGGTAGAGCGTGATGTCGAGAATGCCGTAAAGCGGCTGCGAGTTCTCGAGCTTTTCGATCTTGTCGCGGATCCGTTCAGCCAGCGGGACGCCGCGTCGACGAATGCCGACCAGATACAGGCCGTCCGCGCCGTTGTTCTTTTCGACGATCTCGGACGCGAGCCGCCGCAGGGCACGATTCATCGACGTCGCGTCCATGATCCGCGACTTTTCCACTAGGTTGAATTCGTCTGCCATTCGAAGGGCAATCGTAGCAAACGGCGTTTCAAAGTTCAAAGTTAAGGTTCAAGTTGGGATAAACGCACGGTTTGACTAGAATCTAAACCGACCGATGAGCAGCCTCTGGGAAAAGATGATCCGTCCGTTGATGTTCAGCGTCGACGCCGAGCGCGCTCACGAGATGGGCATCGAGGCGTTGAAGCTCGGCCTCGCGTCGCCGTTCTATTGCGAAAATGACTCGTTCGGCTATGGCGAGATCGAGCGTTTTGGGTTGAAGTTTCCAAATCCGGTGGGCATCGCGGCCGGCTTTGATAAAAATGGCGTGGTTGTTGATGAGCTCGCGTCGCTGGGCTTCGGCTTTGTCGAGGTCGGTACCGTTACCTACGAACCTCAGCCCGGAAATGACAAACCGCGTCTTTTCCGGCTCACCGAGGACAACGCCCTGATCAACCGCCTTGGATTCAACAACGACGGCGCGGCGGTGATCGCTGAGCGACTGGCAAAGCTCCGGCGACGGTGTGTCGTCGGGGTGAATATCGGCAAGAACAAGGATGTTCCCAATGAAAAGGCGATCGAGAACTACCTGGCTGCGTTCGAGCTGGTCCGTCCCGTCGCCGACTATGTTGCTGTGAATGTTTCGTCCCCGAACACTCCTGGCCTGCGCGACCTGCAACAACCCAACGAACTTGACGATCTGCTGTCCGCGCTCCAGCGTCACAATGACGGAACGCCTCTGCTGGTCAAGATCGCTCCCGACCTCGCAACGCCCGAGATCGAGTCGATCGTCGATGTTTGTCTGAAGAATCAGATCGCCGGTGTCATCGCCACGAACACGACGGTCTCGCGGGATGGCTTGAAGACAGCCCACATCGATAAGTTCGGGTCCGGCGGCGTGAGCGGAAGGCCATTGGCGGCGCGGGCGAATGCGGTCATCTCGACCATCTACAAAAACACAAACGGTCGGCTGCCGATCATCGGTGTCGGCGGCATTTTCACTGCACAGGATGCATTTGACAAGATCGCCGCCGGAGCGTCGCTTGTGCAGGCTTATACGGGCTTTATATATGGCGGGCCGACGTTCGCGAGGGAAGTCAACCTGGGCCTGGCCACGCTTCTAAAAGCACGAGGTTTCCTATCCATCGATGAGGCGGTGGGCTCGGCAAATCGGGCCGATCGTGATACTGCGCCCGTTTGACACCTCTCTCTCAGACGCTATAATTACACCTTTGTCTTTTGCGAGCAGAATTTCGCAATAGGATTTATTGACAATGGAGATCGAACTTTCGAAAGTCGGCCCGGTCCCCAAAAAGCTTGAACTCACGTTCGATGCGGCCGAGATCGACCTCGATGATATCGGCAGGTTGGCCGGCGAAGCGGTTTTTCAGGGAGAGGTTTTTGGCCGCCACGGCCGGGCACACGTTGCGGGAACGATCACAGCCGAGGTGGCCACTCCTTGCTCACGATGCCTCGAGCCGGTCGATGAGCAACTCGAGATCGCGTTTGACGACGTGTTCGTCGATGCGAGCGAAGAGCCGACCGTCGCCGACGCTGAGATCTCGCAGGAAGAGCTGGACGAATCACTTGTCATCGGCGGCAAGGTCGATATGGCCGAGGTCGTCCGCGAACAGATATTGCTGGCGATGCCCGAGCAAGTGTTCTGTATCGAAGATTGCAAAGGTTTGTGCCCAAAATGCGGCTGCAACCTTAATTTGATAGATTGTAACTGTGCCGATGACGATATTGACCCGCGTTGGGCGGCACTGAAGAATTTGAACTGAGAGATAATATATGCCAAATCCAAAACGCAGACATTCGCACGCACGCACTCGCACCCGACGTGCCCACGATGCGCTGAAAACGCCCCAATTCTACCTCGACAAAGACACCGGCGAGGCCAAGCAGCCGCACCGCGTCGACCCCAAAACGGGCACCTACAAGGGCCGCCAGATAATCGACGTTAAAGAAACCGAATAAGAGTTTTGTCAGTT
>Ga0163161_10001252_pt1 | contig 19004 bp, 15 predicted proteins | sample S45metaG_FD_129847 | JGI IMG/M metagenome (GOLD analysis project Ga0163161, IMG submission 129847) | Switchgrass rhizosphere microbial communities from Kellogg Biological Station, Michigan, USA - S4-5 metaG | ecosystem: Host-associated > Plants > Roots > Rhizosphere > Soil | place: USA... | reverse complement strand
TTCGTTTTTGCCATCTCCATATTTGTGAATAAATATTTATGTTAAAGAAAAGATAATCAAGGGGCAAAGGTAAGCAATTTATTCAAATTTATCAATATCTTGCCCCGATGTTTTGTTGGGATAATATAAATACCCAAATTGCACCCGAATATATTAAAGCTCGGTTTGGAAGTTATAAATACTATAGCGGCATTAAAAATGTTGCTTCAGCCACGTAAATTGGCTAAACAAAAAATTGCTCTGGTGCCCACAATGGGCGCTTTGCATAAAGGACACGTTTCTCTGATTAAGATCGCTCAGCAAAATGCAGATATAGTGGTATGCAGTGTTTTTGTGAATCCCACTCAATTTACCGACCCGAAAGACCTTGAAAAATATCCACGCCCCCTGGAACATGATATTGAAATGTTACAGGATGCTGGTTGTGACTATGTGTTTATGCCATCAGTAAAGGAGATGTATCCCGCTCCGGAACAGTGGCACATTGATCTTGGCAATGCAGAATTTCTGCTGGAAGGAGAATTCAGGAAGGGGCATTATCAGGGGGTAACGCAGGTCGTTAAAAAACTTTTTGATTTTGTTGATCCGGATTTTGCGCTCTTCGGGCAGAAGGACTTCCAGCAGGTGCTGATGATCCGTAACATGGTAGCATACTTTGGTCTCACTCTCCAAATCATCTCCTGTCCTATTATAAGAGAAGAAGATGGGCTGGCAATGAGTTCAAGGAATATCCATCTGTCAGCAACTGACCGGGAGAATGCGCTTGTGCTTAGCAGGGCATTGCAATATGTTCAGGATAATTTCAGTTCACTTACTATAGAGGAATTGCTTGCCAGGGCCATCCAGATGATCAATGATACTGAAGGAGTCCAGCTTGATTATTTTACAATAGCCGATACTGAAACACTTCTTCCTGTGCATGTAAAGGAAAACAAACAAGTGGTTGCCCTGGTAGCTGCAAAGGTTGGTGAAACACGATTGATCGATAACATGATCCTCAACTGACAACATTTGCAGGATATCAATCAAACTTTATCTAACTTTGCTCCATGATTATCGAGATATTAAAATCGAAAATACACCGTGTTAGAGTAACACAGGCTGAATTGAACTATGTAGGCAGTATTACTATCGATGAAGACCTGATGGATGCTGCCCAGATTATAGCCAATGAAAAGGTGCAGATCGTTAATAATAACAATGGCGCCAGGTTTGAAACCTATGTGATCAAAGGTGAGCGTGGTACCGGAACAGTATGTCTGAACGGCGCTACGGCAAGGCTGGTACAGGTGGGTGATATATTAATTATTATGTCTTACGGCTCCCTGCCTATAGAAGAGGCTAAAAAGTACAATCCTATTCTGGTGTTTCCGGATGATAATAACCGTCTTTTAAAATAAAATATTACTTAATTTTTTTAGTAAAATAAGCTTGTAGTAAAAATACTATGCATCCATAGTATTTCCGATTGGAAATACTAAATTTGGTTAAATGTATTTTGCTAGATATAATTATTATGCTATTTCAATTAAGTGAAGAACAATTGATGATCCAGCAGGCAGCAAGGGATTTCGCACAGAATGAACTAAAGCCCGGCGTGATTGAAAGAGACGAGCACCAAAAATTCCCGGCCGGACAGGTGAAGAAACTGGGAGAGCTGGGCTTTCTTGGGATGATGGTATCGGAGAAATACGGGGGGAGCGGGCTCGATGCGCTGTCTTATGTGCTGGTGATGGAAGAGCTTTCCAAAATCGATGCTTCTACCTCAGTAGTTGTTTCCGTTAACAACTCCCTGGTTTGTTACGGACTGGAAGCCTATGGTTCTGAACTGCAGAAGGAAAAATACCTGGTCCCTCTTGCTTCGGGACAACAGATCGGTGCGTTTTGTCTTTCAGAACCCGAAGCGGGTTCTGATGCTACTTCCCAGCATACTACTGCTGAAGATAAAGGTGATTACTACCTTTTAAACGGAACAAAGAACTGGATTACCAATGGTAGCACTGCTTCTACTTATCTGGTGATTGCGCAAACACATCCTGAGCTAAAACATAAAGGAATCAATGCTTTTATCGTAGAAAAAGGGATGGAAGGATTTACTGTCGGGCCAAAAGAGAACAAGATGGGCATTCGTGGCTCAGATACGCATTCGCTGATGTTTGATGATGTGAAGGTGCCTAAAGAAAACAGGATCGGCGAGGATGGTTTCGGTTTTAAGTTTGCGATGAAAACCCTTGAAGGTGGGCGGATAGGGATAGCTGCACAGGCGCTGGGTATTGCAGCGGGAGCTTACGAACTGGCCCTGGCCTACTCTAAACAAAGGAAATCTTTTGGAAAGCCGATATCTGATCATCAGGCGATCGCTTTTAAGCTGGCGGATATGGCTACAAAGATTGAAGCCGCAAGAATGCTCGTTTACAAGGCCGCCTGGCTCAAGGATCAGGGACTTTCATACACATTAGCCGGTTCTATGGCGAAATTATTTGCGTCTAAAGTAGCAATGGATGTAACAGTTGAAGCCGTACAGGTTCACGGCGGTTATGGGTTTGTAAAAGAATACCACGTTGAGCGTTTGATGCGTGATGCTAAAATCACCCAGATCTATGAGGGGACTTCTGAGATCCAGCAACTGGTGATTTCCAGGGAAATTCTGAAATAAGATTTTTGATATATCCCTTAGGTTGAATTTACTTCTACCCGTGGTTTGTTTTGCTCATATGCACTTCTAAAATATAACAACTGCACCACTAGAGCACTATAATATAGGTAATAGTGCTTTAGTGGTGCAGTTGTAGTAGTTTTATGATGCTGTTGTCTAAAATAAACTACGGAACAAAGTGAGTACAAATCCCTTTGGATGTGTTATCTTTTGATATTAATCATCGCTTCCTGCAATAGCACCAAATACAGCTTTGATTAAGGCAACAACAATTGCCAAAAATGCGGCTGCAAAGAAACCGCTGGTATTGAAACCTGACATGATGCTGTCTACCAAAAGTATCATCAGGACAGTGATAATAAAAGACATTAAACCGAGGGTAAGGAAGTTGATAGGAAACGTAAGTAGCCTTAGTATCATTCCAATAGTAGCATTTGCAAGTGCTATCAGGATTGCTGCTATAATTGCAGTTCCAAAACCAGCAATATGTACTCCTGGCACAAGATACGCGCCCAGCAACATAGCGAGGCCCATCAATAAAATTTCAATAATAAACCTCATAATGTGTAATTTTATAAAATGTACAAATACCTGATTATTTTACCACTGGTATTCTTTTTAGTGGTTTGTTTGATTTCCTGTTCGCCTGCAAATAATAAGCCAGTAATGATCAGCTTTTCGCCGGACAGTAGTGTAATAGTCTTTTCCAGGGTCGACCCGGCAGGTCTGCTTGAGATCAGGAATACTCCCGGTATTGATACATCCTTCTCTTCTATACTTTCTGTTATGGAAATACCAGGTGAAAATGATTCTTCAGGGTTTGAACATGAGTTTCGGGGACGGTTGGCTATTTCAGACAGTAATATAGTTTTTACCCCGATTGTGGCATTCTCCAATGGGAAAATTTATCAGGTCGTGTGTTACCTTAATGCTAAATTTGGTAACGCAGCTATGATGTTGACAGGTAAGCTGGATCATAAGGTAAAACCGCAAACAGTAATTCTCAGCCGCTGATAATTAGATACAGGAGTTTAAGCTGCAGCCATTCAAAAGCGCTTATAAGCTCTCTATTTCCACAGTTGAAAGCTGAGTCAGTCGGGCAATCATATCTATAGGCATTTTTTCCTGTTTCATCTGAGTAGCGATCTCCTTTGCTTTTTTATGCCGGCCTTGCTCAATACCTTGCTCAATGCCTTGCTCAATGCCCTGTTCAATGCCCTGTTCAATGCCCTTTTCAATGCCTTCTTTCAATCCTTCTTCCGCAGCTCTTTCTTTAGCATATGCAATAGAATTTTCATAATCCCACTGAGCTTTTAAATTCGAATCATACATTTCTTTCTCCTCCTTAGTTAAGTTGGTAATTTCGGCGATCTTGAGTACTTTCTGAAATATACCCTTGTTGAAAGCAGTAGGATCGCTCTCTAAATTACTCATATGTTTTAACAAGAACAGCCAGCGGTCAAGATCTGTTTCCAGTTCGGCTTCTGTCTTCACAAATTTAGGTAATTCTAAAAACTTATAGTTCAACTTGTGGTAAAAAATTTCTCCCGTATAGGTGTTGGTTAGCGCAACATTATGCAGATACTGGCTTGGAGGACTGTCTTTAAAATTGAAATCAAGAATAGCTACCAGGAATATTTCCTTTAATTCGATATTCCAATGGCTGCTACCTTTTGGTAATTGTTCATTGATTAGTCTGGATGTATAAAATACTGCGCGGTCCCTGAAGTTCTTTTGTTCTGCCTTCTGCATTTCAATTATGAATTGCTCCCCATTATTGCCTGTACAGAGAAAGTCGAAGAATACTTTTTTGGCATCCTTGTTATCCCCCGCGTGTTCAGTTGGACCATAGGTTAGGTCTTTAATTTCTTTTTGACCGTCCAGTAATTGGTTCAGGAAATTAATCAATACATCCTTATTGGACTCAGAACCAAATATATGTTTAAATCCAAAGTCACTCAAGGGGTCAATAAATCGTGGTGTTGACTGTATCATGATTTTGTTTAAATGTTAATAAGCAAACTTAATAAGTTAATTTAATATATTTAAAATTAAATTTTGATGTTGATTAACAAGTTTTGACTAACTAAAAAACTTTTAAATGGATCTAGCAAAATTTAGAAATGAATTTGTAAATTAGACAATACACACTGAATGACTTACGGATATACAAGGCATTTTTATTTTTGAAATAAAATTCCTACATTTGCACTGAAATAGAGGGCGAGAGGGGGCAGATGTCCCCTCTTTTCTTTTATCCGCAAATTGGTTTATGCAAGTAGAGAAGAGAGTAATAGAATTAATTGAGGAAAAGATTTCGGACAGACCGGAGTTATTTTTAGTTGAGGTAAAGATGTTGCCGAACAACAAACTTATAATTCATGTGGATGGCGATGAAGGGATCAGTATTCAGGATTGTGCTGCCATCAGCAGACATGTAGGGTTTCATCTCGAGGAAGAAAATACGATTGAGAAAGCGTATAACCTTGAGGTTTCTTCTCCGGGTGTTGGCGAGCCTTTAAAACTGAAAAGACAATATCAAAAAAATATTGGGCGCGATTTGAGTGTTAAACTTACTGGTGGGGAAATAATGGAAGGTAAATTGCTGGAAATGAATGACGCTGCCATTACGATCGAGGCCAAAGTAAAAGAAAAGGGTAAAAAGGCACAGCTGGTGGAAACCAGTATTGACTTTGATAAAATAATAGAAACAAAGGTTTTAATTTCATTTAAATAAAAATGAGCAATATTAATTTAATCGATTCATTTCAAGAATTCAAAGAATTCAAGAACATCGACCGTCCTACGGTGATCAGTGTGCTGGAAGAGGTATTTCGCAGTATGCTGCGTAAGAAATATGGTACTGATGAGAATTGTGATGTGATTGTAAACCCTGACAACGGTGATTTGGAGATCTGGCGTACAAGAAAAGTAATGGAAGATGGCTTTTCTGAAGATGATGATCTGGAAATTGAACTGGCAGAGGTGAAACAGTTAGATGCTGATATGGAAGTTGGTGACGACTACATTGAGCAGATCACTTTAGAGAGTTTTGGAAGACGTGCTATTTTAGCTGCCCGCCAGACCCTTGTTTCCAAAGTACTGGAATTAGAGAAAGACGAAATCTTTAAGAAATATAAAGACAGGGTTGGAGAAATTGTAACAGGAGAAGTTTACCAGGTTTGGAAAAAAGAAACATTGGTACTGGATGATGAAGGCAATGAATTAATGATGCCTAAAACAGAACAGATTCCTGCCGATTATTTCAAAAAAGGTGATACCGTCCGTGCGGTGATCCTGAAAGTGGATATGATGAACAGTACACCTAAGATCATCATTTCAAGGATTGCTCCGGAATTCCTTCAGCGTTTGTTTGAAATTGAGGTTCCTGAGATCTTCGATGGTTTAATCACCATCAAAAAGATTGTTCGTGAACCAGGTGAGCGCGCTAAGGTAGCTGTAGAGTCATATGACGACAGAATTGACCCGGTTGGTGCTTGTGTGGGGATGAAAGGATCACGTATCCATGGAATCGTAAGAGAATTGAAAAATGAGAACATTGATGTGATCAATTTCACTAACAATATATCATTGTATATCACAAGGGCGCTTAGTCCTGCGAAAATTACATCGATAAAACTGGATGATGTGACTAAACATGCTTCGGTTTATCTGAAACCTGATCAGGTTTCACTGGCAATTGGCCGTGGTGGTCATAATATCAAACTTGCCGGTAAATTGACGGGTTATGAAATTGATGTTTACCGTGAGGCCGGTGAAGAAGATGAGGATGTGGATATCGAAGAATTCTCAGATGAAATCGATAGCTGGATCATTGACGAGCTGAAAGCAATCGGATGTGATACAGCAAGAAGTGTACTGGCACTGTCAGTGGATGAATTAGTAAAAAGAACTGACCTGGAAGAAGAGACGATTAAAGAAGTCATCAGTATCCTTCAGTCAGAATTTGAGTAAGCGTTAACTTGATCAATTAAAAAACAAATATATACGGATGGGGATTGCATGGAATTTGCGATCTTCATACTGATAAAAAACAATTTGTACTGATGAAAAAACAAGAATAAACGTTACTTTTGTATAAGAATTAAGTAAAAATAGGAGATCAATGTCAGACGACAAACCAATAATTTTATTCAAAGCAGTTAAGGAACTTAACGTAGGGATAGCTACGGCCGTTGAGTTTTTAGAAAAGAAAGGCTTTTCTGTTGAGAATAAACCCACTACCAAACTCTCCCGAGATATGTATAATGCATTATTGAAGGAGTTTCAGGGTGATAAAATCGTAAAGGAAGAAGCCAATCAAATTGTCATTGGTAAAATTCGTCGTGATGAGCCTGAAGTAACTGAGAAAGCTGCTGAAGCACCCAGAAAAAATGTTGAATTTGAAAACGAAGGGATCTTAATCAAGAACCTTCATTCCTATACACCTCCTGTTGAGAAACACAAGGAAGAAGTGCCTGTGCAACCTGTTAAAGAAGTTGCAGCAGAAAAGGAACCTGAAAAGGTTGAAGAAGGAACATTGAAAGGTGTTAAAATCGTAGGTAAAATTAACCTTGATGATTTAAACTCTAAAACACGTCCTGTTAAGAAAGAAGAAGTTGCGGCTCCTGAGGTTGTTAAAGCTGAAGAACCTGTAGCTCCTGCTGCGCCGATTCCGGCAGTAAAACCTGTAGAAGTCATTCCGGAAGCACCGAAGTCGGTTCAGGAGGAAGTTAAACCGGTTGAGAAACCAGTTGAACAACCTGCTGAGGTTAAAGCCGAAGTGGTTAAACCTGCGGAAGAAGTAAAAATAGAAGAAAAACCTATACCTGTGGAATCACCAGTTGTCAAAGCAGAACCGGTTAAAGATGTAGTAGCACCAAAACCTGATAAACCTGACGAAGTTGAGGTAATCAAAGCGCGTTCGGTGAAACTTTCCGGACCAAATATTATTGGTAAAATCGTCTTGCCTACAACACCTGAGCGGAAATCACAGCCTGTGGCTTCTTCAGCTGAAAGTAACGATGCGAAGAGAAAACGCAAACGCAAAAAGACTCCGGGAGCACCTGGGCAACAACACCCGCAATCCGGTGGCCATCAGGCCCCTGCCGGACAGCAAGGTGCTGGTGGAAGTCATCATACGCCGGCTACTCCTGCAAGACCTGCCGGAGCACCAACGTTTACTAACAGACCTGATTTCAGGAACAACACAAATAATACAGCCAACAGGCCTAACTTTAGAAACAGCAAGCCCGGAGCAACAGGCGGTCCTAAAGAAGAACCTACGGAAAAAGAAATACAAGACCAGATTAAAGCCACGCTTGCACGTTTAAGCGGAGCAGGTAAATCTGGTAAGTTCGCACAGCGTGCAAAACTACGCCGTGGTAAACGTGATGATGTAGCCTTGTCAGCGGAAGAAGCTGCAATGGAGCTGGAATCGCAGTCCAAAGTGTTAAAGGTAACAGAATTTGTTACGGCTAATGAGTTGGCAAGCATGATGGATGTACCGGTAACTAAAATTATTGGTACATGTATGAGCCTGGGTATGTTCGTATCCATCAATCAGCGTTTAGATGCAGAAACATTAACTATTGTTGCTGACGAGTTCGGTTATGAAATCCAATTTGTAAAACCGGATGATGAAGGTGACAGCATTATTGAGGAATCTGATGAGCCGGAAGATTTAATTCCTAGAGCACCGGTAGTGACGATTATGGGTCACGTCGATCATGGTAAGACCTCATTACTGGATTATATCAGGAAAGCGAATGTAGTAGCCGGTGAGGCAGGGGGTATAACCCAGCATATTGGTGCCTACATGGTAACTACACCAACAGGTAAGAAAGTTACCTTCCTGGATACACCGGGTCACGAGGCCTTTACAGCGATGCGTGCACGTGGTGCCAAGGTTGCAGATATTGCAATTATTGTTGTAGCTGCAGACGATGCCGTGATGCCGCAAACAAAAGAAGCAATCAGCCATGCTCAGGCAGCTGGTGTGCCTTTAGTATTTGCCTTCACAAAAATTGATAAACCAGGAGCTAATTCTGATAAAATCCGTGAGCAATTATCCATCATGAATATTCTTGTAGAAGATTGGGGCGGTAAGTTCCAGTCGCAGGAAATTTCAGGTAAGAGCGGATTGAATGTAGATGCGCTTTTAGATAAAGTATTGTTAGAGGCTGAACTGTTAGAATTGACAGCAAATCCTAACAAACGTGCAACAGGTAGTGTAATTGAAGCTACTCTTGATAAAGGCCGTGGTATCGTAACAACAGTTCTGGTACAGGCTGGTACATTAAAAGTAGGAGATCCTATCCTTGCGGGCAGTTATAGTGGCCGTGTAAAAGCGCTGTTCAATGAACGCGGTCAGAAAGTAGATAAGGCTGGCCCATCAGTACCGGTACAGGTATTGGGTATGCAGGGGGCTCCTACGGCAGGTGATAAATTCAACGCAGTTGAAAACGAATCCGAAGCCAGGGAAATTGCAAACAAACGTTTACAATTGATGCGTGAGCAGGGCTTGAGAACACAGAAACATATCACACTGGATGAGATTGGCCGTCGTTTAGCGATTGGTAACTTTAAAGAGCTTAACCTGATTGTTAAGGGTGATGTGGATGGTTCAATTGAAGCATTAGCGGATTCATTGCTGAAACTGTCAACTGAAGAAATACAAATCAATATCATTAGTAAAGCAGTAGGTCAGATCTCAGAATCGGATGTATTGTTAGCTTCTGCTTCTGATGCGATTATCATCGGTTTCCAGGTTCGTCCATCTTCAGGTGCAAGAAAGCTTGCTGAGGCTGAACAAATTGATATCCGTTTGTACTCAATTATCTACGATGCGATCAACGAGATCAAAGCGGCGATGGAAGGTATGCTTGCTCCTGAATTCCAGGAGAAAATTACGGCTAACGTTGAGATCAGGGATACCTTTAAAATAACTAAAGTGGGTACCATCGCAGGTTGTATGGTACTTGATGGAACAATCACACGTAACAGCAAGATACGTATCGTGAGAGATGGAGTTGTCGTTTATACAGGTGAACTGGCTTCATTAAAACGCTACAAAGATGATGTTAAAGAAGTAGCCAGAGGTTACGAATGTGGTCTGAACATCCAGAATTTTAACAACATTGAGGTAGGTGACATCGTTGAAGCTTACGAACAAGTAGAGGTAAAAAGAAAACTCTAAGTTTAACTAATTATAATCAACACCCTGCCATGAATTCTTTAACCACACGGTTTTTAATTCTCGCAGGGTGTTTTTTTGTGCATACAGGTCTGTATGCACAAATGAGGTTCCCTGTCTGCGGCCCTCAGGTGCAATTTTACAGCAAAGATAGTCTTCGTATCATCACCTTTGGTGCAAGTACCGTAGAAGGCACACCTAAGCCTCTAAGTTTCCAGAGGCCATTGCAGGCTTATCTTGAAAATTGCTACCCCACGAAACCTCTTTTTATCTTCAATTTTGGTGTGGGGGGAGAAACAACCGGCCAGGGATTACTGCGTATCGATGCAGCATTAAATAATCAGGCTGATTTCTTCCTGGTGCTGATGGGAGCTAATGATGCGATCAGAATAACCGACAATCAGCAGCGTTTGAGCGAGACGATTAACAATATGCGGACGATCATCGGAAAAGCAAAAGCAAAGAGCCTTCCTGTAATTATCGGAACTGTCCAGTATTTCGTGGAAGAACGGGGGAGTCCGGCTGAACGCGTACAGGCCAGGAGAAGAAACAGAGTAATTGATCTGATCAATAATGCATACAGAAACCTAGCTGTTGAAACGGGTTCCAGGATTGCCGATATCAATTCTACAATGGGAAAAGATGTTTCGCTCTATTCAGATGGTGTACATCCCAACAGGCGTGGTTATGAGGTGGTCAGTATTGTCTGGTTTGATGCAATTAACCAGGAAATTGCGCAAAATTTTCAGTCGGTGGGAGTAGTTCAAAACTATCCAAATCCGGCAAACACTTATACGAAAATAGGATTTACATTAGCTTCTGCTGCCAGAATAAAAATTACGATGTATAGCAGTTCAGGACAAAATATGGGAGTTATCTTTGATGACTACAGGAATGCGGGTTATCAGGAAGAACAGATCTCTACATCTCAATACGCTGCCGGAATTTATATCCTGTATTATGAATTGCTCGGGTTGAGGTTTTCCAGGAAACTTATTATCCAGCATTAATCCAAATATTTGACTTCATCTCTAAAATTATTCTGTCCGACATAATTATAGTGCTCTTGATCTCATTTCTAAGGTCATTAGATATAACTTTTGATAGAAATTGTGTTTTTAAATAGAAAATGTGTTTTTTTATAGAATACTTTAACTATTAAATGCAGGAAACAGAAACTATATCCCCTAAGAAAAATTTTGATTTTGTAGATACAATCCGTTGTATTTCTATGTTTGGAATTGTTTTTGAGCATTCAACTGTACTTGATAATTTTGTTTACACTGATTTTTATACCAGTATGCTGCAGGCATCAGTGATGCAGTTTTTCAAATTTTCTACCATCGCCTTCTTTATCATTGCGGGATTTCTGATCAATTATAAACTAACGGAATATACTCCTTTACAATATCTTAAAAACCGGTTTAAGAATACAATTGGCCCTTGGGCCTTTTGGTTGAATACCCTGATTCTTCTCGATATTGTCAACCTATTTGTGAAGTATTATAAATATAATAAGGAGCGCCCCCTCTTGCCCACGTCTTTCTGGGAATATCTTGGAACGGAATATTATGAGATCATTGGTAAAACCAGTTTTTGGTTCATACTGAATTTTCTCATCTGCATCACCATATTGCTGATTTTTAAGAAATACCTGTATAAACTATCCTTCGGCATATTTTTATGTTTGCTATCCTTATTTTATAGTGTCAACCTTCATTATGGATGGGTGATCACGAGCCATACCACAGCTTTGTTTGGCTTTGTATTTTTCTTATGGCTTGGCGTATATTTCAGTACTAATTTTACAGCCATTCATAATTTTATCAAAAAGACCCCCACTGTTCAGCTCATTCTGGTGACTGCTGTTTTTTTTATCCTGGCTGATCTTGAAACGATATATCTCCAACATTCAGGGAGTATAGATTCATACAATACCCTGAGGATAACGAATATCTTTTATTCGCTGTCATTTTTTGCACTGCTGTTAAAAATTGATTCCATCCCCTTTATCAACAGCATGTTTCAGCCACGAAAAACAACTTATGGGATATACCTGATACATATGCTCGTACTTGTTCATCTGATCAGGGAAATTTGCAGGCCCTTCCATTTTCAGATGGATGCAATGTCAATTTGGGAACTAACCGGCTATTGTATATTCAGATTTCTGATTATCTATAGTATTAGTATGATTGTGGTAAGAATAATCATGAAAACTAAGTTCAGGTGGTCAATTGGATCATGATTCTTTTGTATCCCCGATTGCCTTGTAAAGCACTTCAAGGGTTTCATTTGCAGTTTTTGACCAGCTGAATTTTTTGGCTTGTTCCGTTCCTTTAGCGATATACAGCGAACGGGAATCTGTGTCAGCTAATAAATATGCTACTTTTGCACGCAGATCCTCTGCATTATTTAACTCGAAATACAAACCTGCATCACCAGCTACCTCAGGGAAGGAACTGTAATAAGGCAAGATCACGGGGCATCCTGAGGCCATGGCTTCAAGAACTGGTATTCCAAAGCCTTCGTATTCGCTTGGAAAAATAAAGCACTGAGATCGCCGGTAATAGGCCGATAATTCATCATCATGAAAATTCTGTTGAACCAGCTGCCTGCTTAGTCCCAACTGATCGATCATTGACAGCTCTTCAGGTGTGAAAGGGTTTCCTCCGGCACAAACAAAAAATAAATCAGGGTTAGATTTCAGAATTGGTGCAACGGCCCTCAGGGTAAATCCGAAATTCTTATAAACAGACCGGTTTCCAACAAACAGCAGATACAGATCAGGAAGATGAAGTTCCAGATCCGGATGATCGCTGATGGAATAAGCCATATTTACGATGTTAATTTTTGATTCGGATATATGAGGGTAAACCTTTAGGATATCAGCTTTTGTATTTTGTGAAATTGCTATGATCCTTGTCGCCTTTTCCATCAAAAGTTTTTTATTCGCAATGGTAGGGTCATCATTTGGGAAGTATTGAGGAAAAAGCTCATGTATCATGTCATGAATAGTCAGGACAAAAGGCTTTGTGAGGTGCGGCAGGAAATAGGGATCATAATAACTGGGTATAAAAACGTCAAAATCTCCCTTTTCCAGCAGTGCAAGTAGGTTTCTATCGTTCTTTTTCTTTAGTTTCCTGGGAAGGAAAGGGCGGAATATTTTGCCAAACCGGATTAAAAATGAATATTTATGCTGGAAACTTTCTTTAAATAAGGGGCTTTCCTTGTAATGAATATTGTCCGTGAACAGCAGTGGTAAGACTACTTCGGTCTGATCATTGTTTCTGAATTGCTGATATAATTCGGTGTAGTATCTGGAGATACCACCAAATTTCTGATCGTTAAAGGTCTGCGGGTCAATCAGTACTTTAATCATCTTTTATTAAATTTTGGCAGAAATAAAAGAATGAGGTTCATAAAGGCTTTAAGGATCTTCCAGGCAACGGTATATCTTTTTATAAAAAGGAATTGCTTTGCTTTGTTAAACTTATATTCACTGAACAGTATATAATCATCCGTAAATGCAGGGAAGTGTTTTTTGAGAGCGTGCTCACGCTCAATATTCATCATTTTATGATTATCCGGGTTTGAGGATATGCCAGTTGCATCATAGGTGGTGACCAGCATATTCAGGTGCTGATAAGAGATGTCTTTTTTACAGATAGCATAAACAAAAAACTCCCAGTCTGACACAATCTTAAATTCTTCATTATAAAAGAATAACTCATGAAAAAGTGACCTTTTAATAAAACTGGCCTGGTGAGATAAGTTCTGCTCATAAAAGAAGTTGAAAGTCAGTTTTTCTGGAAAAGTGACTTCTCTGCGATTGCCCGTTTCATCATATATTATATTTCCATAGTATATGCCGGAGCTGCCGTCTATCTGCTGATTCAGTTTCTCCATCACCAGCGGGTCATGCAGACAATCGCCACTGTTTAAGAAAAGAAGGTAATCTCCGGTCGCCGCCCGGATTCCCTTATTCATCGCATGATAGATGCCATTATCTGGCTCGCTGACGCAATAGGTTAAGGTGTCAGCAATTTCTTCAATGAGAATTTTGCTTCCGTCATTACTGTTTCCATCAATAATTATAAACTCGAAATCCTTGAAAATTTGGTTTTTAACGCTGTCGATAGTCTTTTGAAGACCATCCCTGTCATTATAATTAATAGTGATTATTGATGTTTTAAAATGCATACAAATTTCCTTGCTGATAAATCTCGGATTATTTTATGGTATTTAGAATTTCAAACAAATGTTTAATTTTCGCGGTGACATTTTCAGGAGAATATTGTTCAATGGCATGTGACGAATTATTCCTGATTGTAGCCCATAGGGTGGGCGATTCATATAACTCGATAATTTTAGTTACCAGAGCGGAGGTATTATCCCCCACCATTACGTCAATCCCGTCCCGCAGATCCATTCCTTCAACACCTATGCCCGTAGAAACGATAGGCAATCCGTATTCGAGGCTCTGACCTACTTTTCCCTTCATTCCGGCCCCGTATCTCAATGGGGCTACAAATATTCTATGATGGTAAAAGTATGCAGAAACGTCTTTTACGTAGCCCGGGACATTTATTCTTTCGGATTGTAGTGCCAGAATCTCCTCCGTTGGATTGCTGCCCAGCAGTGTTAATTTGACAGACGGATTTATTTTCCATACTTCTGGCATGATCTCCTCTGCCAGCCAATTTGCGGCATCCACATTTGGTTTATGAAAATAACCTCCGATAAATAGTATTCCAGTTCTGTCTTCAAACCCTGGGGTACTTTCATGAGGTATAATGCTTTCATGTATATTGGGAATGACAACAACATTTCCGATTAATTCATTCTTTAGCATCACCATCTCATCCTGCGTAATCGCAATGGTAATGTCAGCCTGTTTAGCTAGCTGAAGCTCTGTTTTTTTTGTTTCCTGCGCAAGCTGCAATATGGCGCTTTCTTTAGTTAAGTCTCCTTCACGCTGAAATCTTAGGAAATGAAGGTCTATCGTATCATAGATAAAGGAGCAATCTTTTTTATGATCGTAAATATAATTGAACAGTTCCCGGTTATCGGCTTTACACAACCATACAATATCTATTACAGGAAGCATTTTGATCAGGATTTTGACCATGCCCCTTCTGTTGGGGAAGCCATACAAAAGCTCAAACCCTTCAGCGATCATTTGTTCAGAATAATGTCCTCTTTTTTTACCGTCGTTTGGCAGAAAGATCACATGATAACCCAAAGATTTAACAATCTTCATGATTTTGAACAGGCGATTGGAACCTGAATCCTTATCCGGGGTAGGAATAGAATTGTCTATAAAAAGAATTGTCTTTCCAGAATGGTACTTCCTGGCATCTTTTAGCGGATCTCCGGATGAATGATAGGATAACAGTTCGTTTTTCCACCTCTGTGCAAAACGTTGTTTATTGACAAGTACATCTTGCAGGCCATAAATATCTCCGGTATCGATCACTTTAGAGAGAGGCTGGTAGATGATTTTTTTGTGCAGTAAATGTCTCATGCCGAAACAAATATCAATAGCATCTAAAGACATAAAATCCCGGACATTACCGGAAAGCAATACTTGTGTCATGTCAGCTTTTCTAAACAGCAGACATTTTGTAACACCATCTGATTCCCTGATATAGTTATAATGAGGATGATCTGCACCAGCATATTTTCCATAAGCCTCTGCGGATAAGTTTTGACAGATCATCACCCCCGCCTCTTTTAACAGGCCATTCTTGTAAAGAATTTTACTGCCGGCACATCCCACTTCTGGATTTTCGAAAGTCTGAACTAATGGGTCGAGCCATTTTTCCTGTACCTGGATATTGTTATTCAAAATGCAGATGAATTCTCCTCTGGCGTATGCTACAACTGAATTCAGGGAATGGGTTTGCTGATCACTGTTTCTTAAATAGGTAAGCCCTTCTATATTTTTTTGAAATAATACATTGTATTGATCGTCAGAAGAACTGTCAACCACTATTACTTCAATGGGATATGAAGAGGTACCAGTTTTTTCTATAGATTTTAAACAATTGTAGATGTATGCCAGGCCGTCCTTTGCTTCTATTATGATACTGACTAATGGTTTCGGATTTCCTTCGATAGAAATTTTGGATTTTAAGATCTCATTGATACCTTTTAAGGGTAAGATCTCTTTAAAAACAAAATACCTGAAACCAAATAAGGTAGCAATCAGATCACGTATCTTTAAATAGATGATGTTCGAATTTTCAGGTGAATCAAAAGCAGAGTTTCTGGTGGAAAATAGGAGGAAGAAAGCCTGATAAGCATCTTTTTTAATCGTGACTGCGGCCGATAAAACGAGGAGCAACCTGAGCGCATACTTATCCCAAAAAGAAAAGTGTAAAACATACAAAGGAGATCTGCCGGATTGACGGCCGAGACTATACTTCTCAAGTATTTCAGATGATATCCTATAATTGTATTTATTTATCCACTGATGAACTTTCATGATAAATTGAATATAAGTATTTATTAATCGCTGCTGAAGCGTGGATTTTTTTATTTCCGGTAAGCGTTCCAAAGCGCGGATGGCAAATACTTAAGTGTGTTTACAGTAGAAGACAGAGGGTTTGCCAAAAGAGGTTTAATGAGCGCCCTGTTCTTTTCTTCAATGGTATTCCTGACTTTCCAATAAGCTTTATATTGTTTTTTGAATGCCTTATTATATATGCTGTCACTAATCAGCTGTTCTTCATACATCCAGTTCGTTACCTTTAATTCTTCTACAATATTAAGCCCGCTTTTATAGGCATTACCGCTAACATCCTTATCGTGTTTTCTGAAATAATTCAATACCTTCCCGCTAATGTGGACTTTCCCCTGACGGGCAATCTGAATCCAGAAAAACCAATCGCCACAAAATTTGAATTTGGTGAATTCTGAGGATACCTGTTTAAATGCATCTCTCCTGAATATGGCCATACTGGCATTATATATAGATACCTTCACCGCAAGATAATCATTGATAAAATCCTGGCTGTCCACAATTTCTGATAACGAGTGATGCTGTGAACGCCATTTGATCTGATTGGAAGCATCAACACAGCAAAGCTGGCAATAACTGAGCACACACTGGTCATCTTTCTCCATTCCTGAGACAAGTTCTTCGAGTAGAGAAGGTTCGCACCAGTCGTCACTTTCTGCAATCCATACATATTTACCAACAGCCAGGTTTATTCCTTTCTCCCATTGTAGAAAGGGACCTCCGCTATTCACATCATTGATCACAACGCGGCTGACCTTTGGGTGATCGGCATAGCTTTCTATGATCTCCCTGCTATTGTCAGAAGAACAATCATCCAGGATGATGACTTCGAAATTTCTGTAGGTCTGACAGAGGACAGAGTCTATTCTTTGCCTGAGAAAAGGAGCATGGTTGTAATTGGGAATAATAACAGATACATCTATCATTTTAATTTTATTTGGAGAGCTAATATAGAATTCCTGGAATATTAATATTAGTTTTCAGCAAATGTTTGCAGTTCTATAAGTCTGTTATACAGTCCTTTGTTTTTTATCAGATCCAGGTGTGTACCGCTTTCGATCACCTGTCCCTGATCAATTACAATAATCAGGTCTGCATTTTGTATCGTACTCAGACGGTGGGCAATCACAATTGACGTCCTGTTCTCCATCAGCTTGTTCAATGCATCCTGTACCAGCTTCTCTGATTCAGTATCAAGTGCAGAGGTAGCTTCGTCGAGCAGCATAATAGGAGGGTTTGCAAGAACAGCCCTTGCGATACAAAGGCGCTGTTTTTGTCCTCCCGACAATTTGTTCCCTCCGTCACCTATGTTGGTGTCATAACCATTTGCTGTATTCATAATGAAGCTGTCAGCATTGGCAATCTTTGCTGCCGCTATAATTTCTTCTCTTGTTGCATCAGGTTTAGAAAAAGCGATGTTATCCGCGATACTTTCATTAAATAAAATAGATTGCTGGTTTACTGTGCCCATCTGAGCCCTGAGGCTGTCCATCTCCACATCTTTGAGATCATGCCCGTCTATGGTAATAGATCCGGACACCGGGTCATAAAAGCGGGGTACAAGATCCATCAATGTAGTCTTTCCACCTCCGGAAGGTCCTACCAGGGCAACTGTCTGGCCTTTTTTTATCGTCAGGTTAATACCTTTTAAAATGGGTTTCTCACCATAATTGAAATCAACCTGATTAAACTGGATAGCCTCTTTAAAATCCGGCAAAACCACAGCATCAGGTTTATTCGTCATCGCAGGTTTTGTATCAATAAGGTCCAGGACGCGTTCTCCCGCCGCAATACCGGAATGTATACCGCTGAAAGAATCTGTGAGAGATTTAATCGGCTGCATCACTTGTGAAAAAGTGGCAATATACACCAGGAATTTTGGTGATGTCAGATCGCTGTGTGTATTCGTTAGAATCATGGTACCACCATAAAGGACAATACAAACTACCACCAGAACGCCCAGGGTTTGCGATATCGGTGAAGCCAGCTGTTGTCTTCTTACCATCTTCCTTGTCAGATTTGAATAGAAAATATTTTCATCGCCGAATTTCTGTTTTATCCGTTCAGAGGCGTTAAACGCCTTGATGATTTTTATGCCACCCAGTGACTCGTCAAGAAAGCCAATCATTTTGGCGAATGACTCATGTGCCTGTGTAGCCTGCTGTTTCAGCCGTTTAACGATTTTACTAATGATAAATCCGGATACGGGAATAACCAGCAGGGAAAACAAAGTAAGTTTTACAGATATTGAAAGTAACACACCTATAAAAAACAGCAGCTGTACGGGCTCCTTAAATACTACCTGAAGTGTATTGGTTACGGTAAACTGGACCACATTTACATCGGAAGCAACTTTAGCAATAATATCCCCTTTGCGTTCATTGCTGAAATAGCCTATATGAAGATCCATAATATTATTAAATACCGTCTTTCTGAGATTCAGCAAGGTGTGGACTCTTAAGTCTTCCATAAAACGCTGGGAAAAGTAGCGGAAGAAATTGGCCAGGAATACAGTAATTACTATGCCGACGCAAACAATTTCCAGGGTATATACTTTTCCGTAGGTAGTAATAGAATAATTGATGAATTCGCTTAAGCGTCCAACTATATCCAAAGAAGAAGCTTTT
>Ga0163161_10001250_pt1 | contig 19010 bp, 19 predicted proteins | sample S45metaG_FD_129847 | JGI IMG/M metagenome (GOLD analysis project Ga0163161, IMG submission 129847) | Switchgrass rhizosphere microbial communities from Kellogg Biological Station, Michigan, USA - S4-5 metaG | ecosystem: Host-associated > Plants > Roots > Rhizosphere > Soil | place: USA... | reverse complement strand
GGACTACAGAGTCCGCTGTTTCGATTCCGCCGAATCCTTTCTCTCCCGATACGACCCGCGCGAAGTCGCCTGTTTGATCGTCGACATCCGCATGGCCGGCATGACCGGCCTCGAATTGCAGGACCGGCTGATCGAGCGGCGCTCTCCGTTGCCGATCGTGGTCATCACCGGCCACGGCGACGTGCCGATGGCGGTCGACAGCATGAAGAAGGGCGCGATGGACTTCATCCAGAAGCCCTTCAACGACGAAGAGCTCGTCACACTGGTCGAGCGCATGCTCGAACACGCGCGCGGCGCCTTCACGCAGCACCAGCAGTCGGCCAGCCGCGATGCACTGTTGTCCAAGCTCACCGGACGCGAGGCGCAGGTGCTCGAGCGCATCGTCGCCGGCCGCCTGAACAAGCAGATCGCCGACGACCTGGGCATCAGCATCAAGACGGTGGAGGCGCACCGCGCCAACATCATGGAAAAGCTCAACGCCAACACCGTGGCCGATCTTCTGAAGATCGCCCTCGGACAGGCGGCCCCCGCGGCCAAGGCCTAGAAGCTATTTCCCCGATAGCAATGCATATCCCCCACGCCTGCGCAAGCGGGCGTTTTTACTTGGAAAATCGAAACCGATGACCGCCCAACTGATCGACGGCAACGCCCTCGCCAAAACCATCCGAGCCGAAGTCGCAGGCCGCACCGCCGCACTCAAGGCCCGTGGCGTGAACCCGGCTCTTTCCATCATCCTCGTGGGCGAGGACCCGGCCAGCCAGGTCTACACAAAGCACAAGGTCAACGACAGCACGCAGACGGGCCTCGAGGCCACGCTGGAGACCTACCCCGCCGACATGACCGAGGCCGACCTGCTGGCCCGCGTCCGCGCCCTCAACGACGACCCCGAGGTGCACGGCATCCTGGTTCAGTTGCCGCTGCCCAAGCACATGGACAGCCAGAAGGTCATCGAGACCATCTCGCCCGCCAAGGACGTCGACGGCTTCCACGTCGCCAGCGCCGGTGCGCTGATGACCGGCGCTCCTGGCTTCTGGCCCTGCACGCCGCACGGCTGCATGAAGATGCTCGAAGCCATCGGCTACGACCTGCGCGGCAAGCATGCGGTGGTCATCGGCCGCAGCAACATCGTCGGCAAGCCGATGGCGATGATGCTGCTGGCCAAGAGCGCCACCGTGACCATCTGCCACAGCGCCACGCAAGACCTGGGCGCCATCACGCGGCAGGCCGACGTGATCGTCGCCGCCGTCGGCAAGCTGAACCTGCTCACGGCCGACATGGTGAAGCCCGGCGCCGTCGTCATCGACGTCGGCATGAACCGCAAGGCAGACGGCAAGCTCGCAGGCGACGTCGATTTCGACGCCGTGAAGGAAGTGGCCGGGTGGATCACCCCCGTGCCCGGCGGCGTCGGCCCGATGACCCGCGCCATGCTGCTCGCCAACACCCTTGAAGCCGCCGAACGCGCCGCAAAGTAACTTTCATGGCCATGACTAACAACCCCCTTCTCGACTTCACCGATCTCCCGTTGTTCGACCGCATCAAGCCCGAACACGTGGCCCCCGCCGTGGACATCCTGCTGGCGGAAGGCGAAGCCAATCTGGAGACTGTGGTCGCGCCGGAGTTTCCCGCCGATTGGCTCAAGATTTCGCAGGTGCTCGACGTAGGCGGAGAGCGGTTCACCCGCGCCTGGAGCGCCGTCGGCCACCTCAACGCCGTGGCCGACACGCCCGAATTGCGTGCCGCCTACAACGAAGCCATGCCCCGCGTTACCGCGTTCTGGACCCGGGTGGGGTCCGACGAACGGCTCTACGCCAAGTACAAGGCCATCGACGTCGCCACGCTCAATGCCGAGCAGCGCCAGGCGCACCGCAACGCCGTGCGCAACTTCGTGCTTGGTGGCGCAGAGTTGCAGGGCGACGCCAAGAAGCGCTTCGCCGACATCCAGGAACGCCAGGCCGAGCTCAGCCAGAAGTTCAGCGAGAACGCACTCGATGCCACCGATGCCTTTGCGTACTACGCCAAGCTCGGCGAACTCGAAGGGGTGCCCGAAGACGTGGTGAGCGCAGCGCGCTCTGCCGCCGAAGCCGATGGCAAAGACGGCTACAAGCTCACGCTCAAGATGCCCTGCTACCTGCCGGTGATGCAGTTCGCCAAGAGCAGCGCCTTGCGCGAAACGCTCTACCGCGCCTACGTCACGCGTGCGAGCGAGTTCGGCGACGCGGCCTTCGACAACACCACGCTGATCACCGATATCCTCGCGCTGCGCGAAGAAGAGGCCAAGCTCCTGGGCTACAAGAATTTCGGCGAACTCTCGGTCGTGCCGAAGATGGCCGAATCGCCCGAGCAGGTTGTCAAGTTCCTGCGCGATCTGGCGACCAAGGCCAAGCCATATGGCGAACGCGATCTCGCGGACCTGCGTGCCTTTGCTGCCGAGCAACTGAACATCACCGACCCGCAGCCCTGGGACTGGAGCTACATCGGCGAGAAGCTCAAGGAAGCGCGCTATGCCTTCAGCGAACAGGAGGTGAAGCAGTACTTCCCCGCGCCGAAGGTGATGGCGGGTCTCTTCAAGATCGTCGAGACGCTGTTCGAGGTGTCGATCCGCCGCGACAGCGCGCCCACGTGGCATCCGAGCGTCGAGTTCTACCGCATCGAACGTGCGGGCCAGAAGGTCGGCCAGTTCTACCTCGATCCCTCCGCGCGTGCCGCCAAGCGCGGCGGCGCCTGGATGGATGACGTGCGCGCCCGGTGGCTGCGCCCCGACAACGGCGTGCTGCAGACACCGGTCGCGCAACTGGTCTGCAACTTCGCGAGCGGCGTGGACGGCAAGCCGCCGCTGCTCACGCACGATGACGTGACCACCCTCTTCCACGAGTTCGGCCACGGCCTGCATCACATGCTCACCCAGGTGAACGAGCGCGACGTCTCGGGCATCAGCGGCGTGGAGTGGGACGCGGTCGAGCTGCCGAGCCAGTTCATGGAGAACTTCTGCTGGGAGTGGGACGTGCTCAGCCACATGACGGCCCACGTCGACACCGGCGAGCCGCTGCCACGCGCCCTCTTCGACAAGATGACCGCCGCCAAGAACTTCCAGAGCGGCCTGCAGACGCTGCGCCAGATCGAGTTCTCGTTGTTCGACATGCTGCTGCACACCGAGTATCACGCGGCTGCGGCGAAGCCCGGCGATGTGATGGCGCTGCTGGGCAAGGTGCGCAGCGAAGTGGCGGTGATGCCCTCGCCGGCCTTCAGCCGCACGCCGAATACTTTCAGCCACATCTTCTCGGGCGGCTACGCGGCCGGCTACTACAGCTACAAGTGGGCCGAGGTGCTGAGCGCCGACGCCTATGCGGCTTTCGAGGAAACCGTGGGTGCCGATGGCGAGCCGAACATCGAGACCGGCCGCAAGTACCGCCAGGCCATCCTGGAGGCTGGCGGCAGCCGCAGTGCCATGGATTCGTTCAAGGCTTTCCGCGGCCGCGAGCCCCAGCTTGATGCATTGCTGCGACATCAGGGCATGGCCGAGGCCCAGCCTGCTTGATGCGGCGCTGAAGCTTGCGATACTCGGGAGATGTATCTGACGTCTTACAAATTCCCGTCGCATCGCCTGACCGGCCTCGCCCTGCTGCTCGTCGCCGCAAGTGCGATGGCCCAGCCGATCTATCGCAACGTCGACAAGAACGGCAAGGTCACTTTCTCGGACCGCGCGCCAACGGCCAGCACCGAACCGGCAGCGGCCCCGCAAGGCGCCAGTTCACCGGCCAACACGGCAGGGCTGCCCTACGAGTTGCGGCAGGTGGCGCAGCGGTATCCGGTCACGCTGTACACGAGCGAAGACTGCGCACCCTGCAGCGCGGCCCGCACGCTGCTCACCACGCGCGGCATTCCGTTCGAGGAACGCACGGTCAAGAGCAATGAAGAAATCGAGGCGCTGCAGCGCCTGAGCAGCCAGAGTTCGCTGCCGCTGCTCACTATTGGCTCGCAGCAGCTCAAGGGCTACGGTGATGCGGAATGGTCGCAGTACCTCGATGCGGCAGGTTACCCCAAGAGCAACAGCCTGCCCGCGGGCTACCGCAATGGGCCGGCCCGCCCTCTGGTCGCGGCACAGCAGGCGGCTCCAACTCCCCGCGCCGCAGCAGCACCCGCCGCGCAACCAGCGCCGCCGCCCGCTGCACCGAGCGATCCGGGTGCGGGCAACCCGGCCGGCATCAAGTTCTGACGCCGGGCGGTTCGCCTTCTCAGGCGAACTGCATCGTCTTCACGCCGGTCGCGGTGCCCAGCAGGCACACATCGGCCTTCTGGTGAGCGAAGACGCCGACCGTCACCACGCCGGGCCACTGGCTCACCTCGGACTCGAAAGCGAGCGGATCGGCGATCTGGAGGCCGGTCACGTCGACGATGTGCTGGCCGTTGTCGGTAACCTGCGGCAGGCCATCCTTCTCGCGCACCTGTGCGATTCCGCCCAGCCGGGCGAACTGGCGCATCACGCGGCGCACCGCCATCGGGACCACCTCCACCGGCAGCGGGAAGGTGCCCAGCGTCTCGACCAGCTTGGAGGCATCGGCGATGCAGACGAAGCGCTTGGACTGCGCCGCCACGATCTTCTCGCGCGTGAGCGCCGCGCCGCCGCCCTTCACCATGAAGCCCCGATGATCGATTTCATCGGCACCGTCGATGTAGACGGCCAGCTCTTCCACCTCGTTGCTGTCGAACACCTGAATGCCCAGCGCACGCAGGCGTTCGGTCGAGGCCACCGAGCTCGAGACGGCACCCTTGATCTCGTCCTTGATCGTCGCCAGCGCATCGATGAACTTGTTGACCGTCGAGCCGGTGCCCACGCCGACGATCTCGCCCTTGACCACGTAGGCCAGCGCGGCAAGGCCGACCTGGGTCTTGAGTTCGTCCTGGGACAGGACAGGCGTTGCGGGGGCTGGGGAGGCGGGTGCGGTCATCGCGGAGAATCCTTGGCTCATTGAAGTCGAGACGAGAATTATCCGATGCCCCTGCTGCTGCCCTCTTCGCTCTATGGCCTGGCCCGCCCTTTCCTGTTCGGTTTCGATCCCGAGCACGCCCATGAAATCACCCTCGACGGCCTCGCCCGTACGCAGAACACGCCGCTGGCCTGCGCCTATTCCGCCCCGCGCGCGGACGACCCCGTCACGCTGGCCGGGCTGACCTTTCCGAACCGCGTGGGCCTGGCTGCAGGGCTCGACAAGAACGCCCGCTGCATCGACGCCTTTGCAGCCATGGGTTTCGGGTTCGTCGAAGTCGGCACGGTCACGCCGAAAGCGCAGCCGGGCAATCCGAAGCCGCGCATGTTCCGCCTGCCGCAGCGCGATGCGCTGATCAACCGGCTCGGTTTCAACAACGAAGGGCTCGACGCCTTCCTGGCCAATGTGCAGAAGGCACGTTTTCGCAAGAGCGGCGGCGGCAAATCGCCGATGCTGCTGGGCCTCAACATCGGCAAGAACGCTGCCACGCCGATCGAGCGCGCGGTGGACGATTACCTCGCCTGCCTGGACGGCGTGTACCCGCATGCCGACTACGTGACGATCAACATCTCGAGCCCCAACACGGCCAACCTGCGCACGCTGCAGAGCGACGAAGCGCTCGATGCGCTGCTCGGCGCAGTGGCGGAGCGGCGCGAGGTGCTGGCCACGCGCCACGGCAAGCGCTCGCCGCTGTTCGTGAAGATCGCACCCGATCTCGATGAGGCGCAGGTCGCGGTCATTGCAGCCACACTGCAGCGCCACGGCATGGATGGCGTGATCGCCACCAACACCACGCTGGCGCGCGATGCGGTGGCCGGTCTGCCACATGCGGGAGAAGCTGGCGGCCTGTCGGGCGCGCCGGTGCGCGAAGCAAGCAACCGCGTGATTGCGCAACTGCGTACGGCGTTGGGAAAGGACTTTCCGATCATCGGCGTGGGCGGCATCCTGAGCGCGGCCGATGCCAGGGCCAAGATCGCCGCGGGCGCGGACGTGGTGCAGATCTACACCGGCCTCATCTACCGCGGCCCGGCGCTGGTCCGCGAGACGGCCCAGGCGCTGCTGCGCAATCGCAGCAAGGCCTGAGACCTTTCACACTTCTTCGTCAGCGCATGCGCCAAAGAATCGGCGCGATAACAGCTGCCCAGCGCAGCAGGCGCTTCGGGCGGAGCACCACCACGGCGGCGGCTGCGACAACGCCGGTCGCCACCGGATGCGCCCGCGCAATTCGCAATGCGGCGGCAGAAGCCGTCTCATTGGGCGGAGGCGCTGCGCGCTCCGGACTGGCGGGCTCTGTTTCGCGACCACCTTGCAGCGTCGCGATGCGCTCGCGCTGACGCTCCATACGCGCCAGCAGCTCCTCGCGCGTGGACGGGCGCGGGGGTCGCGGCGCTTCCTCATCTTCCGGGTCCTTGCCGAGGCCGAAGCTGTCCTGCACCCAGGCCCAGTCGCGCTCGAACTCCTGGCGTGCCGGAGTGAAGCTGTTGGAGGCATTGCGCAAGGTCTGCAGCAGTCCGACCGCCGCAGCCAGCCAGAGCACGACCCAGACACCGGCGACCGACCATGCGGCCGTGATGCGGTGCGGCGTTTCCCAGAAATGCACCACCACCGCCACCGACAGCAGCGCGACGGTGACCGTGGTGAGCCCGAGCACGGCCACCACGAGGACGAGCATCAGCTTCAGGCGCTGCTTCTCGTCCTCCCAGGCCATGCGCAGCAGTTGCACCCGGTCTTCGGCTGCCAGTGCGCCTTCTGCAGCGGCAATGCGCAGCCGACGGATTCGGCCATTCAGCCCGAACAGGGAGAGCAGCCTCATGGGCATGCTCCAGCCCCGCTCAGCACGCGGCAGCGAACAGCTCGGCAGTGCGCGCTTGGATCAGCGCGATCAGCGGCGGCCAAGCAACAGACCCACCAGCACGCCGACGGCCAGTGCGGCGCCTGCGATCTGCCAAGGTTCGTCGTGGGCGTAGGCGTTGGTGGCGGTGGCCGCCTCGCGCGCCTTCTTGGCGGCGAGCTTGCTCTTTTCGGCGGCGAGTTCGCGCGCGATGGCGAGCTTGGTGTCGATGCGCTGACGCAGCGCCTTGATGTGGGGAACCGAATCCAGGTCCTTGCTGGCCAGCACGCCGCGCACGTCGCTTGCGATGTCTTCGGCTGCTGCTTCAAGATTGTTGGATGCACTCATTGGAATCTTTCCTCCGTGATGACACCGGCACCGCGCCGGCGGCTTCACGCCAGCATATGGCGTGGTGTCATGTTACAGGCTCAAAAGCCCCTCATGCGCGGCAGATGTGCAGACTTGTGCGCGCGACGGCTCATGCATCGACCAACAGTCGGGCAACATGGGCACCGATCGCGAGGCTGCTGGTGAGCCCCGGCGATTCGATGCCGAACAGATTGACCAGCCCCGGCACGCCGTGCGACGCGGGACCGTCGATCATGAAGTCGGCCGCCGGCTCGCCCGGGCCCGATATCTTCGGCCGTATGCCGGCGTAGCCCGGGATCAATCCGCCATCGGGCAGCGCGGGCCAGTACTTGCGCACCTCGGCATAGAAGCCATCGCCGCGGGCGGGATTCACCACGAGGTCGTCGGCCGACTCCACCCACTGCACGTCGGGCCCGAACTTGGCTTGACCACCGAGGTCGAGCGTCAAGTGAACGCCCAGGCCACCGGGCTCGGGCACCGGGTAGATGAGACGGCTGAAGGGTGCCCGGCCCGACAGCGTGAAGTAGTTGCCCTTGGCGAAATACTCGGTCGGGACCGCCGACGCCGGCAGCCCTTCGAAGCGCCTGGCCAGCGCCGGCGCACCGAGCCCCGCCGCATTGACGACGCTGCGACAGCGCAGTGCCGTTCCGTCCTCGGCGATCAGGACGATGCCGCGGTCACTGCATTCGGCGCGTGTGATGGGCGACTTCAGCACCAGCATGCCGCCCGCGTTTTCCAGATCGCCGAGCAGGCTCAGCATGAGCGCATGGCTGTCGACGATGCCGGTGCTAGGCGAATGCAGCGCCGCCGTGCAATGCAGTTGCGGCTCCATCTCCAGTGCCTGCTGCGCGGTGATCTGCACCAAGTCGTCGACACCGTTGGCCTGGGCCTTAGCGCGGATCGATTCGAGTTGGCCCACCTGTTCGACGGAGGTCGCCACGATGAGCTTGCCGCAACGCCGATGCGGTACACCTCGCTCCGCCGCATATGCGTAAAGCGCATTCCGCCCTTCAACGCACAGCTTCGCCTTGAGCGAGCCTTCCGGGTAATAGATACCAGCATGAATGACTTCGCTGTTGCGCGAACTGGTCCCGGTGCCGATGGCACCTTCGGCTTCGAGCACCAGCACCTCCCGGCCTGCGAGTGCCAATGCGCGCGCCACTGCCAGCCCCACCACACCACCGCCGATGACGGCGCAATCGAGTTCGTCCATGGCGGGAGCTTATCGCGGCTCGCTGCATGCCGAACTCACGAAACGGAGGGCGGCTCCGGGTCCGTGGGCTCGTCGGGTGGCGTGCTCGGCCCTTCGTCGGGCTCTACGGGCAAGTTGGGCGTGACAGGCGTCGGAAGATCGGGATGAGTGGCCATGTTCGTCTCCTTTCCTTCCGGTTCTATGCCTGTGCCGCAAAGGGTCCGACAGCATCTGACGGGACTTCGCGTCAGCGCGGGCCGACAGCACGATTTAGGACGAGCGCTGCTGCTTAAGATTCGCCTGCGACACCGAATCCGCCGGCATCCAATCCGGATGCATTCATCTTTCAAGAAACTGGAGGGAAATCAATGGGCATCAGGGACACGCTCGGGCACGCACTGCTCGACAACGAGAAGCTTCATTTCGGCACCGCAGAGACGCTCAGAGCCGAAGAGCAATGGCTGGTCACGCTGAGCGCGCCGCTGTCCGCGTTCAACGGCGACTACGTGAATGCCGTAGCCACCGGAAAAGACGACGGCGAGTTGCGCGAGGGCATCTCGGAAGTCTGGAGCGTTCACGACCGGGAGAGTTTCGAGGAAACGGCCCGTTGGCTCGCGGAGGAAGGACAGCGTTCGACCTATCTGTCCACCTGGCAGGCCGTTGCCGCGGTCGATGCGGCGACCCAGAGCACGCCAGCCGTTCTGCGGCTGGTAATGGATGCGTGGTTTCCGGCGTTCTTCCAGATCAAGGCGCGCAAGAGCCTGGACTACCGCACGCTGGCGGCGGAAAGCGGACGGTCGGTGACGGACCTGAGCCAACTGGTGTCGGGCAGCCCAAGCTGGGTCAATGCCTTGCGCAAGCACTTCAAGGTTTCGCCGTCCCAGATCCCCAATCTGGTCGCCTGGGATGCCGTGCGGTTGGCCAGCCTTTCGCGTTGGGCGGTGCAGCTCGGCTTCATCGGGCGCGAGGAGTTCGCCGGTTTCGCGGGCGCGTTGAACGCGCAGGTGCGCGAGGCCTATGCCGACTGGTCACAGGTGAGTGCCGCGTACATTGCCGCCGGCCTGATCTGGCGCTATTCCGACGCGCGCGAGGAACACCTGCTGCGCACGAACCGCATGCTGCTGAACGACGCCCGCAGCCCCTATCGCAGCGTGCCCTTTCGCTGAAAGGGCGACACCAACGAAAACGGCACCCGAAGGTGCCGTGTCGTGAAATTTTGGTGGGCGGTGGAGGTTTCGAACCTCCGACCCCAGCAGTGTGAATGCTGTGCTCTACCCCTGAGCTAACCGCCCGTGGCACAGTGATTTGCTGTGCCGTGGAATCAATCGCGTTGTCTGCGAAGCCTTCGATTATGCCACAGCATTTCCGCTGTTTTGGCGAAACAGCGTGCGGCCGCCGCTGGATTTGTCGAGCTGCGACAACACTGCCTCGTGCGCAGCCAGCTCCTGCTCACCCGCCGCGATCACCGGCAGCTCGAACTGGCTCAGGTCGATCGCCACCACCGTGGTGCCCTGCGCTGGCTCGTTCGATGCCACGTCGATCAGCAGCGCATCCTGCCCGCGCGTGAGGTTGATGTAGACGTCGGCCAACAGCTGCGCGTCGAGCTTGGCGCCGTGGAAGGTGCGGTTGGAGCGATCGACGCCGAAGCGGTCGCACAGCGCGTCGAGCGAATTGCGCTTGCCGGGGTACACCAGCTTGGCCATGGCCAGCGTGTCGGTCACTTCGGCGACGAAGGTGCGCAGGGGCGGCAGGCCCGCGCGCTCGAATTCCTTGTTGAGGAACCCGACGTCGAATGCCGCGTTGTGGATGATCAGCTCGGCGCCGCGCAGGTACTCGATGATGTCGTTGCCCAGCGTGGCGAACTTCGGCTTGTCGCGCAGGAAATCCGTCGTCAGCCCGTGCACCTTGAGCGCATCTTCATGGCTCTCGCGCTCGGGGTTGAAGTAGATGTGCAGGTCGTTGCCGGTGAGCTTTCGGGCGAACAGCTCCACGCAGCCGAGCTCGATGACACGGTCGCCATTCTCGGCAGAAAGCCCGGTGGTTTCGGTATCGAGGACGATCTGGCGACTCATGCATGCCCCCAGTCTCGGCACGTCGTGTCCTCGCCGCCCCCCAAGGGGGTGCGAGCTTGCTTGGGGCGGCCCGGCGCTGCGCTCATCAGTGGTTTTCCTTGGCGTGATTGATCGAATACTTCGGAATCTCGATCGTCACATTCTCCTGCGCCAGGATCGATTGGCAACTAAGGCGCGATTGCGGCTCCAGGCCCCAGGCGCGGTCGAGCAGGTCTTCTTCGCCCTCTTCCGCCTCGTTGAGCGAATTGAAGCCTTCCCGCACGATCACGTGGCAGGTGGTGCAGGCACAGCTCATCTCGCAGGCGTGCTCGATGTTGATGTGGTTGTCGAGCAGCGCCTCGCAGATCGAGGTGCCGGCGGGCGCGGTGATTTCGGCGCCTTGCGGGCAGTACTCGGGATGCGGGTAGATCTTGATCGTGGGCATGTTGTTGTTCTAGAGGGATTCGACTTTGCGGCCGGCGAGTGCGCGCGCAATGCCCGCGTTCATGCGCTGGGCGGCAAAGGCTTCGGTATCGTTGGCCAGCGTCTTGGTGGCGGCTTCGATGGCGGCGGCTTCGCTGCTGTCCTTGGCGGCCTCGCGAAGCGCCGACATCGCCGCGTCGATGATTGCGCGCTCGTCTTCGTTCAGCAGGTCGCCGTCAGCATCCAGCGCGCTCTGCGTGGCGAGCAGCATGCGATCGGCGTCGACGCGCGCTTCGACGAGCGCACGGGCCTGCATGTCCTGCTGCGCCGTGGAGAAGCTCTCCTGCAGCATCGTCGCGATCTGGTCGTCCGAAAGACCGTACGACGGCTTGACCGCCACGCTGGCTTCGACGCCGCTGCCCTGCTCCTTCGCGCTCACGCTCAGCAGTCCATCGGCATCGACAGTGAAAGTCACGCGGATGCGCGCCGCACCAGCCGCCATCGGCGGAATGCCGCGCAGCGTGAAGCGCGCGAGGCTGCGGCAATCGGACACCAGGTCGCGTTCGCCCTGCACCACGTGCAGCGCGAGGGCCGTCTGGCCATCCTGGTAGGTCGTGAAGTCCTGCGCCATCGCGGTCGGGATGGTCTGGTTGCGCGGCACGATGCGCTCGACCAGGCCGCCCATCGTCTCGATGCCGAGCGAGAGCGGGATCACATCGAGCAGCAGCAGATCGCCTGCCCCGTTGTTGCCGGCCAGTTGGTTGGCCTGAATCGATGCGCCGAGCGCGACGACTTCATCGGGGTTCAGGTTGACCAGCGGCTCGCGGCCGAAAAACGCGGCCACGGCCTCGCGGATCTGCGGCATGCGGGTGGAGCCGCCGACCAGGACGATGCCTTGCAGGTCATCGGCCTTGAGCTTCGCATCGCGCAGGGCTTTACGGACGGCGGCGACGGTCTTGTCTGTGAGTGGTTTGGTCGCTGCGTCGAAATGCGCGCGCGTCAAGTCGAATCGCGCGGCATTGCCGGCCACATCGGCGTGGAAGACGACGGCGTCCGAATCGGTCAGCGCCTCCTTGGCTGCACGGGCTGCCACGAGCACGGCGGCCTTGTCGCTGTCGTTGCCGACCTTCACGTCAGTTTGCGCAAGCACGAAATCGGCGAGTGCGTGGTCGTAGTCGTCGCCACCGAGCGCCGAATCACCGCCGGTAGCGATGACTTCGAACACGCCCTGGGTCAGCCGGAGGATCGAGATGTCGAAGGTGCCGCCGCCGAGGTCGTAGACCGCGTAGACGCCTTCACTCGCGTTGTCGAGGCCGTAAGCGATAGCCGCGGCCGTGGGTTCGCTGATCAGGCGCAACACGTTGAGGCCGGCGAGTTGCGCGGCGTCCTTGGTGGCCTGGCGCTGGCCTTCGTCGAAGTAGGCCGGCACGGTGATGACGGCGCCGTAGAGCTCGTCATCGAAGGTGTCTTCGGCGCGGAAGCGCAGCGTGGCAAGGATCTCGGCGCTGATCTCGACCGGCGACTTCTCGCCCACCGAGGTCTGTACCTTCACCATGCCGCCCTCGTCGCCGCCAATGCGGTACGACATGGATTCGCGGTTCGCGATGTCAGCAAGGCCGCGGCCCATGAGGCGCTTGACCGAGGTGATGGTGTTGGCAGGATCCTCTGCGCGTGCAGCAAGCGCCTCGAAGCCGATCTGACGGCGGTCCCCGTCGAGGTAACGCACGGCCGAAGGCAACAGCACACGGCCCTGATCGTCGGGCAGGCACTCGGCCACGCCGTTGCGCACCGCGGCCACCAGCGAATGCGTGGTGCCGAGGTCGATGCCCACGGCGATGCGGCGCTGGTGCGGATCGGGCGCCTGGCCGGGTTCGGAAATCTGAAGAAGAGCCATAAGGGCTTATTGTCCCAACTGATCGAATTTGGCTTCGACGTCCTGTCCGAAGCGCTCAATGAACATGAGGGCTCTCACCTGCTGCGCGGCGGCGGGGTAGTCGCCCTTCTCGTCGATCAGCCAATCGAGCGACGACAGCGCGCGGGCGCGGCCGGCATCGACCTCGGCCTGCAGCTTCTCGACCGCACCGATGTCGCTGGCGTCGTCGAGCGCCTCGCGCCACTCCATCTGCTGCATCAGGAAGTCGGGTGGCATCGCCGTGTTGTTCTCGGCGTTCAACGGCGCGTCGTGCAGCTCGCAGATGTAGCTCGCGCGGCGGATCGGGTCCTTCAGCCGCTGATAGGCCTCGTTGATGCGCACCGACCACTGCATGGCCACGCGCTGCGCCGCGGCGCCCTGCGCGGCGAAGCGGTCCGGGTGGGCCTCCCGCTGCAGTTCCTTCCAGCGCGCGTCGAGCGCGGCGCGGTCCTGCGCGAAAGTGGCCGGGACGGCGAACAATTGAAAGTCGGTGTCGTTCAGGTTCATGGCAAGAAAAAACCGCCAGCACATGACATGGTGGCGGCTGTGGTCGCAATCAGCGACGACGCATCAGATGCGAAAACTCTCTCCGCAACCGCAGCGATCGCGCTCATTGGGGTTGATGAACTTGAAGCCTTCGTTCAAGCCTTCGCGCACGAAGTCGAGTTGCGTGCCGTCGATATAGGCCAGGCTCTTGGGATCGACCAGCACCTTCACGCCGTGGTCTTCGAACACCACGTCTTCCGGTGTGAACTCGTCGACGTACTCGAGCTTGTAGGCAAGACCCGAGCAACCGGTAGTCTTCACGCCCAGCCGCACGCCCACGCCCTTGCCTCGTTTGCCGAGGTAGCGGGTGACGTGGCGCGCAGCGGCTTCAGTCAGCGTGACGGCCATTTCAGTGAACAGCTTCGGCGGCCGACTCGGTGGTCTTGGCGCCGTGCTTGGCCTTGTAGTCGCTCACGGCCGCCTTGATGGCGTCTTCCGCGAGGATCGAGCAGTGGATCTTGACCGGCGGCAGCGCCAGTTCTTCGGCGATCTGTGCGTTCTTGAGTGCAGCCGCTTCATCAAGCGTCTTGCCCTTGACCCATTCGGTCACGAGCGACGACGAGGCAATGGCCGAGCCGCAGCCGTAGGTCTTGAAGCGCGCGTCTTCGATCACGCCGGTTTCGGGGTTGACCTTGATCTGCAGCTTCATCACGTCGCCGCAAGCCGGTGCGCCGACCATGCCGGTGCCCACCGAGTCGTCGCCCTTTTCGAAGGAGCCGACGTTGCGTGGATTTTCGTAGTGGTCGATGACCTTGGAAGAATATGCCATGGTGTACCTCTCAAACTTTGTTCAATCGTGGAGCCTTGGGCGGGCCTGGGTCAGTGGGCCGACCACTGGATCGTGCTGATGTCGACGCCGTCCTGGAACATCTCCCAAAGTGGGCTCAGCTCGCGCAGCTTCGCGACGTTGTGCTTGATGGTCGAGATGGCGTAGTCGATTTCTTCTTCGGTCGTGAAACGGCCGATGGTCATGCGAAGGCTGCTGTGGGCCAATTCGTCGCTGCGGCCCAGGGCGCGCAGCACATAGCTGGGCTCCAGGCTGGCCGACGTGCAGGCCGAACCCGACGACACAGCCAGGCCCTTGATGCCCATGATCAGCGACTCGCCTTCGACGTAGTTGAAGCTCATGTTCAGGTTGTGCGGCACGCGGCGTTCGAGGTCGCCGTTGATGAACACCTGCTCGACATCCTTCAGGCCATCGAGCAGGCGCTGCTGCAGGCGGCGCGCATGGGCAATGTCGTCCTTCATCTCGAGCTTGGCGATGCGGTAGGCCTCGCCCATGCCGACGATCTGGTGCGTGGGCAAGGTGCCCGAGCGCATGCCGCGCTCGTGACCGCCGCCGTGCATTTGCGCTTCGAGTCGAATGCGCGGCTTGCGACGCACGTACAGGGCGCCGATGCCCTTGGGGCCGTAAGTCTTGTGCGAGGCGAGGCTCATCAGGTCGATGGGCAGCTTCGTGATGTCGATCTCGACCTTGCCGGTGGCCTGGGCCGAGTCGACGTGGAAGATCACGCCTTTTTCGCGGCAGACATTGCCCAGCGCGACCACGTCCTGGATCACGCCGATTTCGTTGTTCACGAACAGCACGCTGGCCAGGATGGTGTCGGGGCGGATCGCCGCCTTGAATTTCTCAAGGTCAACGAGGCCGTTTTCCTCGACGTCGAGGTAGGTGACTTCGAAGCCCTGGCGCTCGAGTTCACGCATGGTGTCGAGCACGGCCTTGTGCTCGGTCTTCAGCGTGATCAGGTGCTTGCCCTTGCCCTTGTAGAACTGGGCAGCGCCCTTGAGCGCGAGGTTGATCGACTCGGTGGCACCCGATGTCCAGACGATCTCGCGGGGGTCCGCATTGATCAGGTCCGCCACCTGGCCGCGCGCCTTCTCGACGGCCTCTTCAGCCTCCCAGCCCCATGCGTGGCTGCGCGACGCCGGGTTGCCAAAATGCTCGCGCAACCAGGGAATCATGGCGTCGACCACGCGCGGGTCGACCGGCGTGGTCGCGCCGTAATCGAGATAGATCGGGAAATGAGGAGTGACGTCCATGGCTGGCTCGGGCTGGCGTGGGGGGTTGTTCTTTGGTCTGGGCTTCTCACGCGGCAGCGCCCGATGGCGCTTGTCGCGATTCAGGGCATCAGGACTTGGCGAAGGCGTTGCCGAGGGCGAAAACCGAATTCGGCGCATTCACGCGAATCGGCTTGACCACCGGCTGGGCCGAGATCGCGCGCTTGACGACCGGCTTGTTTTCGATCTGCACGCCCTTGGCGATCTGATCGTCGACGAGCTTCTGCAGCGTGACTGAATCGAGAAACTCGACCATGCGCTGGTTCAGCGAAGCCCAGAGTTCGTGCGTCATGCAACGGCCGGCTTCGCCAAGGCAGTTTTCCTTGCCACCGCATTGCGTAGCGTCGATGGGCTCATCAACGGAAACAATGATGTCGGCCACCGTGATATCCGCAGCCTTGCGGCCAAGGCTGTAGCCGCCGCCGGGGCCACGGGTCGACTCGACCAATTCGTGACGGCGCAACTTGCCGAACAGCTGTTCGAGGTACGACAACGAAATCTGCTGCCGCTGGCTAATTGCAGCCAAGGTGACCGGACCGGTGTTCTGGCGCAGGGCCAGATCGATCATGGCGGTGACCGCAAAACGGCCTTTGGTAGTGAGACGCATCGCAAGCTCCTTCAAGTGCTTACCGTTGAAATGACACCGTGGTCCTGGACCGCGGTGACTTCGTCTCCGCCCTGCCCGACCCTTGACGCTGGTGAACCAGTCGGTAGGAGTCGGTCCTTCATCGCGAAGTTCTGGTTTTTGTTGTTGAGTGTTTCGGTCAAGTATAGCAGAAGGCCCTCAACTCTGCTGGGGTAAACCCCAGCGCCAACCACTTGAAGAACGCGGACTTCCGGCCTATGACGGCAAGATCGCGATGTTGTCGCCGCCCGACGCCCCGAATGCCTGCTCGCGCAGCAACGCCAGCTGGTCCCGAACCCGCGCCGCCTTCTCGAATTCGAGGTTGCGGGCGTGCTCGAGCATGAGCTTCTCCAGCCGCTTGATTTCCCGGGCGATGTCCTTCTCGCTCATGTCCTCGACCTTGGCGCGTTCCAGGTCGAGCTTGGCCATTTCCTTGCCGGTCTTCTCGCTGTAGACGCCGTCGATCAGGTCGCGTACCTGCTTGACGATGCTGCGCGGCGTGATTCCGTTGGCCTCGTTGTGGGCGATCTGCCGGGCGCGGCGGCGCTCGGTTTCGTCGATGGCCTTCTTCATCGAGTCGGTCATCCGGTCGGCATACAGGATCGCCTTGCCATGCAGGTTCCGCGCGGCGCGGCCGATGGTCTGGATCAGCGAGCGCTCGGCGCGAAGGAACCCTTCCTTGTCCGCATCGAGGATCGCCACCAGCGACACCTCGGGAATGTCCAGGCCTTCCCGCAGCAGGTTGATCCCCACCAGCACGTCGAAGGTGCCCAGCCGCAGGTCGCGCAGGATCTCCACCCGCTCGACCGTGTCCACATCGCTGTGCAGGTAGCGCACCTTCACGCCGTTGTCGCCCAGGTAGTCGGTCAGTTGCTCGGCCATGCGCTTGGTCAGCGTGGTGATGAGCACGCGCTCGTTCTTGTCGACGCGGATGCGGATCTCTCCCAGCACGTCGTCCACCTGGTGCGTGGCGGGACGCACCTCGACCTCGGGATCGATCAGGCCTGTAGGCCGAACCAGCTGTTCGACGACATTCCCGGAGTGGTCCTTCTCGTACTGCGCCGGCGTGGCCGAAACAAAGATCGCCTGCCGCATGCGCTTTTCGAATTCTTCGAATTTGAGCGGCCGGTTGTCCATCGCCGAAGGCAGCCGGAAACCGTATTCGACCAGCGTGGTCTTGCGCGCCCGGTCACCGCTGTACATGGCGTTGAGCTGGCCGATCATCTGGTGGCTCTCGTCGAGGAACATCAGCGCGTCCTTCGGCAGGTAGTCCGTCAGCGTGGCCGGCGGGTCGCCGGGCGCCGCGCCAGAGAGATGACGCGAGTAGTTCTCGATGCCCTTGCAGTGGCCGATCTCGGCCAGCATTTCCAGGTCGAAGCGGGTGCGCTGCTCCAGGCGCTGCGCCTCGACAAGCTTGCCCTGCGAAACGAACTCCTTGAGCCGCTCGGCCAACTCGATCTTGATGGTCTCCACGGCGCCAAGCACCTTGTCGCGCGGCGTCACGTAATGGCTCGACGGGTACACCGTGAAGCGCGGAATCTTCTGGCGGATGCGCCCCGTGAGCGGGTCGAAGAGCTGCAGTGATTCGATCTCGTCGTCGAACAGCTCGATACGGATCGCCAGTTCGCTGTGCTCCGCCGGAAACACGTCGATGGTGTCGCCACGCACGCGGAACGTACCGCGCGCGAAGTCTTGTTCGTTGCGCGTGTACTGCATGCGGATCAGCCGGCTGATCACGTCTCGCTGCCCGATCTTGTCGCCCACCCGCATGATGAAACGCATCTGCGTGTAGTCCTCGGGCGTGCCGATGCCGTAGATCGCGCTCACAGTTGCCACGATGACCGTGTCGCGCCGCTCCAGCACGCTTTTGGTGGCGGACAAACGCATCTGCTCGATGTGCTCGTTGATCGAGGAGTCCTTCTCGATGAACAGATCGCGCTGCGGCACGTAGGCCTCGGGCTGGTAGTAGTCGTAGTAGCTCACGAAGTACTCGACGGCGTTCTCCGGAAAGAACTCGCGAAACTCGCTGTAGAGCTGTGCCGCCAGCGTCTTGTTGGGCGCGAACACGATGGCCGGTCGGCCCAACCGGGCGATCACGTTGGCCATGGTGAAGGTCTTGCCCGAGCCCGTGACGCCCAGCAGCGTCTGGAACACCTCGCCGTCGATCACGCCATCGACCAGTCCCTGGATCGCCTTCGGCTGGTCGCCGGCCGGCGGATACGGCTGGAAAAGCTCGAATGGGGAATCGGGATACTTGACGAATTCGCCCTGCTTGGCCGGGCCGATCGGGTCCAGTTTCTTCAGGTCTGCTATGGCTTCGGTGTTCTCTGGCATGGCTGTTCCCGACAGGTGGCGATGGCGCCGGTAAAATTCAAGGCAACCGGAAAGCGTAGCGCAAGTCCGGTTGCCAGCGAAGCTTTCATCCCAAAGGACCTTTCCATGTCTATGTTCACCGCGGTCGAAATGGCGCCGCGCGACCCGATCCTCGGCCTCAACGAGCAATTTGCAGCCGATACCAACCCCAACAAGGTCAATCTCGGCGTCGGCGTCTATTACGACGACAACGGCAAGCTGCCACTGCTGCAGTGCGTGCAAGCGGCAGAGCAGAACATGATGAAAGCGCCCACGGCGCGCGGCTACCTCCCCATCGACGGCATTGCCGCATACGACAACGCTGTCAAGGCGCTGGTCTTCGGCGCCGACAGCGAACCCGTCACCTCGGGCCGCGTGGCCACCATCCAGGCCATCGGCGGCACTGGCGGCCTGAAGGTCGGCGCCGACTTCCTGAAGAAGCTCAACCCCAACGCCAAGGTGCTGATCAGCGACCCGAGCTGGGAAAACCACCGCGCGCTGTTCACCAACGCCGGCTTCGAAGTCGAAAGCTACCCCTACTACGACGCCGCCAAGCGCGGCATCAACTTCGACGGCATGCTGGCCGCGCTCAACGCAGCCCCTGCCGGCACCGTCGTCGTGCTGCACGCCTGCTGCCACAACCCGACCGGCTACGACATCACGTCG
>Ga0163161_10001244_pt1 | contig 19048 bp, 17 predicted proteins | sample S45metaG_FD_129847 | JGI IMG/M metagenome (GOLD analysis project Ga0163161, IMG submission 129847) | Switchgrass rhizosphere microbial communities from Kellogg Biological Station, Michigan, USA - S4-5 metaG | ecosystem: Host-associated > Plants > Roots > Rhizosphere > Soil | place: USA... | reverse complement strand
CACGACGGTGGCCGAGAAGAGCTTCTCGGGCCCGATGTTCAGCGAGATCACCGACGCCTTCCCGGGCCAGAAGATGCTCGACCGCACCTCGATGAACACCTGGGAAGACGCCGCCGTGATCGACCGCGTGAACGAAATCGGCAAGCCGCGCATCGTGCTGGCGGGCCTGTGGACCAGCGTGTGCATCGTGGGCCCGGCGCTCTCGGCACTCGACCAGGGCTTCGAGGTGTACGTGATCGCCGATGCCTGCGGCGACGTGTCCACCGAGGCGCACAACCGCGCCATGGACCGCATGGTGCAGGCCGGCGCGCGGCCGATGACCTCGCTGCAATACCTGCTGGAGCTGCAGCGCGACTGGGCCCGCGGCGACACGTACGAGCTGACCACCGGCATCGCCAAGAAGGTGGGCGGCGCCTACGGCATCGGCATCAACTACGCGAAAAGCATGTTCGGCGCGCACGAAGGCTGAGCGGACGAAGAACGAAAGAGAGCGCCGGCCATGAAGCCCTATGTCGTTTCCCTCGCACTCGGCCTCTTGGTCGGCGTGATCTACGCGCTCTTCCAGGTGCGCTCGCCGGCGCCGCCGGTGATCGCCCTGGTGGGGCTCCTGGGCATCCTGCTCGGCGAGCAGCTTCCGCCGCTGGTGCGGCAGGTGCTCGACCGGCCGGCCGCCACCTCGTGGCTGCATCACCAGGTGAAGCCCCATGTGTTCGGCGAGCTGCCCAAGTGCGTGCAGCCCGAGGCGGTGAAGACCGCCGCCACGCGTTCGTCGGATCGGAGCGACGCATGAGCTCCCCGGACCCGCAACGCCGCCATTTGCTTGGCGCCCTCGGCGCCCTTGCCGCAACCTCCCTCGCACCCGCATCGACCATGGCCAACACCCTGAACCCCACCCCCGACCTCATCCTGCGCAACGGCCGCTTCACCACGCTGGACCGCGCCAATCCCACGGCCGACGCGGTGGCGATCAAGGACGGCCGCTTCACCCGCGTGGGTCGCGCCGAAGACGTGCTGCCGCTGGCCGGCAGCCACACCCGCGTGATCGACCTGCAGGGCAAGCGCGTGCTGCCGGGGCTCATCGACAACCACCTGCACATCATTCGCGGCGGGCTGAACTACAACATGGAGCTGCGCTGGGACGGCGTGAGGAGCCTGGCCGATGCGATGTCGATGCTGCGGCGCCAGGTGGCGATCACGCCCGCGCCGCAGTGGGTGCGCGTGGTGGGCGGCTTCACCGAGCACCAGTTCGCCGAGAAGCGCCTGCCGACCATCGCCGAGCTGAACGCGGTGGCGCCCGATACGCCGGTGTTCATCCTGCACCTGTACGACCGCGCGCTGCTCAACGGCGCCGCGCTGCGCGCCGTGGGCTACACGAAAGACACGCCCGCGCCCCCCGGCGGCGAGATCGTGCGCGACAGCGCCGGCAACCCCACCGGCCTGCTGCTGGCCAAGCCGAACGCGGCCATCCTCTACGCCACGCTGGCCAAGGGCCCGAAGCTGCCGTTCGACTACCAGCTCAATTCCACGCGCCACTTCATGCGCGAACTCAACCGCCTGGGCGTGACCGGCGCCATCGACGCGGGCGGCGGCAACCAGAACTTTCCCGACGACTACGAAGTGATCCGCAAGCTGCACGACGACGGGCAGCTCACGATCCGCCTGGCCTACAACCTCTTCACGCAGAAGCCCAAGGCCGAGAAGGAAGATTTTCTCAACTGGACGGCGAACTCGACGTACAAGCAGGGCGACGACTACTTCCGTCACAACGGCGCGGGCGAGATGCTGGTGTTCTCGGCCGCCGACTTCGAAGACTTCCGCCAGCCGCGCCCCGACATGGCGCCCGAGATGGAAGGCGAGCTCGAAGGCGTGGTGCGCATCCTGGCGCAGAACCGCTGGCCCTGGCGCATGCACGCGACCTACGACGAAACCATCAGCCGTTCGCTCGACGTGTTCGAGAAGGTCAACAAGGACACGCCGCTCGCGGGCCTGAACTGGTTCTTCGACCATGCCGAGACGATTTCCGAGAAGTCGATGGACCGCATCGCCGCGCTGGGCGGCGGCGTGGCGGTGCAGCACCGCATGGCCTACCAGGGCGAGTATTTCGTGGAGCGCTACGGCGCCGGCGCGGCCGAAGCCACGCCGCCGGTCAAGCGCATGCTGGAGCGCGGCATGAAGGTCTCGGCCGGCACCGACGCAACGCGGGTCGCCTCGTACAACCCGTGGGTGTCGCTCTCGTGGCTGGTCACGGGCAAGACGGTGGGCGGCATGCAGCTCTACCCGCAGCGCAACTGCCTGGACCGCGAGGGCGCGCTGCGCATGTGGACCGAGAACGTCACCTGGTTCTCGAACGAAGAGGGCAAGAAGGGCCGCATCGAGGCCGGCCAGCTCGCCGACCTGGTGGTGCCCGACCGCGATTTCTTCGCCTGCGCCGAATCGGAAATCGCCGACACGACCGCGCTGCTCACCATGGTGGGTGGCAAGGTGGTCTACGGCGCCGGCCCGTTCGCCGCGCACGACGAGGGCACGCTGCCGCCGGCCATGCCCGACTGGTCGCCCGCGCGCACCTTCGGCGGTTACGCCGGCTGGGCCGATACGGCTGGTTCCGCTGAGGGCGCGCCGCTGCAGAAGGTGATGCGCAACGCCGCGATGTCTTGCGCCTGCGCCAACGACTGCAACGTGCACGGCCACCAGCACGCGACGGCATGGAGCAGCAAGCTGCCCATTGCCGACCTCAAGAGCTTCTGGGGTGCGCTCGGCTGCGCCTGCTGGGCGGTGTGATGAAGACGATGCACTGGACCCTTTCGCCCGCCTTGCGCTGGATCGCCTTGCTGCTGCTGTGCGCGGCCTACCTGCAGGGCGGCCTGAACAAGGCGATGGATTTCGACGCTGCCATCGGCGAGATGAACCACTTCGGCCTGTCGCCGGCCGGCCCGCTGGCCGTGGCGGTGATCGTGCTGGAGCTGGGCGCCGCGGCGCTCATCCTCATCGGCTTCTGGCGCTGGCTCGGCGCGCTCGCGCTCGGTGGCTTCACACTGATGGCGACCTTCGTCGCGCTGCGTTTCTGGGAAATGCCGGTGGGCCCCGAGCGCTTCATGGCCGCGAACTCTTTCTTCGAACACCTGGGCCTGGTCGGCGGCTTCCTGCTCGTCGCCTGGCTCGATCTCAAGGAGCGCCAGGATGACTGAGCCTCAAAAGTCCGCCGGCGCCTTCGCGCCGCTGCGCCAGCCGGTCTTCGCGGTGCTGTGGGCTGCCACGGTGCTGGGCAACATCGGCAGCTTCATGCGCGATGTGGCCAGCTCGTGGCTGGTGACCGATCTGTCGGCGAGCCCGACGGCGGTGGCGCTGATCCAGACGGCGGCGACGCTGCCGATCTTCCTGCTGGCGATTCCGGCGGGGGTGCTGTCGGACATCCTGGACCGGCGGCGCTTTTTGATCTTCGTGCAGGTGTTGCTGGGTGCGGTGAGCGGCACGCTGCTGGTGCTGTCGCACACCGGCTCGCTCACCGTCGAATATTTGGTCGCGCTGACCTTCGTGGGCGGCATCGGCGCGGCGCTGATGGGGCCGACCTGGCAGTCGATCGTGCCGGAGCTGGTGCCGCGCAGCGAACTCAAGGGCGCGGTGGCGCTCAACTCGCTGGGCATCAACATCGCGCGCTCCATCGGGCCGGCGGCGGGCGGGCTGATCCTCGCGAGCTTCGGCGCGGCCGCCACCTACGGGCTCGACGTGCTGAGCTATGTGTTCGTGATCGCGGCGCTGTTGTGGTGGAAGCGCCCGGCGGCGGTGGACAGCGGGCTCTCGGAGAACTTCTTCGGCGCTTTCCGCGCGGGCATCCGCTACACGCGGGCCAGCAAGGAGCTGCATGTGGTGCTGCTGCGCGCGGCGGTGTTCTTTTTGTTCGCGAGTTCGGTGTGGGCGCTGCTGCCGCTGGTGGCGCGCCAGATGCTCGGCGGCACGGCGAGCTTCTACGGCATCCTGCTCGGCGCGGTGGGCGCGGGCGCCATCGGAGGCGCGCTGGTGATGCCGCGGCTGCGCGCCCGGCTCGATGCCGACGGCATGCTGCTGCTGGCCTCGCTGCTCACGGCCGTGGTGATGGGCGGGCTGGTGTTCGCGCCGCCGCAATGGCTCGCGGTGCCGATGCTGGCGGTTCTGGGGTTGGGCTGGATCATTGCGCTGACCACGCTCAACGGGGTGGCGCAGGCCATCCTGCCGAACTGGGTGCGCGGGCGCGGGCTGGCCGTGTACCTCACCGTGTTCAACGGCGCGATGGCGGCCGGCAGCCTGGGCTGGGGCCTGATCGCGCAACAGATCGGCGTGCCGGCCACGCTGGTGGCGGGCGCAGTCGGCCTGGTGGTGTTGGGCCTCGTGTTCCACCGCGTGCGGCTGCCCGCTGGCGAGGCCGACCTGCAGGCCTCGAACCACTGGCCCGAGCCGCTCCTGGCCGAGCCCGTGGCGCACGACCGCGGGCCGGTGATGATCCAGGTCGAGTACCGCATTCGCAAGGAAGACCGGCCGGCGTTCATGGATGCGATGAAGCGGCTCTCGCTGGAGCGCCGTCGCGACGGCGCCTATGCCTGGGGCGTGCACGAGCACACGAACGACGCGGAACGGGTGATGGAATGGTTCCTCGTCGAATCCTGGGCCGAGCACCTGCGCCAGCACCACCGCGTGTCGCATGCCGACGCCGACCTGCAGGCCGAGGCGCTGCGCTTTCACATCGGGCCGGACAAGCCCGAGGTGCATCACTTCCTGTCGCTCTGAGCGGCGCGAACCCTTTCACCCTTTCATCAACCACAAGGAAAAACCATGACGACACTGACCCTTCGCGACGGCACCGAGCTCTACTACAAGGACTGGGGCAGCGGCCAACCGATTCTTTTCAGCCACGGCTGGCCGCTGAGCGCCGACATGTGGGACGCGCAGATGCTGTTCTTCGCCGAGCGCGGCTACCGCGCCATCGCATTCGACCGCCGCGGCTTCGGCCGTTCGAGCCAGCCCTGGACCGGCTATGACTACGACACCTTCGCCGACGACATCGCCGAGCTGATCGAGACGCTCGACCTGAAGGACGTGATCCTGGCGGGCTTCTCGATGGGCGGCGGCGACGTCACGCGCTACATCGCGCGCAAGGGCAGCGCGCGGGTGGCCAAGCTCGCGCTCATCAGCGCGGTGACGCCGCTCTTCATGAAGACGCCCGACCATCCCGTGGGCCCCGAGGCCTCGCTTTTCGCGGGCATCCGCGCCGGGTTGGTCGCCGACCGGCCGCAGTTCCTCGACGACTTCAGCACGCTCTTCTACGGCACCAACCGGCCGGGCGCGAAGGTGTCGCAGGGCGTGTTCAAGCAGACGCTGCAGATCGCGCTGCAGGCCTCGATCAAGGCCACCATCGACTGCGTGACGGCGTTCTCCGAAACAGACTTCCGTCCCGACATGGCGAAGATCGACGTGCCCACGCTCGTGATCCACGGCGACGACGACCAGGTCGTGCCGTTCGAGGCCACGGGCAAGCTGGCGGCCGAAATGATCGAAGGCAGCCAGCTCAAGGTGTATGCCGGCGCGCCGCACGCCACCTGCACCACGCATGCGGCGCAGGTGAACGCCGACCTGCTGGCGTTCATCCAGGGCTGAGGCAAGGCATGCTGAAAGGGCCGTGCCCCGCGGCCCTTTCAGCGCGAAGGGCGGCGCCGGTAGCGATAATCCCCCGATGCGAATCCGCTTTACCAAGATGCAGGGAGCCGGCAACGATTTCGTCGTGCTGGACGAAACACGCGGCACGCTGGGCCTCAGTGCCGCGCAGTACCGCTTTCTGGCCGACCGCCATTTCGGCGTCGGCGCCGACCAGATCCTCACCGTGCGGCCATCGCCCGCGGAAGGCATCGACTTTCAATACGTGATCCACAACGCCGACGGCGGCGAGGTCGAGCAGTGCGGCAACGGCGCGCGCTGCTTCATGCGCTTCGTGAAGGAACACAAGCTCACCGACAAGACCCAGGTCCGCGTGCAGACGCTGGCCGGCGTGATCGAGCCGCGCATGGGCGCCGACGGCCGCGTGACGGTCGACATGGGCGCCCCCATTTTCGAGGCCGCGCGCGTGCCCTTCGACACCGCCGGGCTCGATGCGCAGCCCGATGGCGCGTGGGAAAAGTGGCACCTGGCCCTGGGCACCCGCGCAGGCAGTGCCATCGTGTCGGTCGCGGTGCTCTCGATGGGCAATCCGCATGCGGTGCAGGTGGTCGACGACGTCGACACCGCGCCGGTGGCCGAGCAGGGCCCGCAGATCGAGCACCACCCGCGCTTTCCGCAGCGGGTGAACGCGGGCTTCATGCAGGTGGTCGACCGCTCCCACATCAAGCTGCGCGTGTTCGAGCGCGGCGCCGGCGAAACGCTGGCCTGCGGTACGGGCGCCTGCGCGGCGGTGGTCGCAGGCATCCGGCTCGGGTTGCTGGAGCCACGCGTCGACGTGCAGACGCACGGCGGCATTCTCACGATCGAATGGCAGGGCGAGGGCCAGCCGGTGCTCATGACGGGCCCGGCCACGACGGTGTTCGAGGGCGACATCGAAGTGCCCGAAATTTCGGAACAGCCATGACCAATTCCACTCACGACAACGACGCCATGAACCCGATCACCGAAGACGACATCGCCAACTACCTGGCGAACACGCCCGACTTCTTCGAGCGCCATGCCCAGTTGCTGGCGCAGGTGCAGCTCACCAGCCCGCATGGCAACCGCGCCGTGAGCCTGCAGGAGCGGCAGGCCGAGATGCTGCGCGAGAAGATCAAGGCGCTGGAGCATCGCCTGATGGACATGGTGCGCCACGGCACCGAGAACGTGGTCATTGCCGACCGGCTGCAGCGCTGGACCAGCGGCCTCTTGACCACGCGCGACCCGCGCAGCCTGCCGTACCGCATCGCGGTCGATCTGCAATCGCTGTTCCTGGTGCCGCAGACGGCCATCAAGGTGTGGGGCTGCAGCAGCGAATACCTCAACGAAGCCTATGCCCAGTGGGTGAGCGACGACGTGAAGGCGCTGGCCACCTCGCTCACTTCGCCGTACTGCGGCCTGAATTCGGGCTTCGAGGCCGCCAACTGGCTGCCGGAGCCGCAGGCGGCCATGTCGATCGCGCTGATTCCGCTGCGCGCCGATGCCGAATCTCCGGCCTTCGGGCTGCTGGTGCTGGCGTCGCCCGACGCGCAGCGCTTCAATGCCGAAATGGGCACCGATTTTCTCGAGCGCATCGCCGAGCTGGCCTCGGGCGGCCTCTCGCGGCTGCGTCCTTGAACCGGCCGCGCTGGCTGCGCCGGCCCTGGCAGGTCGCGCTGCTCGGCGCGCTGGGGGTTCTGGCGCTGGCCTATGCGGCAATTGCCGCCGTCATCTGGCAGCACGCCGACGAGTTGCTGGACAACCCGCCGCAAAGGCCCGCCGATGCGGCGCTGATCCTGGGGAGCCGGGCCTACCTGGACGGCAAGCCGAATCCCTGTCTCACGGGCCGCGTCGATACCGGCATTGCGCTGGCGCAGGCCGGCCAGGTGAAGCAACTGGTGTTCACGGGCGGTGTCGACAAGGAAGACGGGCGTATCGAGGCCGACGTGATGCAGCAGCACGCGCAAGGCCTGGGCTTTGCGGGGCCGATGCTGCTGGAGCCGGCGTCCACCTCCACGCGACTGAATCTTTCGCTCTCGCGCCCGCTGCTGCAGGCGGCCGGGGTGCGCAGCGTGGTGATCGTGTCGGAGCCGTACCACCTGTGGCGCGTCGAGCGGCTGGTGCGCATGAGCGGGTTCGACCAGACCTTCGACGTGCAGTACGCCGCCGCGCCCACTTCGTGCTGGCGCCGCTGGGGCATGCTGTTCAAGGGCGCATTGCGCGAGCCGGCAGCCATCATCAACAATGCCGGCCATGGCTACCTCTTCTGAGCCGACCGCATCCGCTCCGCCGGACTGGATCGCAAAGTACCTGGAGCATGTGCGCGTGGAGCGCCGGCTCGCGGCGCGCACGGTCGAGCTCTACGCCTTTCATCTGCAGGCGCTGAGGGACAACGCGGCCGAGGCCAATCTGCCGCTGGACCGCGTGCAGACCGCCCACATCCGCCGCTGGATGGCCAAGCTGCACAGCGCCGGGCGCGAGCCGCGCGGCATCGCGCTGGTGCTGTCGTGCTGGCGCAGCTTCTACCGCTGGCTCGGGCATGAAGGGCTGATCGGCTTCAACCCGGTGCAGGACGTGCATGCGCCCAAGGCCGGCCGGCCGCTGCCGAAGGCGCTGGGCGTGGACGACGCGGTGCAACTGGCCGAGCTGCACGACGAAGACGCCGACCCGTGGATCGAAGCGCGCGACCGCGCCATCGTCGAAATACTCTACGGCTGCGGCCTGCGCGTGAGCGAGCTCACGGGGCTCGATGCGCAAGCGAGCAACACGGCGCTGGGCTGGATCGATCTCGACGCGAAGGAGGCCAACGTGCTCGGCAAGGGCAGCAAGCGCCGCATCGTGCCGGTGGGCGGCAAGGCGGCCGAGGCGCTGCAGGAGTGGCTCGACGTGCGCGGCGACCGTTCGGTGCCCGCGCTCTTCGTCAGCAGCAAGGGCGCGCGGATGTCGTCGCAGGCGGTGTGGAAGCTGCTGCGCGAACGCAGCCTGAAAGCCGGCCTCGCCGCGCCCGTGCATCCGCACATGCTGCGGCACTCGTTCGCGAGCCATGTGCTGCAGTCGAGCAGCGACCTGCGCGCGGTGCAGGAGCTGCTGGGGCACGCGAACATCGCGACCACGCAGGTCTATACGCGGCTGGATTTCCAGCATCTGGCGAAGGCCTATGACGCGGCACATCCACGGGCGAAGGCCCGGACCGACAAAGACAAATAAACAAGCAAGTAAGTAAGCAGTAAAAAATGAAAACCCTCCGCCTCAAACCCGGCAAAGAGCGCTCGATGCAGCGCCGCCACCCGTGGGTCTTCGAATCCGCCATTGCGCGCGGCGGTGCCGACTCCGGCGAGACGGTGCGCGTGGAATCCCACGACGGCGCGTTCCTCGCGTGGGCAGCGTTCAGCCCGATCTCCAAGATCCGCGCGCGGGCCTGGAGCTTTGTCGAAACGCAGCGCATCGACGCCGCGTTTCTCGCGTCGGTATGCGAGCGCGCCGCGCGTGCGCGCGGCCTGTTCGACCTGCAAAGTGACGGCGTGCGGCTGGTGCATGGCGAGGCGGATGGGCTGCCGGGGCTGATCGTCGATCGCTACGGCGACACGCTGGTGGCGCAATTCCTCTCGGCCGGGGTGGAACGCTGGAAAGACGTGCTGGTCGATGCGCTGCTCGAGGCCACGGGCCTCACGAAGTTCTACGAGCGCTCCGACGCCAGTGGCCGCGAGCGCGAAGGCCTGAAGCCGGTCACGGGCTGGCTGCGCGGGGAGGGCGCCACCGAGATCACGATCCGCGAGCACGACTGGAAACTCTCGCTCGACATCGCCACCGGCCACAAGACCGGCTTCTACCTCGACCAGCGCGACAGCCGCCAGCGCTTTGCCGAACTCGCGAAGCACCGGCGCTTCAGGCGCGTGCTGAACTGCTTCTGCTACACGGGCGGCTTCACCGTCGCCGCGCTGGCGGGGCTCAAGGCCGCGGGTGCGCTCGAAGGCGCCGAGCTGGTGTCGGTCGACTCGTCGCAGCCGGCGCTGAACTTCGCGCGCGCCAACATCGCGCTCAACGGCTTCGGCGGCGAGGGCTCGGGCGTGAAGACCGAGTTTCTCGACGCCAACGTGAACACGGTGCTGCGCGAGTTCATCGAGCAGGGCCGCACCTTCGACGCGATCGTGCTCGACCCGCCGAAGTTCGCGCCCACGGCGGCGCACGCCGAGCGCGCCGCCCGGGCCTACAAGGACATCAACCGCCTCGCGCTCAAGATCCTGGAGCCGGGCGGCGTGCTGCTGACTTTCTCGTGCTCGGGCGGCATCAGCGCCGACCTGTTCCACAAGATCGTGGCCTCGGCCGGGCTGGACGCGAATGTCGACGGTTACATCAGCGAACGACTGGGTGCGGCACCCGACCATCCAATGACGATCGAATTCCCGGAAGGAGAGTATTTGAAGGGTTTGGTGGTGGTGAGAAAGCCCGCCTGAAAGCCCGCTTGACCCCTTCGCCAACGCAACTCAGTGGCATTGGCTAAACTGCCCGCCACCCCCGTTTTTTAGTTTTCCGCTTCGGAGCACCCCTCATGGCCCTCATCCCCGCGACCATCCTCACCGGCTTCCTCGGCTCGGGCAAAACCACGTTGCTCAAGCGCATCCTGACCGAGGCCCACGGCCAGAAGATCGCGGTCATCGAGAACGAGTTCGGCGAAGAGAACATCGACAGCGACATCCTCGTGACCGAGTCGAAAGAGCAGATCGTGCAGATGAGCAACGGCTGCGTCTGCTGCACCATCCGCGAAGACCTGCGCGAGGCGCTGCAACTGCTGGCCGCCAAGAAGCGCCAGGGCTTGCTGGATTTCGACCGCGTGGTGATCGAGACCACCGGCCTCGCCGACCCCGGCCCCGTGGCGCAGACCTTCTTCATGGACGACGAAATCGCCGAGAGCTATTTGCTCGACTCGATCCTCACGCTGGTGGACGCCAAGCACGCGCCGCAGCAACTCAACGACCGCCAGGAAGCGCGCCGCCAGGTGGGCTTTGCCGACCAGATCTTCATCAGCAAGAGCGAGCTGGTGTCGGCCGAGGAAACCGAGGCGCTGATCCATCGCTTGAAGCACATGAACCCGCGCGCGCCGCAGCAGAAGGCGCACTTCGGCGACGTGCCGCTCAAGGACATCTTCGACCTGCGCGGCTTCAACCTGAATGCGAAGCTGGACATCGATCCGGACTTCCTGAAGGAAGACGACCACGATCACGACCATCACGACCATGACCACGCGCATGGCGAGGCGTGCGACCACCCCTCGCACAAGCACGAAGGCCACGGCCACCATCACCACACCGACGACGATGTGAAGAGCTTCGTCTACAAGGCCGACCGCGCCTTCGATCCGGCCAAGCTCGAAGACTTTCTGGGCGCCATCGTCAACATCTACGGCCCGCGCATGCTGCGCTACAAGGGCGTGCTGAACATGAAGGGCACCGAGCGCAAGGTGATCTTCCAGGGCGTGCACCAGCTGATGGGCAGCGACCTGGGCCCGGAGTGGGGCAAGGACGAAAACCGCCAGAGCCGCATGGTGTTCATCGGCATCGAGCTGCCGCGCGAAATCCTGGAACAAGGCCTGGAGCAGTGCCTGGTCTGACGACAGCCCGCTGCTGATTCATCCAAAGAAAAAGGCGCTGCCCCGCAAGGGACAGCGCCTTTTTCATGGCCCCGCAGTGGCTTACTTGCCCAGTTCGGTCAGCGGCTTGCCGTTGACCTTCAGGCTGCCTTCGCTGAACTCGACCTGCCCGGTGACGTGTTCGCCGTCGCGCTTGACGAAGCCGCTGGCCTCGCCTTGCTCGACCAGCCCCGCCACCATTTCGGGCGGCGGCGTCTGGCCGCTCTCGGCGCCGGTGGCGGCGATCTGCTCGAGCCATTGCACCGGCAGCCGCGCGTTGGCCTTGAGCACGCCGCGCTTCATCAGGAGGGCCATGCCCGGCTCCTGCAGGTCTTCGTCGGTCACGCCGACCATGCCGGCGGTGTAGCTGAGTTCGCCGCGCTTGCCGCCGATTTCGACCACCATCTTGTCCAGCCCGAATTCGGGGCTGTACTTGGCCATGGCCTTCAGATCGGGGGCGAGCTGGTCGGCCAGCGCCTTCATCGCGGCCTGGGTGGCCTTGCTGCTCTTGCCGCAGCCGGCCAGGGCGGTGGATTGCAGGTAGGCGTCGGCCAGCTTCCTGTAGCCGGCGGCGTGGATGCGGCGGCCGCCGCTGGACATCTCGAACTTGTCGATGCTCGTCTCGCCGATCTTGCCCTGGCCCTTGAGGGTGCCTTCGGAGGCGTAGAGGCCGTCCTTGATCGTGGCTTCGCCGTTCAGGTCGACGTTCTGCAGCAGCACCTTCACGGGCTTGTGCGTGCCGGCCGGCGCGTCGGCATCGGCGCTGCTCCCGAGGCCCTTGGTGGCGGAGAACTCGAAGGCGTCCAGGCGCCCCTCGGTCTTGCCGGTGGCCAGGATCCAGCCCGCGCTGCCGTCCATGTCGGCCTTGGCCGTGATCTTGCCCATCTTCATCTGCACGCCCTTGGCCGCGTAGTTGAAGTCCAGGCCCGGCATCGTCATGTCGTAGCGCGCCTTGGTGCGGGCGGCGTTCACTTCGATGTGCGCCTGCGCGCCCTGCCAGGCGAACTCGCCCTTGCCTTCTTCGGCCACCTTGACGGGCGCGACCGCCATGTCGATGGCGTAGCTGCCGTCGAAGTTGACCTTGGTGAATGCCGTCAGGGGCTTGGCCTTGCCGAAGAACTTCTCGGCTTGCGCCTGGCCCTTGATGTCGAGCACCAGCTCGCTGTCGATGGTGGCCGCCGCGAACTTGCCGCCGGCGATCGGGCCGTGGTGGATGGTGTCGCGGATGGTGATGCGCAGGGGCTTGGGCGGCTTGGCGTCCGCTTCGTCGCCGTCTTCTTCCTCCTGCGGCTCCTCGCCTTCCGCGGGCTTGGCGGCGGGCGCCTGCGCCACGGCCGGGGCGGTGGCGGCATCGGCCGCACAGCCGATTTCCAGCGTCACGGTGCTCACGGCGCCGAAGAAGCTGCGCTCGTATGTGCGCTCGGTCACGCGCACCAGCGCGGTCTGCTTGGGCATCTCGTCGAGTGCGGTCTCGTAGATCGAACGGACCTTCGACCCGGTCCACCAGGTGCTCCCTCCGTAGGCGACGACGATGGCCGCGGCCACGGCTCCCAAAACTACTTTCTTGCTCAAGGCTTGCTTTCTTTATCGAATGATCGGATGGGCCCGCGCCGCCTGGGGGCAAGGCGAGCCGCGCGTCACCCCCTCCGGCGACGCGGGCCGATGCTACCGGAGCCAACCGGCATGCAGACACATCGCCTGCGGTTTCGAGTTCTCTATACAATCGCGCGCCTGTTCCGGGAGCCACGCCCAGTCCTGTTGGACGAGATGTGACTTCCGGCACGGGGCGCCGCGGGTTTCTGTAGGGCTTTCGGGGGTATAACCCCGGGGTTCGCAACCGCGAGCACCCCGACAACGTGGAGCCCGCGCGGCACGAAAGCCGCGAGTGGTTCCCATGGGAGGAGACACCCAGTGAAAGCGCGTTCCAGTTCGTCCAAGGAGCCAGTCACCGTGAAGAAACCCGCCGCCAAGGCCACGCCAGCATCCAAGCCCGCCGCAAAGAAGGCGACGGCTGCGAAGGCTGTACCCGCGGCGAAAAAGGTTTCCGCCACCGCGAAGGCGCCTGCAACGAAGGAGAAAAGCGCGTCCAAAAAGCCCGCAGCACCACCGGCCAAGGCCGCCACCGCTGCGACAAAGAAGTCCGCCAAGCCCGCCAAGCCTGCAACAGCAACCAAGACCGCAGGCACGGGTCCATCGTCATCCAAACCCGTCGGCCGCCCTGCTGCCGTTCCTTCTGCTCCCCCGATCCCCATGAAAAAAACGGCTGCCGCCTCCTCTTCCGCCCCGGCGACACCCTCGATGCCCGCTCAAACCGCCACGCCCGCACCCGCCGCGCGTGGGGGCCGTGTGTCCCGGCTGTCGCAACTGACCGTCCCCTCGATGCCGCAATCCGTGGCATCGACCGCCGCGAAGTCCAGCTTCTCGCAGGCACCGTCCACCGCGCTGGTGCCGCCGCCGCCGCTGGCCGTCAAGAAAGACCCCAAGCTCGCGAACAACTGGAAGACCAAGACGCCCGCCGAGCTGACCGATGCCGAAGTCATCGCGATGCCCGACACCGAGTACATGAACGAAAAGCAGATGGCGTTCTTCCGCCTGAAGCTGGAAGAACTCAAGCGCGGCATCCTGGAAAACGCCGGCGAGACCACCGAGCACCTGCGTGAAGACACGGTGGTCGTGCCCGATCCGGCCGACCGCGCCACCATCGAGGAAGAGCACGCCCTCGAGCTGCGCACCCGCGACCGCGAGCGCAAGCTGCTCAAGAAGATCGAGCAGTCGATCCAGCGCATCGACGGCGGCGACTACGGCTACTGCGACGAGACCGGCGAGCCCATCGGCGTCGGCCGCCTCCTGGCCCGCCCGACCGCCACGCTGTCCCTCGAGGCGCAACAGCGCCGCGAGCTCAAGCAGAAAATGTTCGGGGATTGAACAGGTTCGCGGTAGATAAAAACCAGCCCGTTCGATAGTCTTCACCGAATGCCAAAGGAAGAATCGGGCCGTCTTTTCTCGAAGGTGGCCAAGTTTGTCCGCAATCCGCTCAAGGATTGGTCGGAGCTGGACGCGCCTTCCTCCACGACGTCGGACTCCTCGCTCCCCGAGCAGACCTACAGCCGGGAGATGCTCAAGGAGATGATCGAGCGGCGCCAGCGCAACGACTTCGTGCGCCGGCGCGAGTTCGACATGCTGCGCAAGCTCCGACAGCGCGAAGCGGCCGCCCACGCCTTCGATGCGACGGTCACGCCGTCGTCGTTCAACATCAACAGCTCTTCGGAAAAGTCCGAGGGCCGCGCGCTCACGCTCAAGAAGATCGACGAGATCGAAGAGCAGATGTCGCAGCAGTGGTGGAAGGGCCGCGGCCCGAACGGCGAGACGCTGGTCAACCCACCGCCCGATGCCGGCGCCGAGACGCTGCCGCCGGTGCATGTCGACGATCTGCTCGAGCCGCCGCCGGTGCATCGCACCGTTGCGGCCGTGCCGCCCGTCCAGGCAGCCAGCCCCGTCGCGGCGGGGGGCGGCGGTGCGTCGCCGCTGTCTTCCCGGCTGGCGCACGATGGCGCGCTCGAAGAAGCGGTGATCCGCTTTGCGCATGGCGACGACGCCGGCGCCGAGGCGATCCTGCTGCAGGCCCTGGCCTCTGAAAGCGCCCCGGCCGCCGACGGCGAGAACGACGCCGCGGCCGAGCGCGACGACAGCCGCTGGCGCACCCTGTTCGACCTGTACCGCGCCACCGGCGACGCCGCCAAGTTCGCGGCCGCCCGCATGCGCTATGCGCAGCGCATGAAGCGCATGGGCCCCGACTGGGTGTCGCTCGAAGACCTGGCGCGCAGCGTGAAGGCGGTGACCGCCAGCGAAGAGGCGGCAGAGCAGGGCGGCGAGGGCGGTGCCCAGGCCGACTGGAGCAGCCCCGCGCGCCTGTCCCGCGAAGGGCTGATGAGCCTCACGCGCGCGCTGTCGCAGGCCGGCTCGGTCTGGACGCTCGACTGGCGCCCCCTGACCGCCATCGAGCCCGAAGCGGCCGCGCCGCTGCGCGTGCTGCTGACTTACTGGGCCGATTCGCCGGTCAAGCTGCGCTTCATCGGCACCGCGCAATTGCTGGCGGTGCTGGCCGAGGCGGCGCCGAACAACGAACGCGGCACCGACGACGTCTGGTGGCAACTGCACCTGGCCGCGCTGCGGGTGATGCACCTGCCCGACGATTTCGAACTGGTGGCGCTCAACTACTGCATTACCTACGAGGTGTCGCCGCCGTCCTGGCAGGACCCGATCGGCGAATGCACCGCACTCGCCGCGCCGCCGCCGAGCCGCAGCAGCTCGGTGTGGTCGCTGCTGTCGAGTGCCGAATCGGAGAGCTTTCCGACGCACGACACCGGCTTTGCCGCGCTGGCGGGCGATTTGCGGGGGGAATCGCTGTCGGCCTGGCAGCGGCTGGACACCGACCTGCGGCACACCACGGCGCCCGTCATTTCATGCGCGGCACTGCTGCGCATGGACCTCGCCGCCGCCGGCACGCTGCTGAGCTGGGTGCGGGCGCGAGACGCCGATGGCGAGCGGGTGCAGTTCGTCGATGCGCATCGGCTGATCGCCGCGCTGTTCGGGCTCGTGGGCATTACCGACCACGCAACCGTCGCCGTTCGAAAGAACTGAAACCACCCTGTTTCGGGGTTGTATTGCCCTCGGCCATCCCCAGATGGCTGCGATGGAACAGTTTCACGGCACCACCATCGTGAGCGTGCGCCGCAAGACCCCCCAGGGCGATCAGGTCGCCATTGGCGGGGACGGGCAGGTCACTCTCGGCAATATCGTCATCAAGGGCACGGCGCGCAAAGTGCGCCGCCTCTATCACGGCAAGGTGCTGGCCGGCTTTGCCGGCGCCACCGCCGACGCCTTCACGCTCTTCGAGCGCTTCGAGGCCAAGCTCGAAAAGCACCAGGGCCACCTCACCCGCGCGGCGGTCGAGCTCACCAAGGATTGGCGCACCGACCGCGTGCTGCGCAAGCTCGAGGCCATGCTGGCCGTGGCGGACGCCACCACTTCGCTCATCATCACCGGCAACGGCGACGTTCTCGAACCCGAAGACGGCGTGATCGCCATCGGTTCGGGCGGTGCATATGCCCAGTCGGCGGCCAAGGCGCTGATCGAGAACACCGACCTTTCGGCCGAGCAGATCGTGCGCAAATCGCTGGGGATCGCCGGAGAAATCTGCATTTACACGAACATGAACCACACGGTGGAAGCGCTCTGACCATGTCCATGACCCCCCAGGAAATCGTCTCCGAGCTCGACAACCACATCGTCGGGCAGCCGGCCGCCAAGCGCGCCGTGGCCATCGCCCTGCGCAACCGCTGGCGCCGCCAGCAGGTCGATGAAAAGCTGCGCAGCGAGATCACCCCGAAGAACATCCTCATGATCGGCCCGACGGGCGTGGGCAAGACCGAGATCGCACGCCGCCTCGCGCGCCTGGCGGATGCGCCGTTCATCAAGGTCGAGGCGACCAAGTTCACCGAGGTGGGCTACGTTGGAAAAGACGTCGATTCGATCATTCGCGACCTCGCCGAAATCGCCGTCAAGCAGACCCGCGAATCCGAGAGCGCCAAGGTGCGCGCGCGGGCCGAGGACGCGGCCGAAGACCGCATCCTCGACGTGCTGCTGCCCCCGGCGCGCGGTGCCGACGGCACGACCGCGGCAATCGATGGACCCAATCCCACGCGCCAGGCTTTCCGCAAGAAGCTGCGCGAGCACCAGCTCGACGACAAGGAAATCGAACTCGACCTCGCCGAGACTCGCACGCCGTTGGAAATCATGGGCCCCGCCGGCATGGAGGAAATGACCGAGCAACTGCGCGGCATGTTCGGCCAGATGGGCGGCGGCAAGCGCAAGACGCGCAAGCTCAAGATCGCCGAGGCGCTGCGCCTCCTGATCGACGAGGAGGCCGCCAAGCTGGTGAATGAGGACGAGATCCGCGCGCAGGCGATCACCAACGCCGAGCAGAACGGCATCGTCTTCATCGACGAGATCGACAAGGTTGCGACCCGCAGCGAAGCGCAGGGCTCCGACGTGTCGCGCCAGGGCGTCCAGCGCGATTTGCTGCCGCTGGTGGAAGGCACGGCCGTGACCACCAAGTACGGCGTGGTGCGCACCGACCACATGCTGTTCATCGCGAGCGGCGCGTTCCACCTGAGCAAGCCGAGCGACCTGATTCCCGAGCTGCAGGGGCGTTTTCCGATCCGCGTGGAACTGCAATCGCTCTCGGTGTCGGACTTCGAAAGCATCCTCACGCAGACCCGCGCATCGCTCGTGAAGCAGTACCAGGCGCTGCTCGCGACAGAGGGCGTGACGCTCGATTTCCAGCCCGACGGCGTGACCCGGCTGGCGAGCATCGCTTTCGAAGTGAACGAGCGCACCGAGAACATCGGCGCACGCCGTTTGTCGACCGTGATGGAGCGCCTGCTCGATGAGGTAAGCTTCGACGCGGCCCGCATCGAGGGTCAGACGATCCGCATCGATGCCGCTTACGTCGACGAGCGCCTTGCGGCACTAAGTCACGACGAAGACCTCTCGCGCTTCATCCTCTGAAGCTGCTTCTCTTCCCCCTGTAACGGGGGAATGCTTCACGCATTACTTTCACTGCGTGAGCTAAGTGCTTAATTTTCAACGCAATTCGCCGATTCCAGGGTTTTGGAATCGGCGCTAAGTCGTTGATTCCATTACAAAAAATACCACCAACGGCCAGTTGCGCCCCAAGTGTTTCCTGCTACAGTGCAAAAAAGTGCAGTTAAGTGGGAAAAAGTGCGGGTAGTGCCTCTTTCAGGCATTGCAGTACCTCCCAACACAGGGGTTTGTGGTCGTGTTTCAAGGCGCTTCATCGCTCAGTCTGGATGCCAAGGGGCGGCTCTCCGTGCCGACCCGGCACCGTGACGTCCTGAGCGCGACGGCAGGCGGCCAGCTCACGATCACCAAGCATCCGCACGGGTGCCTCATGGTGTTCCCCCGTCCCGAATGGGAAAAATTCCGCGAGCGCATCGCCGCGCTGCCGATGTCGGCGCAGTGGTGGAAGCGCGTCTTCCTGGGTAACGCGATGGACGTCGAGATGGACGGCACCGGCCGCATCCTGGTCTCTCCCGAGCTGCGCGCCGCCACCGGCATCGTGCGCGACACGCTGCTGCTGGGCATGGGCAACCACTTCGAACTCTGGGACAAGGCCACCTACGAGGCCAAGGAGGCCGAGGCCACCCAGGGCGAGATGCCGGATGTGTTTCAGGACTTCGCGTTCTGAGGACCCACGTGAACACCCCATGGACCCATACGACCGTCTTGCTGAACGAAGCGGTGGAAGCCCTTCTTTCCGGCAGCACGGCAGCCACCGGCACCTACGTGGACGCCACCTTCGGTCGGGGAGGGCACGCGCGGGCGATCCTCGCGAGGCTGGCACCGGAAGGCAGGCTGATCGCATTCGACAAGGATGCGGAAGCAGTGGCCGAAGCAGCGCGCATCTCGGATGCGCGTTTTTCTATCCGGCACCAGGGATTCCGTTCGCTGGGCGAGCTGCCCGATGCGAGCGTCAACGGCCTGCTGATGGACCTGGGCGTGAGTTCGCCGCAAATCGACAACCCGGTGCGCGGTTTCAGTTTTCGATTCGACGGCCCGCTCGACATGCGCATGGACACCACGCGCGGCGAGAGCGTGGCCGAATGGCTGGCAACGGCCGAACTTCAGCAGATTGCAGAGGTGATCCGTGACTATGGCGAAGAACGGTTTGCTGTTCAGATTGCAAAGGCGATTGTTGCT
>Ga0163161_10001242_pt1 | contig 19094 bp, 14 predicted proteins | sample S45metaG_FD_129847 | JGI IMG/M metagenome (GOLD analysis project Ga0163161, IMG submission 129847) | Switchgrass rhizosphere microbial communities from Kellogg Biological Station, Michigan, USA - S4-5 metaG | ecosystem: Host-associated > Plants > Roots > Rhizosphere > Soil | place: USA... | reverse complement strand
TTGTTGTTGCCGTACTGTTCGAGGATATGGCCCGTCCAACCCGAGATGCGGCTGACGGCAAAGATCGGTGTGTAAAGATCGAGCGGGATCCCCATCAGGTAATAGGTCGACGCCGAGTAGAAATCGACGTTGGGGTACATTCCCTTCTTGTCATGCATGATCTTCTCGATCTTCTCGGACATCTCGTACCATTTGGTCTCGCCTGTTTTATCCGCCATCTCTTTCGAATAGCGACGTAACCAGGTGGCGCGGGGGTCTTCGGTCTTGTAAACAGCATGGCCGATACCCATGATCTTGCGTTTTTCGGCAAGTGCCTTGTCCACCCAGGCATCAACTTTATCGGGATCGCCGATCTCGATAAGCATTTTCATGACGTTGGTATTGGCTCCGCCGTGTAGCGGTCCTGCCAGCGCCGCGATGCCGGCGGTAACGGCTCCGTACATGCCGGCAAGTGTTCCCGAGACGACACGTGTTGTGAACGTTGAAGCGTTTAACTCATGGTCCGCATGAAGGATCAGGCAGACGTCAAACATATGAGCCTCGTGCTCATCCGGCCTTTCGCCCCGAAGCATGTAAAGGAAATTTTCGGCGATGCTCAATGAAGGATCAGGCTTGATAACATCTTTTCCGTTCCGGATGCGGTCCCATGCTGAAGCGATTGTTCCGATCTGTCCGGTCAGGCGAACGGCAGCTTTTACGGCGTGTTCCCGATCGGTGCCGTGGCCATTCTCGTCATAGAAGTCGAGCGACGAAACCGCCGTGCGGAGAACATCCATCGGGTCCGCCGTCTTCGGAAACTGCTTCATCAGAGCAATAACCTCGGCGGGTGCTTCGTAATTACGGCGAAGGCGTTCCTTCAAGTCTTCAAGCTCGTCTACCTTCGGCAATCGTCCATTCCAGAGCAAAAAAATGACCTCTTCAAAGGTCGAATGCTCTGCGAGGTCGTGAATGTTATATCCCTGGTAAATTAGGATGCCTTTTTCGCCGTCAACATCGCCGATCGCGCTCTGCGCAGCGACTACTCCTCGAAGTCCTTCTGATGCGGCGGTGCTTTCTGTTCCTGTACTCATGGTTTTAACTCGTGTTTTCTTAGGTTTAGTAACAAATTACCATTTTATCTAAGCCACGAAACATTAACAAGCGATACTTGCAGGAATAGCTAAAGAGCGCGAAAACCTCTATTCCAATCGCGTGGTTACAGCCATTAGTCGCATGTCGTCGCCTTCCCAACCCCGGCTAAAGACGCCAACGAAGATCGCCAACCGGTTATGATAAAGAAATACTTCCTGGATCGCGTATCCCGTGGCGTCACCGCGATCCTTGGGCACCTTGCCGGCCCTTTGCACCACGCGCATATCGTTGTTTTCATTCTTGATCGTCATTTCGAAGCTCATGAGCTTCTCGCCGTACTTCTCCTCGCCGGTGGCGACTTCCTTTAATTCAATCTCCCAGTAGCCTTCGCGATACAGCGGGTTGCCCCGTTTTGTAAACGCCACCTTCAACGGCAAACCTTCGGAAGACTTGTTCTGGTCACCGTTCGAGTATTCGTTGATAAGATGAGCCGCAACCTGAACACCCGTATTGCCGTCAACGATCCCAAATCGCTTTAGCTGAGCGTTTGCCTTCTGCCTGGTCTCCTTTCTCACCGGCTCGGAAAACTTCTCTTCGTCCTCCATCGAACGATGACGTTTGCCGACGGTTCTAAACGGCGAGGCCGCGAACAAGTTCTTCTCTGTATCGATCACGTAGATCGAGGAATAGGCCTGACCTTCATAATCGGTGATACCGAATTCTTCGAATGCAAGATACCTTGCATCACGCGAAAACCCGATGAAATGAAAATGAGCATAGTCGCCTGCAAGAGCCGTTATTGACACCACGGCCATAATAGTTGCAGATAATACGATCTTTTTGATGTGGATCATGGGTTAACGATGATTTTCCTTTTATTTGGCCTAGTCGCTGTAATAGATAAATGAAAATACCAAGATCGTCTCGGCGACTCTCTTTCCGTGAGCGAATTTTACGAAGCGTCCTCGCAATACGTTGTCACCGACTATTGCGCCATGCTCATCCCGCTTGAGTTTGGAAAATCGGCCGAAGAATCTGTAGCTGATGCCGCTGATCTGGTTGGTGTCGAAATTCAACTGCAGTCCGTCGAAAACGATGTTTCGCATCGCGTATTGGGCTTGTCCAAAATCAACGCCGCCATTCGGCCGAACTCGTCGCCCGCTGGAACTTCTGGTTTCGAGATACATTCGTCCAAAGTCCTCAAACCCCGAAACCTTATCGCCCGAGATCTGAAATTCACCGCCGTTCGGATCGAAGACTAATCGCCTTTGGCCAGCGGCGACGTGGACCAGGAGCGTCAGAATGATAGTCACAACGATAGAACTTCGCTTCATAGAAACTCGAACACATTTCGGCAGGGCTTTTTCTAAAATTCGGGTAAAACGAAGAACCGGACCTCAGTTCTCCGGAGTCAGACGTACTGGCTGTCCGACTTTTGCGTTGGTAAGTTGTTCCGCCGAGGCCAAGTTCGCGGCGATCTCGAGATATTCCGAGCTGCCCATGATCGTGATTATTTCGCCCCGGCCGGCTTCGCTGTAAGATCGGCAGTGGTTCCCGATCACCTGGTTGCCAAGACGGATCGTAAACTTTTCAGGAAGATCATCCCGAGTGAGGTTCGTTATCAGGTTACCAAAACGATCGATGTGAATGATCTCGCCGGTAAGGCTATCGCCACTTTTTTGTGGTTTCGAATGATCCAAAAGGACCGGGTCGTAAATTGTCGGTCCAAACTCCTCAAGCCACATTCCCTTCGATATATATGCCGCAACGGGCGCAAAAATGTCGCGGCCATGGAAGGTGTTTGAAACCCGCTCGGAAAAGTATTCTGGCCGGTTCAGTTCGACGACCTTAGATTCGTGTTTCAGCGCAGGGCTCAACACGCCATTATCAGGGCCCACGAAGTAATAGCCTCCGCCCTCGACCGCAATTCCGCGACGGTCGGAGCCGACGCCCGGATCGACGACCGCGACGAACACCGTCGCTGTGGGAAAGTCACGGTAACAAGCGGCAAGCGTGAAGGCTGCCTCACGCCGGTTCTGAGGATCGATCTCGTGTGTGATGTCAACTATCACCGCAGACGGATTGATTGAGAGAATAGTGCCCTTCATCGCGGCGACAAAATGATCGCGGGTGCCGAAATCGGTAATTAGAGCGATAACCATAAAAATTGCTGCAACAGGCGGTGAAGGCCCGTTGCAGCTAAAAACCCAGGGAAGGCATAGGGCAAACTTTATTTGATCTGGACCTCGTAGCCGGTCCTTACGCGGATCTTCTGGTTTATGGCCAATTCGACGTGCTTCCCGCGCTGAATCACCACGGCTCCGACACCGAATGCGGCCCCGACACCTGCTCCAACTGCTGCTCCTACGGGCCCACCCGCTATCGCTCCGACAGCGGTTCCGGTTCCTGTAGCAGCACCTACCTTAATTATATCTGGTTTCATTGAGCTTTTGCCGACAGCGGTTCCCTCATCGTCGACACGGCGCACGTTGTCGCCTTTGATCGGAATTACGTCGGTAAGTATCGCATTGAAGTTGGCCCAGCGTTTTTCATTTAGCACGATGCGGTCAAACGAGAGCGAAAGCTCTGATCGGCGTTTCAGGTGACCGGGCTTTGTCACTTTTTCCACACGGCCTTCGACCATCGCACCGGCGATCTCTGTCGGGGAAACGATCTTGGCCGTAAACTTGTCGCCTGCGCGATTAGCGTTGGTGCTCAGATTGTCCTGAAGTTCAAGCACCAAGTCAGTGTCTTTTAAGATAATGATTAAAGCATCGCTGTCTGGATTGTACGAGGCCTTTTGGATGGTCGCGTCCGAGATACCCGGCGAAGCCGTGCTGTCAGAAGTGCCTGCAGTATCAGGAACTGGCGGAGCAGTCGCTGCCGGTACAGCTGCGATCACCTTATCGGCGGCGGCGCGTCGTGTAAGATTCGAGGGTAAAGTCGAGTCAAATGAACGCTTTTCGTAGCCGCTGCTGTAGCCGGACTCGAATCCCTGGCGGTAACCATCTCTATAATCCTCTACCGAACCGAAATCCTGGCTATATGCTCGGGTCGCGTCTTTGTATTCATCACGGTCGGAGTAGTTTTTGGCTGCTTTATCCAATGTATCGCGGTATCCGGCCATGTAGCCATCCGAATAACCCGTACGATACCCATGCATCAAGGCCGCGTCGCCTTCCTGGGCAATAACTTTATTAAATGGGAAACTTAGGAACGAGACAGATCCGACTGAAAACAACAGAGCCAGGCTCAATAATCCTTTTGTTAGCTTCATTTGACCTCCTGATTTGGCTGCTCGCGAGGCGAGAAATGGTTTGTCCTGTAAGATTTATACACGACTGCTTAAAGAAATACAAGACTTTTTATGCAGATGCTTAAAATCGACGCAAAAAACCGGCAGCGTACCGGGGGTGATACGCTGCCGCAGCTGCTATCAGGAGGAGAGAATCCTAAAAACTCTTTCTAAATAGATATGAAGCCCGAATAAAGAATGTTCTGGAATTTTGCCCGATCCGCGGTTCATACTGGCCGGTATAAGGGTTAAAACCGTTGTAATTTAGGTTGTCGTTATAACCCACGTAGAACGCGGTTCCGGGGCTTGGGTTCCACCCGAACAAAAACTGACCCGCTATATTAGAGTGCAGCGAATCATAGTCAACCCTTGCCCGCACATAAGTGAATCGTGTGAACTGATATGTCGACCGGAGCGTGAAGATATTTGTATCGTATGCAACTCGGTCGTTGTCGTAACGCGTCAACTGGCTCTTGGTATAATCGAGTGAAATACGCAACGGGTTGATCGGCTTATATTCGAAACCAAACTGAGCATCAAACTGATACCCGGGGCCCGGATCCAGCGCCGGTTCGGGACCTACCTGGCCACCATTCACCCAAGCAAGGTATGCAGGACTGACGCGGGGATAGCGGTTGCCCGCCCCAAAATCATAATCCATTGCTCCAAACATCGATCCTACAAACCCGTAAAAGTTAAATTGCTTATTGACGGTTTTATTGACATTCAAGCTAAAGTATGGAATCTGAGCGGATCTCGTGGGAGCTCCGAAAAAAGCAGGTACAGGCCCACCAGGGCTCCGAAACTCTTCTTCATAGTCCTTTTCGTACTGGTCGCCCGCCTCGAAGTTGAGGAAAAGGTTTCCCTTGAGCTGCCCGTTAACGCTCGCACCGACCAACGCATATTGGGTCCTACCCGCCCAATCCATCGTGTATCGGACGAATTGGTTCGCATTAAGCCGTATGAGCGTGGCTTTTGGTTTTGATTTGGTACTTTCGCGGTACGCGAAAAAATACTGATTCGTATTTGTTCGTCGCGTAAACCCAGCATCGGCACGATAGTCGCTTGTTCGTCCGAAGGCCTCTGCATACCAGCCGTGAGTGTCCTTCGTGTAGTCCAAGCTCCAGAAATAACCAAAGCCATTCCCGGTTCGATAAAGAAGATCGTTAGTATTCGAATCGTAGAAGTTCTTTCGGGAATGGGTGCCGAGGGCCTGAAAGGTCATCACCGTGGCAGCGTCAAGCTTAAGCTTTCCGTCAAATCCTCCGACGAAGTTCCTGCTCTGCGGAAAGACGCGGGCCGTGCTGAAAAATCCGACATTATTATTCTTGCCAAAATCCCTCTTGACGCGAAGGACGCCAAATGTTGCGTTCTTGTCGAGAAATTCGTCGAGAGGACAACCGTGCCCAGGATCAGAAGCCTGCGCTTGGTGACAGATCAAATTCACTGTCCTTTCGTCATCAGAAAAATTTCCCGGCGCGTTGTCCGAGGCTGCGAGGAAACCGAACGACGTTTTCCCAACCTTTCCCGTCAGTTTTGCGGCCACATCCGGATCGACGATAGTCCGAGAGTAGAAAGGCTGCAGCGGCGAATCGAAAATGTCTTTGCCCTCCAAAAAGAAAGGCCGTTTTTCATCGAAGAAGATAGGAAATCTCTGGTTTGCCGTGACGACCGGAGCATCCGCTTCGATCTCCGCAAAATCAGGGTTAATCGCTGCGTCAAGAGTGATATTCGGCGAAAGCGTGTACTTCAGAGTGAGGCCAAGGTCTGCCTTGATGGGCTGATTAACAAAGCGACCGGCGGCGATTTCATTTGCCGGAACACGATTGCCGGTTTCGCTCACTGTTATGCTTGGCGTCAGCTCCAACGTGCGTTCATACTTGATATCATCGAGTCCGGTTATGTGACCATGCTTAACGAGCATGCCGGAGACGTCGCGATCGTCGGGCAGCCATTCGTCGAATTCATCGTTGAACCGATCGATGTTCCGTGCCACGCTAAAACCCCATTGTTTTCCTTTCCCGGCAGTATATCTGAGCGACTTAAAAGGGATTTTTACTTCGACGGACCAGCCCCAGTCTTCGATGACGCCCTTGGATTCCATCACAATGTCGACCGTAAAATCGGGACCATTCCCTTCGGTGAAAATGCCATCCTGTTGAATACCAAGCGGGTTGAACGCAAGTACATATGCTCGTCTCTGATCGTTATATGTATCGAGCCACATTCGTACATTGTCTTCATTGTAGACATTGTCGCGTTTTGCTACGGAAGCCCGTACCTTCCCCTGATCGTCCCAGCATTTGAAAGCTACATACAAGTTGTGCTCGTCGTACATCATGTAGACTTCCGTCGGTTTTGAAGGCTCGGTGTTGTAACCGGGACTTGTCTGATAGAAATCCTTAAAGACCGCCGCCGTTTTCCATGCGTCTTCGTCAACGTGCCCATCAATGATGATCGGAGTAGATATTTCGGGAATGCCAACAGCCTTGGCTTTTTCGGCGGGGACTGGGGTTTTGCCGCCTGTCCTGGGAACGATCTTTACCTCATCCAGCTTAGACGTGGAGTCGTTTACCAGTGCATTCGATTGTGTTGGTGTGGATGATTGAGCCTTTAAACAGACTGCAAGGAAAATAATTGCAAAAAAAGATAAAACCTGACGCATAAACCCCCCAAACCTGGAAGCATGAATTAAATATAAAAAAGTGAATTATTTAAGCGTGGGAGCTTATATATAATGACTAGAACGCAATTCTGGTCAGAAGGTTTCAGAAAATGACGCGAGCTTTACAAAACATCTCGCGCCAATTCTTGTCGATTATTAATTTGATAGTTCAGTGTTGCTTCTGACTATCAGATGGCCCTCATCAAAATCGAAATTATATTTGCGCAGGCCGGTGCCCAGACGCCAGGTAGAATCTTTTTCCTGCACCAGGTCAACTCCCTGCGACTCAACCTCAGTATTCGAAACAATACTTGCATTGCCATCGCTCGGCACCGTCAAAATGACCGTGCCGTCGGCTGCCTGGGCCGTGAGCCTATTAAAATCGCCTTCAAGATAAACGTCGCCCTGTTTCGTTTTTGCATCTAGATCGCCGCGAAAGCCTATAACTCGGACCTGTCCGCATGCTGTCGAAACGCTCATCTTTCCATCCGAGTCTCGCACATCGATCGAGCCCTCGCTTCCGCTTAGGTCGATCTGACCCGACACACCATCCAATCTTATTTCGCCATCCGTCGAAATTTTCAGGTCAGACTTCTTCGGAACAAAGACTTCAACCTGCACCCGATTATCGTCGCTCCACTGCGGCACTCCCGGTCGTTTGTCCGTATTGACGTTGATGTTTACTGCGGAATCGGTGTGATTTTCGTTCGTTTGAACGGTAGCTCGGTTTCGACTATTGGTGAATTGAATGACGTTATATTGGACCTCTTGCTTGTCCCATCCGCGAACTTTGACGGAGCATCCGGGAGCTGAAATCGTGACCTTCGGAGCCCCCTTGACCGCGATCGACTCGCTGCGTTTCTCGATCCGCGGCATTCCGGAAAAGTTGATGTCCCGAATCCTCGCCATCGCATCCCCTTGGGCTCGTATAGCAGCGTTGACTTGTGCCTGAACATTGACGTTCATCGCCTCCGTCGCCTTCTTTAGAGCTTCACTATCGATCTTGACCACAGGCATCTCGATCGGCGGTATCTCGATTTTGGGGACTTCAACCTTGATTGCCTGCGTCTCCTTCATGGCCTTGACAACTGCTTTCTGCGACTCCTTCACTGATTTCGCGACGTCCTTGTTTATCTTTGCGTTCATCGCTGCCATCGAGATGTCGCTGTCTTTGTCGTCATCGTTGTCTTCCCAATCTTCATTGTCCTGATTCTTTTGCTGCAGAAGGTTCGTAGCCGGGCTGGGTGATTTTCCGTCTTTATTACGGGCTATCGAGAGACGGCCGTTAACACTGCTAAGCTTAACCTGCACGTCGCCTGCGCCGAGACGGCCGTAAAGATCCCGGCCAACGTACTGGCCTTTACGCACAGGCAGCCCAAAGTCGTTGGAAATAGCACCGTTTACGGAGTCGGCTCTGACCGTCGCACTTGAATCAGAAGGAATCGAGAGGTTGACCGTTCCGTTGACGGTTTCAAGATATACCTTGCTTCCCGTTTCAAGTCTGGTGAAGTCGGCGAAAACCTCTCCGTTCACTGTCGACAGGTTCGCGGTGCCGCGAAGATTCGTTGCCTTAATATTACCGTTTACGGCTGAGACCTTCGTCAAATTAGTAAATTCACCAACTGTAACCGAGCCGTTGACAGTCTCGATCTCATTGAGCGACGCTCCGCGGGGAACAGTCAGTTCATAATCCACTTGCAATCGGCCATTGTTATGCCAGCCACCGTTGTGGGATTTCCAGTCGCCATACTCGGTTTCAACCGATAAATAGTCAGGTTTCGAGTCCACCTTGATCTGAACATCGCCAAGCCTCTCCTTGCTGTCGGCGGTTTTGACCGCAACCAGCTTAACTTCGGCCCGATCCCACGCGTTGATGACGATCGATCCGTTTACATTTGAAAGACTTATGCGCCCGTTCGCCGTAAGCGGGTAAGTCTGCTCGAATCTTTCGGTTTCGTCGCCCTGCCTGGCTTGCTGTGCTTTCGCAGGGGTATCCGCGGTAACTTTTGTAAAATGAACGTTATTGGATGAAAAAATAAGTCCCGCAAACACTAATGTATATAACCAGCTCATAATTGCCTCTCCTGAATTGTGTGGGTTTACAAAAAGACTGTTCCCTATATCTGCATCTAAAACACCGCAATATATGGTTTTATGACAATTCAGTGGATTATTTTTGAAAAAAGCTGTCTGCTTTGATTTATTGGCAAATCTTTTCGTTTGCCGGCATGACAACCGGCATCAAATCTATTAGATTGGGTAGCGCCTCCCGCCCGAAATCGGATATTCTCCCGCATTTACAATCATTGCTGGATTTGATAGCTTTATACGTTTGATTGACCCCGGAGACGGAGATAGAAATGAATCTTAGACAAACCCGCCTGCACATCCTTCGCAATGCGGAAAATTTGGCCCCGAAAGCCAAAACAGGTATCTCTCTCCATTGCCATACCGAGCATTCAAAGGAAATGCTTGACTTCGTCCCCGTTTACGCCGAAAAGATGCCGATAATCGCGCAGTTTTGGCATAAAGAACGGGAGAAATATATTCAAAAAGAGGGTCGGGCTCCGGATTTTTCCAATGCTTATTGGTCACCCCCACTGACCGCTACGCAGGTGTTCGAGATTGAAAAGACGCAGATCAACCAAGCCGGTCTCGACGCAATTGTTTCGATCACCGATCACGACAGTATCGATGGGAACGTCAAGCTAAATGCGGACGCGGAGAATCCGACGGCGCCGATATCGCTCGAATGGACTGTGCCGTTCGAATATGGCTATTTTCACGTTGGCGTACACAATCTGCCCAAACACGGGGCTGTCGAGCTGACCAAAACACTCCTTGACTACACCTTTACACCGGAGCTTCACTCGAATGAACGCCTTCGCGAGATACTCGCGATGCTGAACGAGCTGCCTGGGGTGCTGGTGATCCTAAATCATCCGCTTTGGGACATCGAAATGGTCGGCAAGGAGAGACACGAGCAGCTTCTCAAAGATTTCATTCGCGAACATGGTCGATGGATCCATGCGTTCGAGGTAAATGGCTTTCGCTCGTGGTCTGAAAACAAGGCCGTGATCGAGATGGCTGAGGCCCTTGGTATTCCAATGGCAACCGGCGGGGACCGGCACGGCTGCAGGCCAAACACGGTGATCAACTTGTCAAACGGCAGAACCTTTGAAGAATTCGTCGAGGAGATACGCGTCGATAAGCGAAGCGAGGTCGTGCTGATGCCGGAATATCGCTATCCGCTTCATTCTCGCCAAATGCAGTCGTTCGGCGAGATATTGACTCATTATCCGCAATTTCCTGAGGGAAGACAGAGGTGGTTCGACCGCGTATTTTTTGACACGGGCGATGGAAACGGTGTCCGAGCTCTTTCTTCTCACGGCTGGCGACTTGGCGGACCGAAGTGGCTACGGGCGGCAATCTGGACGCTGGGGTTTCTCGGCAGTCCGACAATGCGCCCGGTGTTTCAGCTCCTACGTAAGAGCAAAGACCGGGTGCCCACTAATGTAGAGAAAGCTAAATTCGAAATACCGGAGTTGGACGATCTGTTAATCGGCCTCCAGTCTGACGCGGTTTCGTAGATCTTTATTTCGTTTCCAGTTCAGGGTTTCGGCGGGCTTGCCCGCCATTTGTGTTGTTAAGGATTACAAGTGGATAAAATATTGCGGATTGCCTATTTTCCTGACTCCTTCAACGAGGTAAACGGCATTGCGTTGACCAGCAACAAACTGGTCGAATATGCCAAGGTTCGCGATTATCCTTTTCTCTGTGTTCACGCCGGGCCGGAAACGAAAGTCTGGAAGGATGGGAGCGTCACATACCTTTCGCTGAAACGTTCGCCTTTATCGTTCTCGCTTGACGAGGGATTGAAATACGATCCTTTTTTTCACCGGCACTACCGGCGCGCAAAGGCGGAGCTACAGAAGTTTGGAGCGGATGTGATCCATATTACGGGATTGAACGACGTCGGCTGGCTTGGGATGCACTTATCGCGAATGTTCGAACTCGCGCTGATCGGCTCGTGGCACACGAATCTGCATGAGTATGCATCTTTGAGATTGAAAAGGCGTTTTCGATTTCTCCCGGCTGGATTATTGAGTCGAATTACTGGCAACGCAGAACGGGGAATTCTCAAGGGTTCGCAGCTTTTTTATAAGATCCCGCATGTCGTCCTGGCTCCGAACCGCGAGCTGGTCGAGATGCTGGCGGCAGCGACCGGACGTCGCTCGAAGATAATGGCTCGCGGTGTGGATACAGATCTTTTTTCGCCGGCGAAGAGGACAGTCGATGACGGCGTCTTCCGTCTGGGATTTGTCGGACGGCTTCGAGCTGAGAAGGATGTACGGATATTACCGGAATTAGCGAAGAAGCTGGTCGAGGCTGGAAAGACGAATTTTGAGTTCCTGATCGTCGGGGAGGGCAGCGAAAGGCAGTTCCTGGAAGAAAATATCGAGAGAGCTCAATTTCCCGGTTTTCTTTCCGGCGAGCCGCTTGCAGCAGCTTATGCTAACATGGACGTCTTCGTCTTTCCGTCGGAAACCGACACATTCGGGAACGTGATCCAGGAAGCTGCGGCTTCTGGTGTTCCATCCATCGTTACGGAAAAAGGCGGCCCGAAATTCCTTGTCGGTGAAGGGGAAACCGGATTTGTCGCCGCCGATCTCGACATGTTTGCGCAGCGGATAATCGAACTGATGGACGACGCGGAGCAGCTATCGCGAATGAAGGGCTCAGCCCGTGACTTTGCATTAAAGCGATCATGGGACTCGGTCTTTGATGGAGTTTATGACGCGTACGGCGAGGCCTGGGAATACCTCGAGCGGAGGAAAGAGTTGAGGAAGGAGAAACTCTCGCTCGACCGTTCGTACTGATCTGTTATTTTATTTAAGCACTAATCATTAATTTTGTATGATCGCTGTTGAGATCGACGGAGCGGAAAAGCCACAGTCGCTGCACCGCGTCTTCGATGTATTTAAGTATATTGTCCGGCATCCGATCGAGATGCTTGTCCTGCGGTGGAACTGGAAAGCTGCGGTTCTAAGCGCTCTTCTTCGGGCACCGATCTTTTTCATAACCTACGTTTTCAAGAAGGACGGGTTGAAATTGGCCATTGGAGCTGCTATTGCGCAATCTATTTTTCGTTTCATATTCGGCGGCGTAAACGGTGCAATAATTCAATCCTTCAGTAAAGTAGAACCGGCATGGCATGCGGTCCTGACCGTTCCGCTTGTTCTCGCGGCTTTCAGTCACCTGATCGAATACGTTGTCCAGACATTGTATGACAATCAGACAGGAGTGAACGGTAAAGGCAAAGCTATTGCGGTTTCCATCATCATATCTGCCATCTCAGCGATCTTTAACCTGTTTGCAATGCGCCGCGGAGCCTTGCTGGTCAAGGACGAAAGCGAGCAATCGATCTGGCGCGACCTAAAAAGGATGCCATGGCTCGCGCTTGAATTCATTTCATTTCCACTTATCTGGACCTGGCGTAAATCCAGGAAAAAGCCTGCGGTTTAGGAGTTTGTTTCGGTAAATGTCTGACATTCCCCGCGTAGCGTTATTCGCGGATACCTATCATGAGCTAAATGGGGCCGCCAACTTCCTCAGGCGCCTTGTAACTTTCGCAAAGGAGAACGAATATCCGATGCTCTGCGTTCGCTCCGGTGAGTCTACCGAGATCATCGAAGACGGATCAGTACGATTTTTCGACCTGAAACGCAGCCGAGCTTCGATACCGCTCGAAAACAAGTTGAAATACGATCCCCTTGTCTGGGCGAGCCGTTCGAATATAAAAAAAGCGTTAAAAGAGTTTCATCCCGATGTGCTACACCTGACCGGCCTGAACGACATCAGCCAGGTGGGTTTTTTTCAGGCCCATTTTATGGACGTGCCGGCCGTAGCGACATGGCACACAAATGCCCACGAGTACGCCGCCGAACGCCTGATGAGCCGAATGGCCTGGGTGCCGAACAAGGTCAAATGCAAGATCGGTCGGGCCGTCGAGAGAACGACGATGTTCGGTTTGATGAAGCTCTATTTTGGTGCGCAAATGCAACTGGCGCCGAATGCGGACCTTGTCGAAGAGATACGAAGGATGACAAAGCGTCCTTCGTTCTTATTGCGGCGAGGTGTAGATGTCGATTTCTTGTCGCCTGAAAAGCGCACTCGATGCGATTCGGGCACGGAGATTGTGCTAGGGTTTGTCGGACGATTGAGGCCGGAGAAAAACGTGCGCGTCCTCGCTAAGCTCGATAGTGCCCTGCAGCAGGCCGGCGTAACGAATTACAAATTCCTTATCGTGGGCGATGGTGACGAACGGCCGTGGCTTGAGAAAAACCTCAAACGAGCGGAATTTACCGGCGAAATACGCGGCGAGGAGGTTGCCCGGGCGTTCGCGAACATGGACCTCTTTGTTTTCCCTTCGCTGACTGACGCGTTTGCAAATGTTGTCCTCGAGGCGATGTCGTCAGGCGTTCCGGCGATCGCTTTTCCTGTCGGCGGTCCAAAGTTTCTGATCGAAAATTACGTTAGTGGCTTTCTCGCGGAAACTGTTGGCGATCTGGGAGAAAAAGTTGTGGAGATACTAAGAGCTCCGGAGATCTTAAAACCAATGCGCCTTGCAGCCCGAAGATTTGCGGAAGAACACTCATGGAACGCGATCTTCCAAAAAACCTACGAATACTATCGAATCTGCTCCGGATACGATAAGAAGGTCAGGGCATAGTTGGATGAATTTTGACCAGTTTCTTTTGACGGATAAAACGATTTCAGCTCGCGGAGCATCTTAGAACACTGAAGTACGCCTCAAAACTGCTTTCTAAGAAGAAAAGCAATTATTTCGACTTCTTCGCGGCTGTTTTGTCAGAGGGCAAGACCGTTTTTTCAGCGCCTCTTGCCGAAATGTGAAATATTATTTGTTGCTTATTTTCAGGAATTCCTTGTGCCTATAAAATCAGTTCACTTAACCAATTACTACCATAAAACTTCCGGCGGGATCAGCACAGCTTACAATAAGCTTCTCGAAGCGGCCGAGCGTCATCGCCGCTTTGTTCGGCTGATCGTTCCGGGCGAACGGACGACGACCGAAGAAGTCAACGAGTTCGCCCGAATATATTATGTTAAGGCAAATTATTCGCCTGTTTTTGATCGGCGTTACCGCCTGATGACGCCGCTGAGATACATCCTCGATCAGTCGCCTATCAAAAGGATCCTTCGGGATGAGCAGCCGGATATCGTCGAGATCGGCGAAAAGTATTCGCTTAGTCTCATGGCCGGCCTTATGCGAAAGCGGATCATGAATGTTTCGCCTAAGAGGCCAATGCTTGTACAAATGTCATGTGAGCGAATGGATGATAATGTCAGGTCTTTCATCTCGGATGGCTCCATCAGCAAATGGTTTTGCAGGCGCTTTATGGGGAACTATAACCTGCCGATGTTCGACTTCCACCTCGTGAACTCGGTCTATACAAGGCAGGAATTGATCGATTCTTTGTCACCGGACGAAAATCCTCGTCGTTCTGAGCGCTTTCTTAATTTCTGTTGGCGATTTCTTCGCGCACCGAAGGTAGCCATCGGCGACCGGATATTTGTGAATCAGTGCGGTGTCGACATAGATCTGTTTTCAGCGAAACGCAAAGATGCCCGCGTACGGGAAGAACTTATCCGAAAACATGGGCTTTCTAATAACGCAAAATTTCTTTTGTACGCTGGACGGATCTCGCCGGAAAAGAATATCAAGCTCCTACCCGCCCTTATGGAGATTTTGAAGCACGATACGTCGGTCAACTATCATCTTTTGATAGCTGGATCTGGCCCAAGTGTCGAATGGTTAGCGTCTGAGTCACAAAAACGCGCACCCGGATGCATCACGCTGTTAGGCCATATCGACAATAAACCTGAGCTTGCTAACCTCTTTGCAAATTGCGACGCATTCGTCCATCCGAATCCGCGCGAACCCTTTGGCATTACGCCGCTCGAGGCCATGGCTTCCGGATTACCCGTTGTCGCACCGAACGCAGGCGGGGTCCTTTCCTATGCAAATGAAAATAATGCATGGCTGACTAAAGCCACTGCCAATAACTTTGCAGGATCGATCAGGGATATTTTTTCCTCGGCCGATAAAAAACTGGCCAAGATCAAGAATGGGGCGGAAACGGCCTCGAAATACTCTTGGGAACTTTCTACAGACAATAGTTTTGCTCTGTATGATCGGATGTTTGCCGAGTTCACCGGCCGGCGAGACCTTTATGATTACAGCGAACCTCTCGAAACCAGGGACTTTGTAAGCCGTTTTACGACATGTTAAAATTGACGTTTTAGCCTGATCACTTGCTGGGGCCTGCCTTATGACGAGACCTCTAAAGTCAGTCCACATAACAAATTATTATCACAAAAACTCCGGCGGTATCAGCACTTCGCTCAATAACCTGTTAGCGGCGGCGGGACGGCATAAACGCCCCGTGAGGCTAATTGTGCCCGGTGAAGAGGAGGCGGTCGAAGAGGTCAACGACTTCGCAAAGATCTACTATATACCCGCAAAAAGGTCCCCGGTTTTCGATAAACGTTACAGGGTGATGATGCCTTGGCAATATATGCAGGCTGGTTCATTAATTCGCAGGATCCTGCTCGACGAAAAGCCGGACATCGTTGAGGTTACCGATAAGTACACGCTGAGCATGATAGGGCCAATGATCCGGACCAATAACTTTAAGAAGCTGGGTCGCCCGATGCTTGTCCATTTTTCCTGTGAGCGAATGGACGACAACGTGGGCTCGTTCTTGACCCGCGGCGCGTTCGGCAAGTGGCTTGCTCGCCGGGTTATCGGAAATTACACAATACCGAGCTTTGATTTCCACATAGCAAATTCGACTTACACCGCCCAGGAATTTTTCGACGCCGTAAGCGATGCGAAAAATCCTCACCGGAGTCGCTTTTTATTCGAGACATGCTGGAACCTCTTGAGGTCGCCCGGTGTTCCGGTCGAGGAAAGGGTCTTTGTGTGTCCCCGCGGCGTTGACGCGAACATGTACTCGCCTGAAAGGGGTTCCGACGAGGTGAAGCGTGAGATGCGACACCTGGCAAATGCGACCGGGGATTCGATCCTTTTGCTTTACGCGGGCCGTGTCTCCCCGGAGAAAAATGTCCGCCTGTTGGTCGACCTGATGCGTATTTTGGCAACGGAACCTGAGGATTTTCGGTTGCTCGTCGCCGGCGATGGTCCGCAAAGAGATTGGCTAAAAAACCAGTGTGAAAAGGCAGCCCCGGGGAAACTAGTTTTACTTGGCCATCTGGATAAAGAAAAGTTGGCGAATTTCTATGCCAATGCCGATATTTTCATTCATCCAAATCCAAAGGAGCCCTTCGGCATTGCTCCGCTCGAAGCCATGGCCTCGGGCGTGCCCACGGTCGCGCCAAACGCGGGCGGCATTTTGTCGTACGCAACAAATGAGAACGCGTGGCTCGTGGAACCGGACGCCGAGGAATTTGCCCGTGCAATTCGAGAGATCGTAAATGATCCTGTACTCAGAAACTCAAAAGTTGAAAAGGCCGTTACAACGGCACGCATTAACAGTCGCGAAGCCTCGACTGATCGGCTGCTTTCGACATACGACACGATGTTTGAAGACTTTGTAACACGAAATGGATCTTACATAGGCGTCGAAAAACCAAAGGGATTTAATTACTGGCAGCTTCTAAAGGTTATCATTGTCATCGGAATTTTCTCGGTGCTCGAATACCTCGATATTTTTGACAAGATTTGATCCAGCTCGAACGGATCTGCAGTAAATGCTTGAATTAGTCTTAGCAAACCTGAAAGTGCGCCCGTTTCGCACCTTTATCAGCATCGTCGGCGTCGCGATCGGCGTCGTATTGATCGTTCTGTTCACTGGCCTCGCACGCGGCATGATGAACGACCTTGCACGCCGAGCCTCCAATTGGAAGGCGGAGATCGTCTTTGCCCGTTCGGGAGGAATGGAAGCTACGAGTTCCAATCTCAACGTTAGTACGGCCTATGTGCAAAAGCTTCTTGAGATCGAGGGAGTTAAGTCGGTCGTGCCTGTCGGCCGGTATATCACTCCCAGCCAGAAAGGAAGGTTTGGAATTCAGCAGATCGATGGTGTCGATTGGGAACCGTTCGCAGCGATGAATGACATGCGCGTCACGCAGGGACGCGCTCCGACGGCAAATGATGAAGTCGTCGTTGACGAGCGGCAAATGCGTGATGACAAGCTGAAGTTGGGCGACGAGATCGAGATCTTCGGCGGAAAGAATTATAAGGTGGTCGGTCAGTTCGAACCTCCTTCGGGCTCTCGGATAAAGATGTCTCTAGCTGCCCTGCAGACGGAGCTCGAATCGCCAAATAAGTGCACCTATATTCTTGTTAAAGTAATGGATGGCGTTGATCCTGCAGCAGTCGTCGCCAGGATCAACGAACAGCTGCCCGGTAATAAGATAAACCTTACGCGCGACCTGATCATCGACGCGAGCGAACGAATTCCGGCGTTGAACACGTTTCTTCGCGTTCTTGTGGGCCTTGGCGCGTTTGTCAGCATCATTTTTGTCCTTCTCTCGATGTATACGACCATTACTGAGCGTCGGAAGGAGATCGGAATTCTCAAATCTCTCGGAGCTTCGAAATCTTTCATCATTGGTGCGATCGAGGGCGAGGCGTTTATGGTCGGGCTGCTCGGTCTTGCTCTCGGTTTTGTCGTCGCTTTTGCTGCGTCGTACTTTATTGCCCAAGGACTGGATGTCGTTTTTGAATTCAGCGCAGGCTGGATCGTCGCGGCTGTTTTGATCGCTATAGGCGGCAGCCTGATCGGAGCTCTTTATCCCGCGTGGAGAGCATCGGGAATCGACCCAGTCGAGGTAATGGTGAATGAATAGAATCCGTCGTTTGTTGAACAAAAAGCTGAACATTTTTGTTACAGGATCGTTTTAGCTCATTGAAGCGAAACGAACTCCGTGTTCTTATTGCTCCTGTATGGACCAACAACTCGTTCTCGACGGTGTTCTTAACAAGCCTGTTTCAACTAAACAAGGAATACTTCAACGACTCTTCGCTATCTGGTTTGACGCCTTTGTTTACAACCAGATTTGGGAAGATCCGCGCGTAGACCTTCAGGCTCTAGAACTTGATGAAAATTCCAGAATTCTGACCATCTCTTCCGGCGGCTGCAACGCTCTTAATTACCTGGCACAAGGTCCCGAAACCGTCACCGCGGTCGACCTGAACCGGCACCATATTTATCTGCTCAATTTAAAGATCGCTGCTCTGAAAGGCCTCGAAGATCACGAGGACTTTTTCGAATTTTTTGGACACGGAAAAAGTGAAAGAGCCTGGGATCTTTATAAGAAAAAGATCAAGCCGCACCTCGATGCAGAGACCAGCGAATTCTGGGAGAAGGGCCTTCTTTTCCGGCGTGATAGGATCACCTTTTTTGAAAAAGCGGGTTTGTACGAACATTCGCGAAACGGTTATTTCCTACGCTTTTTTCACCGATTTGCCAGGGTTTTTGGCTGTAAGCCGGACCAGCTGTTAAAGGCGACTCCCGAGGAACAGGAGATCTATTACAACAAATATATTGATCCCTTCTTTAATAATTTTCTTGTAAAGATCCTCGGTAAGATGCCCATCATGATGTTCGGCCTCGGCATACCGCCGCAACAATATGACGAGCTGAAACAGGACCTGACATCTGACAAAAATATCATCGAGATCTATCGCGAGCGGGTAAAACGCCTGGCCTGTGATTATCCGATCAAAGAAAATTACTTTGCGTGGCAGGCCTTTGCTCGGAAATACGATACTCAGGATCGATTGGCAATTCCGGATTATTTGAAAGAAGAGAATTTCCAAACTCTCAACGCAAACGCCTGCCGGATCCACACAAATATCGGCTCGGTGACTGACGAAATAAAGAATAGCTCTTACGGGACATTCAACCGATTCGTGTTCCTCGACGCGCAGGATTGGATGGACGAGAAAACTATTACCGATCTATGGGCAGCCATCGCCGAAAACGCAGAGAGTGGTTCACGGATAATTTTCCG
>Ga0163161_10001241_pt1 | contig 19105 bp, 14 predicted proteins | sample S45metaG_FD_129847 | JGI IMG/M metagenome (GOLD analysis project Ga0163161, IMG submission 129847) | Switchgrass rhizosphere microbial communities from Kellogg Biological Station, Michigan, USA - S4-5 metaG | ecosystem: Host-associated > Plants > Roots > Rhizosphere > Soil | place: USA... | reverse complement strand
TGTCAATGCCTTCAATACAGCGGCAGCGGCCGATGGAAGGGCACAGATCCCCGCAAGCCTCTCAGCAGGATTACCTGATGTGGACTGGCAGAAGGAAGTGCTGAAACCTGCCCTGATCAACAATACCAATTTTTCCGTGAATGGCGGTAACGAAACAGGTAATTATATGGTCTCTGCCAACTATTACAAGCAGGACGGACTGATCAAAAACAGTGCATATGACAGGTTTAATCTGCGTACGGCGGTAAACAGTACCCTTTCTAAAGTATTTTCAACAGGTGTAAACCTCAACCTTTCCTATGCAAAAACCAAACAGGTTGGGGCGTCCGGTGATGGTTTCGGAGATGGGAACCAGGGAGCCAGCGTGATGCGTTATGCCTTGTTCCGCACGCCGGCAACGCCTGTTTTCAAAGCCAATGGCGATTATGTAGACCTTCCTGAGAATCCCGCATTCTTTGGGGATGGCTTAAACCCGGTAGGCTATGCGGATAACTTCGACAGAAGTTACAATGCCTACAGTGTGCTTGGAAGTATCTTCGCTGAAGCAAATATCGCCAAAGGGTTAAAATTCAAAACAACTTTTGGCGGTAACCTGGTGATCACAGATTTCAAACAGTTCTTCGCCATCTGGGGAAGCGATCGCTCACTGAATTCTCCGGGAAGCCTTGCGCGCTCCAATGCCAACCAGTTTGATTATAACTGGACAAATACGCTGACCTACAATATCAAAATCGATAAAAACCAAACGCTGAACCTGCTGGCAGGTAGCGAGGCCATTAAAAGCCGCACGAACGGGCTCTCCGCTTCGAGATCCATCTTCCCTAACCAGTCGCCGAATTTCCAGTACCTCGATAATGGGATCGGCGTACAACAAAACGGGGAAAACGAATCACGCTGGGCACTCTTTTCTCTGTTCGGCCGTGCCGATTACCAGTATGCAGATAAATACCTGGCCAGTTTTACCGTCCGCCGCGACGGATCATCAAGGTTAAGCCCGGATAACAGATATGGCAATTTCTATGCAGGATCAGTAGGATGGAGGCTCGATCAGGAGGAATTTCTGAAAGGTTTTGAGCAGCTGTCCATGCTGAAGCTCCGGGCAAGTATCGGACAGACCGGAAACCAGGAGATCAGCAATTATGCTTATACAACGCTCAATTCATTCGTAGGATTTTATCCTTTTGGCGGAACACCACAGATAGGGAACTCACTGACATCAAGGGGGAACAGCGATATTACCTGGGAAACCAGTACACAGACGAACTTCGGCCTGGATGCAGGGTTTTTTGATAACAACCTGCAGCTAAGTGTGGATTATTTTATACGTGATAATTCTGATATCCTCTTTGCAAATCCACTGGCACCAAGTGCAGGCGGTGGGTCGAGCCCCTTTATCAATGCCGGAAAGGTAAGGAACCAGGGACTGGAACTGCAGCTTTCGTACCGTAAAACTTTATCGGACGATTGGAGCTTTGATGTTTCAGGAAACCTGGCAACACTGAAGAACAAAGTATTATCGCTGGCAGGCTCTCCGATCTACGGCGGAAGAATTGGAAACGAGTACAATGCTACTTTAACAACCGTCGGACAGCCAATCGGTGCATTCTACCTGATCCCGATGGAAGGTATTTTCCAGAATGAACTGGATATCTTTACCCATGCCTACCAGGGCGCCGGTATACAGCCGGGGGATGTGAAATATAAAGATACCAATGGCGATGGTGTGATCAATGAGAACGACCGCGAGATTGCCGGAAGCCCTATTCCAAAGCTCACCTACGGCTTTACAGGAAATCTGAAGTTTAAAAGTTTTGATATCAGCGTGTTCTTCCAGGGAGCCTATGGCAACAAATTATATAACCAGATCGCAACAGATACCGAAGGCTTCTACAGGGCATTTAACATCACGGAGAGAGTGGCTACAGGCAGCTGGACAGGGGAAGGAAGTACCAACCAGTTTCCGCGCTTGACCTGGAACTCTGCTTCTTCTACCAACAACACCAGGCCCTCTACGCGTTTCCTCGAAAGTGGTTCGTACCTGCGCCTGAAAAATGCACAGATTGGATATAGCTTTACACCAAAGATGTTATCCAACCTGAAGATCGCTTCGATGCGCGTATATGTCAGCGGTCAGAACCTTCTTACTTTTACCAAATATACCGGGCTTGATCCCGAAATTTATACCAGCAGCAATGGACAGGGAGACGGTGTAAGAGCTGTTGGTATCGACTGGGGCACTTACCCATCGGCCAGAATTTATACCGTAGGCCTTAATGTTAACTTTTAGATCGATGAAGAACTTATATATACTACCGCTTTTTGTTTTGCTGCTGCTGGGTTCGGGCTGTAAGAAATTCCTTGACCAGCCTGCATTGGGTTATTATTCGGACGAAGATCTGTTCAGCAGTGATGCCACAACGGTTACCGCAGTAAACGCTGCCTATATCCCGCTTACATTTACCGATGGTGCTGCCAATCCGCTCTGGGTTTTGGGCGATGTGGCCTCTGATGATGTGGTGATTGGCGGAAATGCCGGTGAACAGGCTGATTATACAGGAGTAGACCTGTTTAATATCTTACCAACCAATGCTGCAGTACAGGCACTGTGGTCGCGTTACTACAATGGTGTCAACCGCTGTAATGTGGTGACGGATGGCCTGACAGCCCAAAATACACAGGTGTCTGAGACCGTAAGGACGCAGGCACTGGCACAGGTGAAATTCCTGAGGGCCTATTATTATTTTATGCTGACCAACTTTTATGGCAGCATTCCATTGCGTTTGAAAGTAGCTACGCTGGCTGATGGTGCTGTTACAGCATCCACACAGGCGCAGGTATATACCCAGATCGAAAAAGACCTGACCGAAGCTGCAACGGGCTTACCTGAAAAATGGTCAGCTACCTCAGATATCGGCAGGGCTACCAAAGGTGCTGCACTGGCACTGCTGGCCAAGGCTTCGCTGTTCCAGAAAAAATATACAGAAGCTGCGGCTTTTGCCACACAGGTAGAAGCATTGGGTTATGCACTGACAGATAATTTCAGGGATAACTTCAGCGCTTCGGCTAAAACAAACAACGAGGCCATATTTTCAGTATGGCATAGCCGCGGTGCGCAGCCTTTACAGGGGAACTCCCTGAATTACTGGTTTGCACCACGTTCTTTAAACGGAGCAGGGGTTTTCTATCCTACACAGAGCCTGGTAGATAATTTTGAGAGCAATGACCCACGCCTGGATTTAACTGTGGCAAGGGCAGGACAGCCGTATTTTGACAGTACATTTCAAACCGCATGGTCAACTACCGGATACCTGTCTAAAAAACATGTGCAGCCATTGAGCGAAGCACCGGCTACGACAAAAAACGATGGTAATCTCAATTATGAAGCCATCCGTTTTGCAGACATCCTGCTGATCAAGGCCGAAGCATTGAACGAAGCAGGACAATCTGCTGCGGCACTCGTACCACTGAATAAAATCCGCGACAGGGCACGTAAGAATTTTACAGGTACTGCGCCGGCAGGTTTATTGCCGGCTGTAACGACAACTGACCAGAGCCTGCTGAGGATCGCGATCCGCCGTGAGCGTCGTTCAGAACTGGCGCTGGAGTTTCAGCGCTTTCTGGATGTGATCCGTTACGGACAGGTGTATGCCGAGGCTGCCATCATTCCGGGGGCACCGAATTTCAATTTTACAGCAAACAAATTTTTCCCTATTCCGCAAACGGAACTTAACGCCAACGGCGGAGTATAACCAGCAAGATCATGAATTTAAAGAAATATAATACCCTGTTTTTTGTTTCGCTGCTGGTTGTGGTGGTGATTTCATCCTGTAAAGATGATGAGGCAAAGCCTGATTTTTCATCTGATAAAGCTACGCTCCAGCAACTGACAGACTCTGTCAATACAGTATATGTACAAAGTACTGAGGGGCATGACCTGGGGCAGTACCCTAAACAGGCACGGACTACGCTCAAAAAGGCTGTAGACCTGGCTACGCTGGTCACTACCGGTGAGCATACCCAGGCAGAGGTGAACAACGCTTTCGCTAACCTGCGCAGGGCGGTGGTAGAATTCAGCGGCAGAAAAATTGCTGAAGTGGCACCGGAGAACCTGGTTGCCAAATGGCTGTTTAACGGAAATGCACTGGATGCCACCGCCAACCATCATGACGGGCAGCTGATGTCTGGTATTATCGGAAATGCCGCCAGTCACTCAGATGGGGGCACGCTCCCTGTGCTGACGACAGACAGGTTTGGCGCGGCCGGCAGTGCCTATGAATTTACAAACGGGGCTTATATTGAAGTTCCCTATGCTGCTGCGCTCAATCCGGAAATCCTGAGTTTGAGTTTGTGGATCAATCCCAAAGAATCTTACGGGGACAATTATATCCTGTCACTGAACAAATGGAACGGTTTCAAATTCCAGCTGCAGACAGACAACTTCCTTTTCCTGACACTTAAGACTGGTTCGGCAACTTACGACAGGGATAGTAATCCGGGCAAGATGGTCAATGGGGCATGGCACCATGCTGTGGTGACTGCCGGTAACGGAGCAATTACCTTTTATGTGGATGGTGTACAGGTGAAATCCGAAAGTGCTGCAGGTACAGCCTTTAAACTGGCTGCGCCGGTTAACCTGGCTATCGGTCAGATACTGCCTAAAGGGATACTGAATTATACGGATACCACCAGTCCTTTCTATTTCTCTAATGCAGCTTTCTTTAAGGGCTCACTGGATGATATCAGGTATTACAATAAAGCGCTTTCGTCAGATGAGGTGCTGAAAATCTATAACAATGAAAAGCCCGATTAGAAAGGGCTTTTCATTTCATGCCCCTGATGTTTGTTGAAACGAAAAGGGGATTATGCATTCTCAATCTCTGCGATAATCAGCTTTTTCATTTTCATGACGGCCTGCATTACGCGGGGGCCGCGGACAGGATCTGTAACGAGTTCTCCAATGATCCTGGGTACAATCTGCCAGCTGACACCATATTTATCCGTTAGCCATCCGCACATCACCTCCTGGCCGCCATCAGCAGTAAGCTTGTCCCAGTACTGGTCAATTTCCTCTTGTGTATCACAGTTGACCACCATTGAAACCGCATCATTAAATGCTACTTTATGGTCTGCGGAACTATCCATTGCAGTGACGATAAAATCATTGATTTTAAACTGCGCATGTTTGACATATCCTGCTACGTCACCATCCTCGCCTGTATATTCCATGATGCCTTCGATCGCTGAATCGGGAAAAAGGCTGGTGTAAAAATGGACGGCCTCAGCTGCCTTGCCTGCATTGGTTCCTGTAAACATCAGGCAAGGGCAGAACTTTTGGGAAAGCGCATTCTTTTCGCCGGTATACAATTGCCAGGATACTCCATATTTATCTTCCAGCCAGCCATATTTTTCACTCCAGGGATAGCTGTCAAGGGGCATCATGGTCTTTGCGCCATCGCTCAGCCTGTTCCAGTATTGCGCTGTCTCTTCAGCACTTTCACTGCTGACCATGAAGGAGATCGCCGTGTTTGGTTTGGAAGGAGGGCCGTCATTCAGCAGCATAAAATTTTGCCCGCTCAGTTCAATGAAAGTGACTATAGGATTGGTCTGTGCAACTTTGCCTTCTCCAAAAGCATGGATGTAAAAATCAGCAGCCTCAGCAGCTTTGCCCTTGAGGATAAGGCAGGAGTAGATCGGATTGTTTGTTCTGTTTGTTTCCATTTCAGGTGTATGTTTGTTTTAGCTTAGATCTTGTAAAACAAACATACTATCCTTTGTGGTCATTTATCGGGTGTACGCACGACATCCTAGGGGGTTGATCGCGACATATGGCCTGCGCTGATCAATGCCGTACAACTTTAAAATTTAATCAGCAGTTGCTCTGCAATCAGCTGTCCGCCTTTGTAGTACTCAAAAACCCAGCTGTCATTCTTTTTAAAGACAATCCCGTTTGCTGTTCCGTTGGCGGCAATAAAATAGTGCTCTACAGAAGTTTTATACAGCGTTAAAATGATTTTTGGTGCAGTATCAATCAACTGATATCCATTGGCGGTAGGTTGGGCGTATAAAGTTCCGGGAGCAGGTTTACTTTCTGCTGCAACAGCTTTGGCTGCCGGAGCTGCGCTGCCGGATGATGTAACAGCTGAACCGGCAACATTTGCAGAGCTGCTCAGTGCTGTGCCTGCAGCCACTGGAACGCTGGCAGTTGCAGTTGCAGGAACAGTAGCAGTAGCAGGAACAGTAGCAGGAACAGTTGCAGTGTCAGTAGCTGCTGTACCTGCCGAAACTGGAGATGCTGTTGTTGCAGTTGTTTCTGCCGCAGGCTGATAAGCATAAGGAGTCTCAGCCAGCGAACTGAAAGCATCCCGCAGGGCGAGATTATAGGATACTGTATATTCTTTTTCTCTGCTTTTTCCCTGTTTGGTTTCAAAGATGGTTTTACCACGGCAGTCTTTTAATAACATCGTGAGATTGGTGCTGAACATGGTGTTTTTCTCCAGGAGATCAACTACCAGGGCGTTACATTTATTGTTTGCAATTTCATCCGGCAGGTCGGCATTATCGAGATAAACCGTAAAACCTTTATCCTCCAGCAATGCCTTGGTCAGCGTAGTTAACTTATACTGGTCATTCTGTTTCAGGAAGTTAAACTTCTCCGGTACGATCACATATTTGTAGTTATTAATCGTGTTCTGGGCGAAGCCTGAAATGGAGAGCAGTACAAGAAATAATAAAATGTATTTTTTCATCTTTTTGATATTAGGGTATAGTACAAATATAGTTCTTATACTTTCATGTCGGCATCAGAAAACCAGTATACTTTTTTCTACGTAGGTCAACCATATCAATCCATCATATACCGTAATTGACAGCTCCCCGTTCATATCGCCAACAACCATTACGGATACTCATCGTGATCGGGCTGATCTTTCTGATCGGGCTGAAGATAGCGGCACCGGTACTGAGGGTATCAAAGATTTTTGTGAAGAGTGTTTCACTTGCGCCGGAATCTGATACTGAAAAAACGGAGAAGGAAGCTGACAGCGACTACAATAAAAATAAGGAGTTTTATCGTAATGATCACTTCAATACGCATTGCTTATCGTGGTATACCGAAGTTGCGCACATTTCTTCGTACGCTATTGATTATACCTCGTCCCATTATGATCAGATTACCACTCCTCCGCCAGATTTCGTTCTGCAAACTATAGTTTAATATCCGGCTGAACAGCCTCACATGTATCACTTTTAAACATCCTACTATGAAAATTTTTAAATTATCCCTTTCGGGACTGGGCATGTTATGTGCCTGCTTCGCAGTGCTTACGGTATCATCCTGTAAAAAAGACCGTTCAGGCGGTATGAATAATCAACCGGGCATCGCTGGCCCTGACCTCGCTTTTTATGCGCTGACGAACAACAATGTTTTACTCAGCCTCAATGCTAAAAATGTATCTTCAATTACCAAACAATCTACCATTACAGGACTGCAAACCGGCGAAACACTGTTGGGCATCGATTTCAGGCCTGCTACAGGAACACTGTATGGTATCGGAAGTACAAGCCGTATGTATGTCATCAATGTATCTACAGGTGCAGCTCAGGCCATTGGTACAGCAGCATTTAGCCCGGCCATCAGCGGTACAGCGATCGGAATGGATTTTAACCCGACAGTAGACCGTCTCCGCCTGATCACTTCATCAGGACAGAACCTGAGGCTCAACCCTGAAACAGGAACGGTAGCAGCTACCGATCTGGCCCTCAATGGTGTCATGAACGCTAACGTTACTGCTGCCGCCTATACCAATAACCGTGCGGGCGCTGCCACTACCGTTTTGTTTGACATCGATGTAACTACCGATAAATTGTACAAACAGGACCCGCCAAATGATGGTAAACTGGTAGAAGTGGGCCCAATTGGTTTTGACGTGGAACAGGCCGGTGATTTTGATATCAGCCCGGATGGCACTGTTGCCCTGGCTGCACTAAAAACCGGAGGCAAAACCAATTTGTACAGCATCAACCTCAGTAACGGTAACGCAACTAAAATAGCCAATGATTTTACCGGTACAATTATCAGTATTGCTATCCCTACAGAACCGGTAGCCTATGCCATCAGCAGCAGCAATGAACTGGTGATTTTTAACCCTTTCAGTCCGGTGCCTGTAAATAAAGCTATTACTGGTTTGGTGGCAGGTGAAACCATCCTGGGCATGGACTTCCGTCCGGTAAACGGACAGTTATATGCCATAGGGAGCACCAGCAGGTTATATACCATCAATGCTTCATCAGGTGCTGCGGCGCTTGTGGGTTCAGGCGCTTTATCTACATTACTTGTGGGCAGCGACTTCGGTTTCGATTTTAACCCGATGGCAGACCGTATCCGCGTAGTGAGCAGCACAGGACAAAATCTGAGATTAAACCCTAATGATGGTGCTGTTGCGGCTGTTGATATTGCATTATCTCCCGGTACTCCTGTTGTTACCGGAGCTGCGTATACCAACAACTTTGCCGGTGCAACAAGTACTGTGCTTTTTGATATTAACACGCAGACCAGCAGATTATACAGACAAGATCCGCCAAACAACGGTGTGCTGGTTGATGTTGGCCCCCTGGGCGTCACTGCCATGTCTGCCAATGGCTTCGATATCGGAAGTACCAGCGGCACTGCCTATGCGCTGCTTACTGTTGGTGGTTTGACTAAAGTTTATACGATCAACCTGACTTCGGGTGCTGCAACTGCGGGTGCAACACTTCCCGGAACGGTAAAAGCCTTTACCTTAGGTTTAGGATTTTAAAGATAGCATAAGGTTCAGGGTGCCGGTCGGGCGCCCTGAATCTTATTTTTCATATTCATATCTGATGCCAAGCTTCTTGATCTTGGAATTGAGCGTGGTAGATGGGATATTTAATATCTCAGCGGCCCCGCCGGCACCAAAGACCTTTCCTTTGCAAATCCTTAAGATGCTCAGGATATGATCTCTCTCCATTTCTTCCAGGGTTTTGATTTTTGACTGGTCTGCAGCAATATTTTCAGGCGTATGGTGGATTGAAGGAAGTTCCACGCTGGTGATCGTGTCACCCTCAGTCATGACCATACTCCTTTCGATCAGGTGTTCCAGTTCACGGATGTTACCAGGCCAGTTGTAGCCTTGCAGTTCCATCAGTGCCCCGGCAGAGATCCCGGTTATGCCAGCAGAGGAACCTTTACTATATTTATTGATAAAATGCTGAACCAGCATTGGTATATCTTCTTTACGTTCCCGTAGTGCCGGAAGCTCCACAGGGAACACGTTCAGCCGGTAGTACAGATCCAGGCGGAACCTGCCTTCAGCAACTTCTTTCTCCAGGTTTCTGTTGGTAGCAGTAATAATCCTGACGTTTATTTTTTTGGTATAGTTCCCGCCAATACGCTCGATTTCTTTTTCCTGCAATACCCTTAAAAGCTTTGCCTGTGCTTCCAATGGGAGCTCGCCAATCTCGTCAAGGAAGATCGAACCGCCATCAGCCTGTTCAAACTTGCCGATCCTTTTCTCATTTGCACCGGTAAAGGCACCTTTCTCATGGCCGAAAAGTTCAGATTCAATGAGCGTCAGGGGGAGTGCGGCACAGTTGACAGTGACCATTGTCCTGGCCTTTCTTGGCGAAAGTTTGTGGATCGCATGGGCGATCCTTTCTTTTCCTGTACCGCTCTCGCCGAGGATCAGTACGGAAGTGTCATCCGGTGCAACCAATTCTATCTTTCTGAAAACCGCATGCAGCAGTTTACTATCGCCGATTACCCCCTTAAACTCATGGGAACCGGGGCCTGCTCTTTCGGTTTTGCTGACGACCTTTCCGCTGTTTACTGATGCTGTTTTTTCTACAGTTGGGGAGGGCTGTTTTTCTGAGGGCAGATTTTTTTCCTCTGCTATCCTGTCCAGTATCAGGCTGAAGTCCTGCTCAAGCTGATCTGCAATGGCGGCATGGGTGCTGCTGTAGACAGCAGCGGAAACGTTGAAAAAGACAAACTGGAAAGTTTCTCCTTCACTGTCAGCTTCCTTCACCAGTAAGGATTCGAACTTGAAATGATCCGACAGACATTTAACGAGTATATTGTCCATCTTCAGTTTTTTAAACTCATAACCGCTGATCACAGGAGCCGTATGGTCCAGGATCGCGGTAGTGCTCCAGGATTTAAAATCGCGCTGAGAAACACACATGGTTTCGAGGAGCTCCTCCATATTACATATTTTGTATTCGCTACCCACCGTTTTGAATATGCCCATATCCCTGCTGCCCGCTTTTTGCTTTGCCCTGGAGATCCACAGGAAGTCAAAAGGGATCATCGGTTGCAGGACGGCTGCGGCTTCTTTAAGCCTGTTCAATATGGGTTCCTTTTTGCTGAGGATAGCTGCGAGCTGTATTTTCGGGACAGGTTCATCAAAAAGCTGATATTTCTGGTGCTGCTCATGGCGGTACCTTGCGATATCCAGCATCACCATCAGGTCTTTCTCCCTGAAAGGTTTTACCATAAAGCCATAAGGCAGCGTTGCTTTTGCAGCTTCCAGGGTGGCCTGGTTGGTGTTTGCAGAAATATAGATAAACGGGATGTTCATTTCCCTCAGCTGTACTGCCAGTTCAATGCCCGTTTTGTCACCTTGTAAAAAGATGTCCAGCAAAATCCAGTCGGGCTGCTTGGCCGCTATCAGTTCGAGGGCCTTAACCACAGAGGGCGCTATACCGCAGACTGCGTAACCTGCCTTTTCAAGCATGATCCTCAGATCATTAGCTACAATAAATTCATCTTCTACAATTAAGATCTTCTCTTTCATCTGCTGAATTTTTAGCACCTGTCAGGCAAATAGGATAAACAGGCATGTGATTATGATAGCTATCAATAAAAGCACCAGGGCATAATCAATTTATTTACAACCCTTTGCGCTTATGATGAGGTTTTGTTTCTGACGACAGGGCGTAAATTTACGAAATAATACCAGCGCCCAAAAGTAAATAATAGCAGAGATCCCTTCGTAAATCTACGATATGCAGTGAGAAAAATTTATACCTTTTTATCTTAATGTGTTGGTCTAAAGGTGGTTATGGTTATGGTCTGTTTCTTGGATAGCCGATGCAAACAATACTATAATCATTATGAAACCATCACCGAATCTTCTTTCACCTGAAAACCATGCTTTAGTTCTGATAGATTTTGAAGGACAAATGGCTTTTGCCACTAAAAGTATCTCTATTACTGAACTGCGGACGAATGTGGCCATCATTGCCGGAGCTTCCAAAATCTTTAACGTCCCAACTATCGTAACCACGGTTGCAGAAGAATCCTTTTCTGGTCCGGTATTCCCGGAACTTGAAGAGTGCTATCCCATGGCTACCTCAGGCTACATTGACAGAACATCAATGAATACCTGGGAAGACGGGCCTGCGTACAAGGCAATCACAGGCACGGGAAAGCAAAAGCTGGTACTTGCAGGCCTATGGACAGGCGTATGTATCGTAGGCCCCGCTTTATCGGCCTTGTCTGAAGGATTTGATGTTTTTGTGATCACTGACGCCTGCGGAGATGTGAGTACCGAAGCACATGAACGCGCTATCCAGAGAATGGTTCATGCAGGTGTAAAACCGGTGACTTCGGTTCAGTATTTACTGGAACTGCAGCGCGACTGGGCAAGAACTGAAACTTATGTTCCTGTGACCGACCTGATGAAGAAATATGGTGCAGGTTATGGCCTTGGGATACATTATGCACATCATATGATCAAACACTAGGTTACCGGTCACGAAGATGAGGATCAAACTCTCCTTTTTGGGAATGATGTTAAACCTGTTCCTTTTTGCCGGAGACCTGTCAGCACAGGGCATCAAACTGATGCGTTACGATGAAGACTACAGTAACCTGAGGGATTCAGACCGGAATCTTTACCAAAGTATCAAGTTTCTGCCTTTGACGGGGGACAAAAAGATTTACCTGAGTTTTGGCGGAGAGATCCGCGGAGAGTATGGCGGTAAAATCAACGAAGACTGGATCAAAGATCAGGGATATAACAAATCTGTTTTGCAGCGCTATGTGTGGTACACCGACCTCCATGCCGGCGACAGGCTCAGGTTTTTCGTACAGCTGAACAGTGCACTGGAAAGTGGCAGCAAATATGGCCCTGCTCCGGTAGATGAGGACCAGCTGGCAGTTCAGAACCTCTTTGCGGAGTACAGTATGGTAAAACGTACAAAAGATCAGCTGTCCCTGCGGATCGGCCGCCAGGAAATTAACTATGGTTCCGGGAGGCTGATCTCTGTTAGGGAAGGTACGACGGCTCGTCAGTATTTTACAGGCGGCAAGCTGATGTACGCTTCTTCAAGGTTTTCCCTGGATGCTTTTGTGCTTTCTGCAGATGAAGTGAAGCCTGGAGTATTTGACAATGTGCCCAGTCACCAGGCCAATTTGTGGGGGGCGTATTCCAATCTGATCATCCCGCATGGCGGAAATTTTGATTTCTACTATTTGGGGACCAGGCGTGACCGGGCCACCTTCGAAGAGGGTACCGCAAGGGAACTCAGGCATACACTCGCTACGCGGTACTGGAAAAGTGGCTGCGGATTCATTTATAACCTCGAAGCTGCTTACCAGTTTGGCAGTTTCGGAAAGGGAAATATTAGTGCATGGACATCGGCTATAGATATAGGGTACAGCTTTGAAAATATCAAATTCAAGCCCTCCCTTAACCTGAGAAACGATTACATATCGGGCGACAAAAAAGCGGGGGACGGAAACCTGCAGTCTTTTAATCCCCTGTACCCAAAAGGCGGATATTTTGGTTTTAACCCCCTGATAGGGCCATCCAACCTGATTGACCTGCACCCTTATCTGGTGCTGACAATGACGGAAAAGCTTGCTGTGCAGACAGATGTGGTGCTCAACTGGCGATATTCCATGAATGACGGTATTTACCGTCCCAGTGGTAATTTCAATACTGAAGGATCTGGCTCTGATCAGCGTTTCATCGGGACAACTTATCTGCTCAGTGCCGATTACAGGTTTAACAATTATTGGTCTGTGAGCTGCGGGGCACAATATTTTAAAACAGGAGGTTTTATCAAAGATATCGTTCCGGAGACAGGGGATTCAAAGTTTTTTAATGTGCAGGTATCATTCAAATTTTAAACACACCGGTTGGTCAGATACAACCGGAAAAACATAATCATATGGAAACAAACAAATCTAAATTGATCACATTCGGCGGCAGACAGCTTTTTGCAGCCGTACTGGCCATCTCGGTAATTTTTTCTGCAAATACAGTATGCGGACAGGCCAGCACTGCCATTGGCACTTCAAAAGTTTGGGGCACTGTGGATGGAATAGCTGTGGAAGGCGTAGTCCAGGGCCCGAGCGCACAGGTCAGTGATCTTCAGATCGCCTGTGTTTTTGAGTATACTGAAGGAGATATCTTCAATTCTCCACCGGCACTGCCAGCAGCATTGAACGGTCTGGTGCACCTTGACCATGACATGAAGGGGCTGGTGACAGAGATACGTAAAAGCGGAAGATTCTCCGGAAAAGCTTTTGAAACTATCCTGATCAGTCCTCCGAAAGGGACTATTGGTGGGAAAAGGCTGCTTTTAATTGGTTTGGGCGACAGGAATAAGTTTACCCCAGATTTGATGACCGACATTGGCAGTGTGGCCATGAGAGCAGCCTTAAGCCTTGGTGTGACCAACTTTTCTTTTGCCAGCGATTTAAAAGACGCAGGAATTGATTCGCCAACAGCACTTGTTGCGGGCAATGTAGTCAAAGGGATCTTCCGGGCTTACCGTACACAGGCATGGCTCAGGGATAAACACATGGCCAGCTTTAAACCGATGACCAAAGTGATCCTTCTTGCGGGGCCTTCATTTTTTACTGTAGCCGGAGAGGGTATCAGCGAAGCGCTGTCAGCAATCAAAAACTAACAGGATGTTCATTCAAAACGCATGCATATGACGGCAGACATGATTTTGTTCAATGGAAAGATACACACCATTGGCATACAGAAAGAAGAAGTGACGGCGGTAGCCATTAAAGACGGGAGATTTATAGCGGTAGGAAGCGATGCACAGGTGATGGGATTTTCGGGCACAGCTACGAAAATGGTAGACCTGCAAAAAAGGCGTGTAGTGCCAGGTATCAATGACTCCCATATCCATCTGATACGCGGAGGATTAAACTTCAATCTTGAATTGCGCTGGGATGGTGTGCCCTCGCTCGCCGATGCGCTGCGTATGTTAAAGGAGCAGGTAGATGTAACGCCTTCGCCGCAATGGGTGAGGGTGGTAGGTGGCTGGTCGGAATTTCAGTTTGCAGAAAGGCGTATGCCTACGCTGGAAGAGATCAATGCGATTGCCCCTGACACCCCGGTATTTATCCTGCATCTCTATGACAGGGCTTTTATGAACCGTGCGGCACTGAGGGCAGTAGGATACACGAAAGATACACCTGCGCCTCCGGGCGGTGAAATACAAAGGGATGCCTCGGGAGAGCCAAGCGGACTGATCATTGCCAGTCCAAATGCGATGATCCTGTACGCTACCCTGGCCAAAGGGCCTAAACTTTCACTGGAGCACCAGGTAAATTCTACGAGGCACTTTATGACGGAACTGAACCGTTTTGGAATCACCAGTGTGATTGATGCCGGAGGCGGTTTCCAGAACTTTCCTGACGATTATAAGGTGGTCAATGAACTGAATGACAAGAAGCAGCTGACGGTAAGGATAGCCTACAACCTGTTTACCCAGAAGCCTAAAGAAGAACTGGAGGATTTTAAGAACTGGACAAGTGCTGTAGACCTGTATCAGGGCGACGATATGTACCGCCACAACGGGGCGGGTGAAATGCTGGTTTTCTCGGCAGCAGATTTTGAGGATTTTCGTCAGCCAAGGCCGGATCTTCCTGAGCACATGGAGGCAGACCTGGAGAGGGTAGTGCGGTTGCTGGTAGAAAAAAGATGGCCATTCAGGCTGCATGCTACCTACAATGAAAGTATCAGCAGGTTCCTGGATGTATTTGAAAAAGTAAACCGGGATATTCCTTTTGCAGGCCTGCCCTGGATCTTTGACCATGCGGAAACGATCGATGAGAGAAACATCGAAAGGGTAAAAGCGCTTGGCGGTGGTATTGCTATCCAAAGCAGAATGGCCTATCAGGGCGAGTATTTTATGGACCGCTATGGAGAGAAGGCTGCTGCGCAGACGCCGCCCATCAAAAAGATGCTCGAAACGGGAGTTCCTGTTGGTGGCGGCTCTGATGCTACACGGGTCAGCAGTTACAATCCCTGGGTATCTATGTTCTGGCTAACCTCCGGTAAAACCGTTGGCGGACTGGCAATATACAATGAACAAACTGTGCTTAGCAGGGAAACAGCACTTGAGCTATATACCAGGGGCAGCGCCTGGTTCTCCAATGAGCAGCAGAAAAAAGGAGATATCAAAACAGGGATGCTGGCAGATCTTGCGGTGCTGAACAAGGACTACTTTGAAGTACCTGAAGAAGAGATCAAAAGCATCGAAGCGGATCTGACAATCGTTGACGGTAATATTGTATATGCCAAAGGAGATTTTTCATCCTTTTCACCGCCTGAGATCCCGGTACTGCCGGATTGGTCGCCCACAAACAGTTACAATGGTTACTATTCCGCGGAGCGCCACAGTCGTCATTTCAATACGTTGCAGGGCGGAAACAGCAAAGCTGCTTTACAATGTGCTGCAGCGGCTCCGGCAATTCATTCCTGTAAAGGGAGCTGTGACGTACATGCCCACAATCATGATGCGGTAAGAAAAAGTAACCTGCCTGTCAACAACTATACTGCATTCTGGGGCGCACTCGGATGTTCATGTTTTGCCTTTTAACAACTATGATGGAAACTATCATTCAATATCTGCTGTACTCCGACCTGGGCTCGCAGATGAACAATACGGCAGTCCTGATCTTCAGGGTATTATTGATGCTCGAACTTTTCCGTGTACACGGAATGAAGAAGTTCCGCGTACAGAACGGGCAAAAGGAGCATGTGCCCAATCCACTTCACCTGCCAGAAAAGCTCAATGCTTTAGTGGCCACGTTTTCGGATACCGTAGTCCCTGTGCTGGTAGCTATTGGTTTTGGCACCAGGCTTTTCCTGCTGCCATCTATTGGTGTGACTGCCATCGGGTATTTTGTGGTGCACCGGAACGATGATATCGAGGTTCGGGACGTGCCCTACATGTATACGCTGGCGATGCTCTTTTTACTGGTACTGGGAGCAGGGACTTACTCGGCAGACTGGTACCTGTTCAATACATACTTTAAATTTTAATGCTCAAATTATCAAATAATTAAACTAAAATAATAATCACATGGAAGCAAAAATTGGTATCAGCCAGGACCGCCTCGCTGAGGTAGCCCATTCATTAAGCAGGATTCTTGCAGATGAATTTTTACTGTACACAAAAACGCGCAAGGCACACTGGAATATCGAGGGGCCGGATTTTTACAATAAACATAAATTCTTTGAGGAGCAGTATGGCGAAATTGAAGAAATCATTGATGAGGTAGCGGAACGCATCCGCAAGTTGGGGCATTATGCACCGGCAACACTCCAGCAGTTTTTAGAGCTGACACATTTATCCGAAGATGACAGAGGGAAGAACGATAGTCAGTCTTATATAAAAATGCTCCTTGCAGATCATGAAAGTATCATCATCCATATCAGGGAAAATATCAATAATTATGCTGCACCGCTGAAAGATCTGGGCACGAGCGATTACATCACCGGGTTAATGGAAAAACATGAGACTATGGCCTGGATGTTAAGGGCACATTTGTCATAAAATCAAAATAGGATGGAAGAAAAACAGCATAAGATCTGGTTGGTCACACTGATACTGACCATCATCGCAGGATATTGCGATACCATTACTTTTGTGGCTGCCGATAAAATATTTTCGGCACATGTAACGGGTAACTTTATTGTGTTTGCCTACCAGCTGATTAAAGGGGCAGAAGGTGATGCATGGATAAAGCTGTTGACCTTTCCGGTATTTATGCTGGCCGTTATGGCGGGCGGCTGGATTGCAGGAAAGTTCTCCAACAGGCATTTTGTGCTCTGCTGTGAAGGGATCATCCTGATCGTTGCCGGTATCCTGGCCTATTTTTCCGGCTATCTGGAAAATGCAGCAATCAGCTGGCCAATGTACCTGGTAACGATGGTCATTGTTTTTGCAATGGGCTTACAGAATGCCTTCGGCAAGCTTTACGCCAAAGAGACTTATGGTCCTACAACAATGATGACAGGCAACGTGACCCAGTTTGCGCTGGATATCCGTTCGTTTTTAACAGCAGGGCTTAATCATTCGGATTTTCTTCCTGCTTTAAAAAATGGGCTGATTACACTCGGCGGCTTCCTTCTCGGATGTTTTCTGGGTGCTTATGTGGGCAAGCTATTCGGTCTTGCAGGAGTAGTGGTACCCGGCTTCGCAATGGTCAGCTGTTATTTCTATGCCAGGGCGTAACCGTCTGAAACAGCTGCGCGATCAGCTCTACAAACGGGACCTGCTGCTTGAAAAAGTAATGAGGGAAAATGAATGGCTCCTGAAGGAGATCCACCACCGCGTGAAAAATAACCTGCAGATCGTGATCAGCCTGCTGAATACACAGTCTGCCTACCTGCACAATGCGGATGCCCTGGATGCGATCAGGAAAAGCCAGCACCGTATGTATGCCATGTCCTTGATTCACAGGATGCAGGATGAATCTGATGGTCTGGCAGAAATTGATATGAAATGGTATATAGATGAGCTGGTTGATTATATCGGGGATTGTTTTGCTACTGCTGGCAGAATCAGGTTTATGCTGAGCACAGATGCACTAAAACTTGATGTGGCACAGGCTGTGCCACTGGGACTGATTTTAAATGAAGCGATCAGCAATGCCATTCAGCATGGATTTCCGGGAGATGCAGAAGGTCTGATCCATATCTCTTTTCATGCTGTGGAAGGCGGTAATTACCTGCTCCGGATCGCAGATAATGGGGCCGGACTGCCCATTGAATTTGAAACCGGGGAAAGGCAGTCTTTGGGCATGAGCCTGATCAGGGGGCTGACAGAACAGCTCAGTGGAGAAGTACGGATGTGGAACACCAAAGGTTTAAACCTGGAAATCAGTTTCAGGCATCAGAGCAGGCTGTTTGACAGGTCAGGTGAAAACTTTACTCCAGCTGGAGAACAATAACGTGATGAATAAATAAATTATATAAACATGAACAACAGTATTTTAGGACTGCATCATATTACGGCAATTGCCGGTAATGCACAGCAGAATTTTGATTTCTATACGAAAACTCTGGGGCTGCGGCTCGTTAAAAAGACGGTAAACTTTGATGATCCGGAAACTTATCATTTGTATTATGGGGATGAATCCGGTTCTGCCGGTACCATACTCACATTTTTTCCATGGACGGGTATTGGTCAGGGAACAGATGGCACCGGTATGGCTACAGAGATTGGTTACTCGGTACCTTCAGGGAGCCTTGATTTCTGGATACAGCGTTTAAAGGACAGCAAACTTAGTTTCACAGAAGTTTCGGAACGCTTTGGAGAATCGTTTCTCTCCTTCCGCGACCCGGATGGTTTAGCTTTAAGCCTGATCGTTCCTGCCAAAGAGGACGGCAGAACACCATGGGAAACAGCGGAGATCAAAAAAGATACAGCCACAAAAGGATTCCACAGCACTACACTAAGCCTGCAAAGCATTGATGAAACTGCTAAAGTACTGACCGACATTTTTGGTTACCGACTGCTATCGCAGGAAGGCAACAGGTACCGTTTTATCACAGATACTGTGGATACGGCGGCATATGTTGATCTGCTGGAGCTGCCCAACGGACAAAGGGGCAGAAATGCTGCGGGAACCAATCACCATGTAGCTTTCCGTGTAAAGGATGAGCAGGTACAGATGGAAATGAGAGAGAAAATCCTGAGCAAGCAGCTGCAGATCACTGGCAAAATAGACCGTGATTACTTTTTCTCCCTTTATTTCCGTGAACCGGGAGGTGTCCTGTTTGAAATAGCGACAGAGAATCCTGGATTCACAGTGGATGAACCATTG
>Ga0163161_10001240_pt1 | contig 19106 bp, 18 predicted proteins | sample S45metaG_FD_129847 | JGI IMG/M metagenome (GOLD analysis project Ga0163161, IMG submission 129847) | Switchgrass rhizosphere microbial communities from Kellogg Biological Station, Michigan, USA - S4-5 metaG | ecosystem: Host-associated > Plants > Roots > Rhizosphere > Soil | place: USA... | reverse complement strand
CTTGTTGGAGTCGCGCAAGAACCTCGAAGAGTACCCATTGCGCGGGGACCCGAGTGTATTCGACCAAATCATGCGGGCTCGAGCCGTTCAGGACAGGATGTGGGGCCGCGAGGTAGATGACACCAAGAACGACCCGTGGCGTTGGAGCACCTACATCTCTCATTGCGCTATCCGATGGATGCGTGACCCACATAATTGGACGCGAGAAGACACCGACGACTTCTACGACGCCATGATAGAGACGGCCGCGATATGCGCCGCTGCAGCTGAGAGCGTACTGAGACAGAGAAATGCGAATGGACGTACTTTCTACGAGCCGGCGCCGGGGAATGGCAAATAGATGACCAACGCACTTAGGCCTAGCGGCACTCCCCCTACTGGGGGCCGATTGTCACGACTTGGCAGCGCCGATAGCCGATTCACCCATCCCGCGCTGAGAGGCCCGACGGAAAGCTTCGGAGAGTAGCGCCAGACCGTCTTCCGGCGAGGCCAAGCTGTTCGCCGGTGCCGGCTGCACGTACGCCGGTTTCACCGTGTAATGCACATGGGAGCCGCCAGCACCGGCATTTAGCCGGTCGCACTCCGCCTGCGCGCGCTCCTCGGTTGCGAAGCAAAGAAGCTCGCCGTTCCGGACGACGGGATGAGAGGCTGCGCCAAAGATGCTTTGAGCGCTACGGTGCGTCCACACCGTATAGAAGTGCTGATTGCTGTCCATTTTTGCGGAAATCCCCCGAATGCGAACCGCCGAATGAACGACCGCATATCCGGCTTGGTTCCGGCCCCCGTTCCAGTGCCGGCGAAGTCCCGGTCGCCGGTCACAGGGAGATGCCGAGTTTCCCGAGCGTCCACGCCATCGCGGCATAGAGCAAAAGCGTCACAAGGCAGGACAAGCCGAGTGCAGGCCAGAAGCCAGCCCCATTGCGCAACAGCGCAGGGAGGACAAGGAACATCGGCAGCGTCGGCAGCACGAACCAGAAGGTCGATTGCGACAGTGCCGCAACCGCTTCCGTATCGGAGGTGTCCCGCCACAGCCAAATGAAGGCGAGGATAGAGATGAGCGGCAGCGACAAGATCACGGCGCCAATGGCGGGGCTGCGCTTGGCGGCCTCCGACGCCGCGGCGATCACGACGCCGGATAGCAAAGCCTTGATGACGGCGTAGAGCATGATCAGACTCCCGCGGTTGTGAGAACTGGTTGTTGAACCCTCATTTCTTGTAGAGCGCGTACGCCGCGTAGCACAGCGTAACGGCTAGGATCGGCCGTAGCACGCGTTCAGGCACAACGCCCGCAAGTCGCGCGCCGATGAGGATGCCGGGGATCGACCCGCACAACAGCGCAAGCAGCAGGCTTCCGTCACATTGCCAAGACCGAGATGGCCGAGGCCGCCGAGAAGCGTGAGCGGCATGGCATGAGTAATATCGGAGCCAACGAGGCGCTTGGCCGGAAGCGCTGGATAAAGCGCGGCGAGCACAGTGACACCGATCGCGCCCGCGCCAACAGAGGTCAGAGTGACGAGCAGCCCCAGCGCCACGCCAAATAGCACGGTCTCAATCGTGCGTGGCGGGACGTCGCCAAGGTCTTCCTGGGGCGCCGTGCGCGTGACGAAGGGGTAGACAACGATGGCAATCGCGCTCAGGGGAAGTGCAACGACGAGGCCCATCCTGATCCAGCGCCCGAGTACCGCAGTATCGATGTTGAAATAGGCGATGGCCGCAAGCAGCAGCGCAGCGGCCGGAAGACTTCCCGTCGCGAGCCGGAACACGATCGGCCAGTCGACGTGATCGGAAAGATGGTGGCGCCAGCTCCCAGCCGTCTTGGTGATCGAAGCATAGAGCAGGTCGGTACCGACCGCGACTTGCGGGCTGATCCCAAAACTCGAGATCAGTAGAGGTGTCATCAGCGAGCCGCCGCCGACGCCGGTCAGGCCGACGAGAAAGCCGACGCTTGCGCCAGCCGCAACGAGCGGCAGCAAGGCGACTGCCGAGCTCAAGTCACCCATGCCTGGAAAGCCTCCCCTTGCGGCGAGCCTCGCGCCCCTTTGAAGAGCCTTGGTTAGGTCGCTTCGATTATAGACGGCCTAGAGCTCGATCAGAACCGGCACTCCTGCCGAGCGGAGCAGAACGGCAACCTCCTGCGCGCGCCGATTGAATTCGGCTTCATCGGCCGGACTGTCACCGAGATCGGCGCAAACGCCGCGGGCGAGAAGCGCGCGGTTCAGCACGAGCACGTTGTCGCCGACCGCAGGCGCGCCTGCTTGCGCCCATGTTATGACGCCGCCGGCCACGGTGGCACCGTCGATGGCGCTGACCAGAACGAAATTGCCGGTACCCGGAAGGTCGCGGAATAGGTCGATAGCAGTTGCGCGGCCGAGCAGAACGCGGCAATCGGCGATGTCATTGACGCCACAAGCATGCGCTGGAGTGGAGGCAAGCGTCTCGAAATCGACCAGCGCCGAGACGCTCATGCTGGTGACGGGCGTGAGGTCGGTCGCGGTCCGAAGCAGATAGCCTGCCTCGGGATCGAACGGCGTCTCGGAGAGCCACACCAGCCGCGCCTCGATGACGTCGGCATTGACAGGGCGCCGTGCGGTTTCGGACAGAACCGCACCGCGGGAAATATCGAGGTCGGTGTCGAGTACGAGCGTGACGGCATCGCCCTTCGAGGCAACCGGCATGTCGCCGTCCATGCTGGCGATACGGCGCAAGGTAGCGCCAAGACCGCTGCGGGCATCGACGATACGGTCGCCGACCTTGATGCGGCCGGAGGTGACCGTGCCGGCATAGCCGCGGAAGTCGCCGGCGGCGCGCAGCACGAGCTGAACCGGAAGGCGGAACGGCGCGTCGACAAGCTCAGCCACGGGATCGACGGCTTCGAGATAATCGAGCAGCGTCGGCCCCGCATACCAAGGCATTGCAGTAGAGCGATAGACGACATTATCTCCCGTGAGCGCAGCAACGGGGATGGTCATGACTTGCGCAAAATTGAAGCTTCCGGCCATGGCGAGGAAATCGCGCTCGATATCGCGATAGCGCGCCTCGGACCAGCCGACCGCATCCATCTTGTTGACCGCGAGCACGACCTTCTTGATGCCGACCAGATCGCAGATCGCGGCGTGACGCCGGGTCTGACGCTTGGCGCCATGGCGCGCATCGACCAGGAGAATGGCGATGTCGGCGTGCGAGGCGCCGGTCGCCATGTTGCGCGTGTATTGCTCGTGCCCTGGGGAATCGATGATGATGAAGCGCCGGCCAGGCGTCTCGAAATAGCGCCAAGCGATGTCGATGGTGATGCCCTGCTCGCGCTCGGCCTGGAGGCCGTCGAGCAGCAGACTGAAATCGATCTTCTCGCCGTTGACGGCACGGTTCTGCGAGGCAAGCGCGACTGCCGCGCGCTGATCGTCGGTGACGCCGGCGGCATCCCACAAGAGGCGGCCAATCAGAGTCGACTTGCCATCATCGACCGAGCCGCAGGTGAGCAGCTTGACCAGCGCCCCGGCTTGCGTAGCCCTGACCGTCCTCGGTCCGACCGAAACCTCATCCCTGAGCGCTGCCACATGCATCAGAAATAGCCCTCGCGCTTTTTCATCTCCATGGCGCCCGCCGTGTCATGATCGATCAGACGCCCTGCCCGCTCAGAAACCCGCGCAGCGAGCGTTTCCTCCACGACGGATTCGATGTCGTCGGCGTCGGATTCAATTGCTGCGGTCAGCGGCCAGCAGCCCAGCGTGCGGAACCGCACCTTGCGGAGCACCGGCCGCTTGCCGGGCTCGAAGCGCATGCGCTCGTCGGCCACGACGAGCAGCTGACCGTTGCGCGACACCACCGGCCGCTCGGCGGCGAAATAGAGGGGAACCACGTCGAGCTTCTCCAGCTGGATGTAGCGCCACACGTCGCCTTCGGTCCAATTCGACAGGGGAAAGACGCGCACCGTCTCGCCCTTGCCGAGGCGGCCATTCAGGAGTTGCCACATCTCCGGACGCTGGCGGCGCGGCTCCCAGCGGTGACCTGCGGAGCGGAACGAGAACACCCGTTCCTTGGCGCGCGAACCTTCCTCGTCGCGGCGTGCCCCGCCGAAGGCCGCATCGAAGCCGCCGGTGTCAAGGGCCTGACGCAGCGCAACAGTCTTCATCACGTCGGTATAAACTGAAGGCGGATGGTCGAACGGGTTGATGTTGCGCGCCAAGCCGTCGTGGTTGGTGTGCACGATCAGATCGAGGCCAAAATCGCGCGCCGTCCTGTCGCGGAAAGCGATCATCTCCGGAAACTTCCAAGTCGTATCGACGTGCAGAAGCGGGAAAGGTGGCTTGGCCGGCCAGAAGGTTTTCCGCGCAAGATGCAACAGGACCGTCGAGTCCTTCCCGACGGAGTAAAGCAGCACCGGCGCGCGGAACTGCGCTGCGGCCTCACGGAAGATGTGGATGCTCTCCGCTTCCAGCAGCTTGAGATGGGAGGTAAGCGCGGTCATGCGGCCTTGCCTTCCCGGTTCGGGTTCATGTGCAAGCCACACTCCTTCTTTTCCTCGTGTTCCCACCACCAGCGCCCGGCGCGCGGGTTCTCGCCCGGCTGCACGGCGCGCGTGCACGGCGCGCATCCGATTGAGATGAAGCCGCGAGCATGCAGTGGATTGACGGGGATGTTGTTGGCGGCGATGTAGGCGGTGAGATCCTGCGTGGACCAGTCGACGACGGGATTGACCTTCATGAGCGCGCGTTCCTCGTCCCAGGCGGCGAGAGGCGCGGCTGCCCTCTCGTCGGAATGCTCGCGCCGGATGCCGGTGATCCAGCCTTGCGCGCCCTTAAGCTCGCGGGTCAGAGGCCGCACTTTGCGCACCTCACAGCAGGCCTTGCGGTTCTCGACTGAATTCTTGAAGCCGAACACACCATCGCGTGAGACGAGAGCCTCGACTTCGCTCGCCTCAGGCGCGACCAGGCGGATGCGGATGCCGTAGCGGATTTCGGAAATCTCGACGGTCTCGAGCACCTCGGGAAAGAGACGCCCAGTATCGAGCGTGAACACGTCGATGTCGGCGCCGGATTCGGCGATGGCGTGCAGGATCGCCTGGTCCTCGAGGCCGAGATTGGTGGAGAAGGCGATGCGTCCCTCGATTCTCCGGCGCATCTCCCGGATGCGGTCGGGCAGGTTCTTCACTCTCACGAGACGGAGGTTGAGTTCATCGGCTTCATTCTTGGAGGCATTCCAGCGGAGCGGCTGAGCGTTACGCAAGCCGGGCTGATAGGCATGACGCAGCCGCGTGAGCGCCGCCTTCCAGGTCTCGATCGTCCCTTCGTGGGCGACCTCGGCGGTATCGAAGCCGGAGCGCAACAGGAACGGGGCCAAATCCGGGATCATGTAACCGATGGCTCTGATCTCGCCCTTGAAGCCATGCCGCTCACGTAACAAGACGGCAAGAGAGTAGCCTCGCCCGTCTCCGAAGGCATGAAAGCGAAGCGCGACAACTCCGCCTGCCGCGGCGGCTGCCTCAAGCGCGGCGGCGTCGGCGGTCGGCTCGAGCACCGTTGTCGGCTCGCTGACATTGGCGATGACGGAGCCGGTATGAAGATCAAACAGCGCCATAGAGTGCCTCCTTGAAGGGCGCCGGCCCGATCCTTCGCCACGTGGCGAGGAAGTCCTCGCCGCCGGTGCGATTGGCGAGATAGGTCTCGATGATGGTGTCGATCGCCTGAGGCACGGCCTCGGCCCGGAAGCCGGGGCCTATGATGGTGCCGATCGCGGCGTCATCCTTGGGACTGCCGCCGAGCGAGATCTGGTAAAGCTCAGTACCTTTCTTGTCGACGCCGAGGATGCCGATATTGCCTGCATGGTGATGGCCGCAGGCATTGATGCAGCCCGACATGTTGAGCCTGAGCGGACCGATCAGCTCCTGTCGCTTCGGATCCTCGAACCGCTTGGCGATCTCCTTGGCAATCGGGATCGAGCGCGCATTGGCGAGATTGCAGTAGTCGAGCCCAGGGCAGCAGATCATGTCGCCTAAGAGATCGTTGTTACCAACGGCGAGCCCAACTCTCACGAGCGCGTCATACACCGCAACGAGATCGGCCCGCGCGACATGCGGCAGCACGAGATTCTGGGTGTAGTTGACGCGAAGCTCGTTGTGGCTGTAGCGCTCCGCCAAATCGGCGACCAGTTCCATCTCCTCGGACGTCGCATCGCCGGGCGTGCGGCCGGGCTGCTTCAGCGCGATCACGGCGATGCAGTAGCCGGGCACGCGGTGGGGACGGACATTGTTCTTGAGCCAATTGGCGAACGCGGGATCGGTGATCCGCCGCTGCTCCACCTTCTCGTCCACGATCGGCCCCGGAACGAGATCGGGCGGCGCAAAGTAAGACTGAATCCGGAGAAGCTCCGATTCCGGTAAATCGATCTCGTCCTTGCGTGGCGACGCGGCCCAATCCGCTTCGACTTCCTCGCGGAATTTATCGATGCCGAGCTGATTGACGAGGATCTTGATGCGCGCCTTGTTGAGATTGTCGCGGCGCCCATAGAGATTGTACACGCGCAGGATCGACTCGATGTAGGAGAGCAAGTGCCGCTTCTCCAGGAAGGGGCGAATCTCAAGACCGACATAGGGCGTGCGACCCATGCCGCCGCCGACAAACACGCGGAAGCCATTCTCGCCGTTCGGCCCCTTCACGATTTTCAGCCCGATGTCGTGGAACAAGACGGCGGCACGATCCTCGGCGGCACCGGTGATGGCGAATTTGAATTTGCGCGGCAGCCAGCTGAACTCCGGATGCACGGTCGACCACTGACGGATCACCTCGCACCAAGGACGCGGGTCCTCGAGCTCGTCGACGGCGGCACCAGCGAAGGGATCGGCCGTGACGTTGCGGAATGAATTGCCGCTGGTCTGAATGCAATGCATCTCGACATCAGCGAGTGCGTCCAAGATATCCGGCACGTCGACCAGCTTGATCCAATGATACTGGAGATTGGTGCGCGTAGTGAAATGGCCGTAGCCGCGATCCCATTTGCGCCCGATCATGGCGAGCTGGCGAAGTTGCCTTGGGCTGAGCACGCCATAGGGAATGGCGATGCGGAGCATGTAAGCGTGTAGCTGCAGATAGAGCCCGTTGCGTAGGCGCAAGGGACGGAACTCGTCCTCGGTCAGTTGGCCCGCGAGCCTGCGATCGACCTGATCTCTGAACTGGACCACGCGTTCGCGCACGAAAGCGTGGTCGAACTCGTCATAGCGGTACATCGTACCAGTCCTCGGTGAGCGTGGTGCGGTGCGAGGCGCGGATGCGCTCACGCACGGAGAGGGCATGGACGCCGCTGTCGTCGACGGCGACTTCCATGGGATAAACGGCGACGACCTTGCGCTCCTTCACGGCCCGCGCGGCGTCGGCCTCGAGCGCCTTGACCTCATCTTCAGTCTCGGCGCGGCGCGCATGCGCAATGTCCTCCGTCCAGCTGCCGTCGGTGGCGAGATAGACGACGATGCCGTCTGTGAGACGGTTGGCTGTGACGACGCTAGGCATAGAGACGCTTGACCTCCTCCAGCGCCAGGATGTCTTCGACCGGGCCGTGGGCCGGAAGACCCGCCACCTCGCCGAAGATGAGGACGGCGGGACTCTTGAGGCCGAGGCGGTCGGGGTTGGCGGCAAGGTCGGCGACGGTCGCGAATACCCGGCGCTCGTCATCGCGGCTTGCGTTCTCAACGGTGATCACGGGAAGCGAGGGGCTGAAGCCCGCCTCGAGCAACTTCTTGGCGATCGCGCCTGCGGTCGAGACGCCCATATAGACGAGCAGCGTGTTCTTGCCGCCAGAGAGCGCGGCAAGATCGAGATGCTTGAAGGAAGGCTCCTCGCCACCGGCCTCATGGCCCGACAGGAAGGTCACGGTGTGGGACACGTCGCGATGGGTGAGCGGGATTTGCAGGCTCGCCGCTGCGGCAATGCCTGCGGTCACACCGGGTACAATCTCGATGGCGATGCCGGCAGCGCGTAGGGCGTCGAGCTCCTCGCCGCCCCTGCCGAAGATGAAAGGATCGCCGCCCTTGAGCCGCACCACCGTCTGTCCGGCGCGCGCTCGCTCGATGAGGAGTTTATTGATCTCTTCCTGCGGCACACTGTGCGCGCTCTTGGCCTTGCCGACCGGAATCAGCTCGGCCTCGCGGCGTGCATGATCGAGCACGCCCTCGCCGACCAGGCGATCATAGAGAATGATGTCGGCGGCTTTGAGCGCACGCACCGCCTTCATGGTGAGAAGCTCGGGGTCGCCGGGGCCAGCGCCGACGAGAAGCACGCGGCCGCGCGCGCGTGGCTTGCCGGCTGCCTCGTCGATCGCATCTGCGATGAGCGCTCTCGCCTTGTCCTCATCGCCTTCGAACATCGCCTCTGCGGCGGCGCCTTCGAACACGGCCTCCCAGAATTTCCGGCGCGGCGGACCTGATGGCAGCCTGTCGGCCACGGGCCCGCGGAACTCCGCTGCGAGTTTGGCGAGCGCATCAAGACGCGGGTGAAGCTCCTGCTCGAGCCAGGCGCGCAGGCGCTGAGCGAGCACTGGTGCGGCACCTGAGGTGCCGATGGCAACCGTGACCTCGCCGCGATCGACGATCGCCGGAAGCGCGAAGGTGCAAAGCTCCGGCCGGTCTGGGACATTGACCGGAACGCCGAGCGCACGGGCGATGGCCGAGACACGCGTATCTTCCTCGTCGTCCCCGGTGGCAGCAATCACGAGAGGCCGGCCGCGCAGTTGATCGATGCCCGGCCGCGCCGGGAGAAGCGATACCAGCTTCTGCTCGGTGAGGGCAGCAAGCTCGGGCACCACTCCGCCTGCAGCGACGTCGACGCTTGCCGCGCGCTTCAACAGAAGCCGCGCCTTCACCGCGGCAAGCTCGCCACCGCCGACCACAAGAGGCGGCTTGCCGTCGAAGCTCATAAGGATGGGGAAGGTCCGCATAGCGTTATCCTCCGACCACCATCCGCTCGGGCGGCGCATCGGCAAGACTCTCAGGCGCAAGCTCGACCTCAAGCCCGTCGAGCTCAGGCGTCATGATGATCTGGCAGCAGAGCCGCGAGCGCTCGTCGACCTGAAATGCGCCATCGAGCATCTCGAGCTCTTCGGCAGAGGGCAGCACGAGCTTGCCGACCCACTCCTCACCGACCCACACATGGCACGTAGCGCAGGCGCAGGCGCCGCCGCACTCGGCCTTGATGGGAATGCCCCAGTCTCGGATCACCTCCATGATTCGCCAGCCCTCCAGGGCTTCGAGCCGGTGTGTCGCGCCGTCTGGCATACGCACGGTGACGAACATGATCAGGCGACCTTGAGCAGGCGTTGCAGCTCCGACGACGAGGTCGTGTACTGGAAACGCAGGACTTTGTCGGGGTGCACATAGCGGTGCGCGGCTTGCGCCATCAGCGCCGCCTCGTGGAATCCGGAGAGGATCAGCTTGAGCTTGCCGGGATACGAATTGATGTCGCCGATGGCGAAAATCCCGGGCATGCTCGTCTCGAACTTCGCGGTGTCCACAGGAATCAGGTTCTCATGCAGGTTGATGCCGAAATCGGCGATCGGCCCAAGCTTCATGGTGAGACCGAAGAAGGGAACAAGCGCATCGGTTGCGATGTCGAAGGTTGTGCCGTCGGGGCACTTGACCACGACCGCGTCGAGCTTGCCGTCGCTTCCTTTGAGATCAGACGGCTGGCCGAGCTCGAATTTGACGAGCCCCTTTGCCTCGAGCGCGCGCATCTTGTTCACGGTGTCCGGCGCGGCGCGGAATTCAGGCCGGCGATGCACCAGCGTCAGTTTCTGCGCAATGGGCGCGAGGTTCACCGTCCAGTCGAGGGCCGAGTCACCGCCCCCGGCGATGACGACGCGCTTACCGCGAAACGCTTCGATTTTGCGCACGGCATAGAACACGCCGGTGCCTTCGTAAGCCTCAATGCCTGGAATGGGCGGGCGCTTTGGCACGAAGCTGCCGCCGCCCGCGGCGATGACGATGACCGGCGCAATCAGCACACGACCCGCGTCGGTGTCGACGCGCCACTTGCCGTCGCTGGTCCGCGTCAATGCCGTAACCATCTCGCCAAGGTGGAACACGGGCTCGAAGGGCTTGATTTGCTCGAGCAGCCGGTCCGTCAGCTCCTGCCCGGTGCAGACCGGAATGCCGGGGATGTCATAGATAGGCTTCTCGGGATAAAGCTCCGCGCATTGGCCGCCGGGCTTGTCGAGAATGTCGATGACGTGAGCCTTGAGCCTTGCCAGCCCAAGCTGAAACACGGCAAACAGACCCACGGGGCCTGCGCCAATAACCACTACGTCGGTGGAAGCCTCGTTGGCCTGCATCGCTCGCCTGCCGAAAAATGGTCCACTTAATATGGGGAGTGTAATGAAAATCCATTCTCCCAGAAAGGCAATGACCCGGAAAAGAAGAAAAATGGTTCCTGTGGAGCCGAAACAGTAGAATTTTTTTCTGTTTCGGGCACCATGCGGAATGCCGCGGTTAGGCAGCTCCTGGAAAACGGAAAATCGTTGCTCAGCCTATGGTGCGGGGTGCGCTGCTTTGCCCGCCCGGGGGCGGCTAGAGTCGTTCTTGACCAGCGCGTCCCTGATCTCCTGAAGCAATTCCACCTCGCGCGAAGGCGGCGGCTCGGTCGCTGGCTGTTCCTCCTGCTTGCGGCGGAGCTGGTTCATGGCCTTGACCACCATGAACAGGACGAAGGCGACGATGGTGAAGCTGATCACGCTATTGATGAACAGGCCGAAATTCATGGTCGGGGCCCCGGCTTGCCTCGCCTGGGCAAGCGAATCGTAATGCTCCCCGTTCAGGGCGACGAACATGTTGGAGAAATCCATGCCGCCGGTGATGACGCCAATCGGCGGCATGATGATGTCGTCGACGAGCGATTTTACGATGGTTGAGAAGGCCGCGCCGATGATGATGCCGACCGCCATATCGACGACGTTGCCCCTGAGCGCGAATTCTTTGAATTCCTTCAGCATCGGCGCCCTCCTGTGAGCTGCCTGCGAAGCCAGTCACTACCATGCCACCTTTGAACGCCTATGGTGCTACCGAGTTTGCAACAAAGCCGCGACCTGATAACTCCTTGGCAAGCCTCTAAGGCAGGGGGAAGCGAAGTGGCGTCAGAGGCTCCCTTGAGCGACCGTCCGGCGCGCGACCGGCATCAGCTCCGCACCCTCCTTCTCGCCATCGCGATCCTGTCGACGGTTCTCCTCGCCGCCTTTCTCGCCATCGGCGCCGCGACATGGCTCAACCAGTATGGATTTCTGCACTTCCCGCTTGGCTTCTATCTGCTCGCGCAAGGGCTGCTCATCTTCATCGTGGTGGCGACATTCTGGTTCATCCGCCTACAGGATCGGCTCGACCAGACGCGTAGCGAAAACGAGGAGCTCGGCTAGGCGATGAGCGTTCACTCGCGGCCGCGCACGTCGAACCCGCATCTCGGCGCCTATTACGGGATCATCACCAGCGCGTTCGTGTCGCTCATACTCATGCTCGCCATGTTCGAGCAGCTCGGGGTTCGCCAGACACTGCTCGCTGAAATTATGCTGCTCGCACCGCTTGCGCTCTATCTTCTCATCGCCGTCGGCTCGCGTACGCTAAACGTCGAGGACTTCTTCTGCTCCGGCCGTAGAGTGCCGCCGCTGTTCAACGGCTTCGTTCTCGCCGCGACTGCTGTCGGGGGCGTTGGCGTGCTCGCCTATACCGGCACCGTATTCTTCCTCGGCTTCGATGCCCTGGCGATCGGGCTCGGCTGGACCGCCGGCATGCTCATCGGCGGCGTTCTGTTCGTGCCCTATCTGCGCAAGGCAGGTTCCTACACGCTGCCGACTTTCTTCGGCCATCGCTTCCGTTCGCGCACGGTCCGCATGACGGTCGGCGTGATGCTGCTGCCGCCGGCTGCACTGCTGCTTGCCGCCGAGATGAAGGTCGCCGCTCTCATTGCCGTTCTCTTCCTCCCGGTCTCGTTCTCGCTCAGTGTCATCATGATCGCGGTGCTCATCGCCATAACGGCGATCCTCGGCGGCATGCGTTCCGTTACCTGGACAGGAAGCGCGGAGCTCATCGTCGGCGCCATCGGCCTTGTCGTGGTGGTGACAACTGTGTCGATCATGCTCACTAATATTCCGGCGCCGCAGCTCACCTACGCCGAGATGCTCTCGCCGTTGCACGATGCTGAGATCACCGCAGGCCTCACGCCAGTGCAGCCTGATGTGGCCGCATCTCCCTTACCCGCGCCCGCCCCCACGGCGAGCAGCAAGCCGTTCCAACAGTCCTTCGGTTCCCTACGGGAGTTGGATTTCGCAACGTTGTTCCTTTGCCTTGCTCTAGGTACCGCCTCTTTGCCGAGCCTTCTCACCCGAAGCGGCGTGACACGTTCGATTTCCGACCAGCGGCGATCGACGGCGTGGGGAGTGATGCTCGTGGCGCTGTTCGTAATGACCGCGCCGGCGATGGCCGCGTTCGCCAAGCTTATCCTCTTCAAGGGCATTACCCTCGCTCCTGCTTCGGACCTGCCTTCTTGGTTCACCGCACTTAGCCAGCAGCATCTCATCCAGGCTGGCGACGCCAACGGCGATGGCGCGATCGGCGCGCAAGAGCTGCTCGTCCCGCGCGACGGCATCGCTCTTGCGCTCCCGGCCGCGGCCGAGCTTCCCTACGTGCTGAGTGTGGTGATGGCCGCAGCCGCTATCGCGATTGCACTGTCTGCAGCAACCTCACACCTCTTCACCCTAGGCGCTAGCCTTGCCGAGGACGTTTACCGTGTGCTCGACCGGCGGCAGACGCTGCCGCGGCTCGGCGCGGCTTGGGCTGCCATTGCGGCCGCGGCCCTTGCCGCAGCCATGTTCCTAGTGATCGCCGACGTCGATCCACTCCGCGCGGCTCTGACCGCGTTTGCCTTTGCTGCCTCGACCTTCTTCCCCGCCCTGCTGCTCGCAATATGGTGGCCGCGCTGCACGGTTGCCGGAGCGCTCGCCGCAATGGGTATGGGATTCGGCGTGATGGTCGTTGAAGTCGTTTTGGGCGGCGGCTTCGCCGCCGGACAGACCATGCCCACCACTCCCGTCGCGAGCCTGGCCGGCATTGCTCTCGGCCTCGTTGCGGGCGTGGCCATAAGTCTTTATTGGCGGACTTCGTCCAAGGCCGAACTGACCTATTGCGAAGACATGCGCAATCCGGATGGCGAGGCGATTTATGATCGCGCACAGCAGCGCGCCGCCGCCGCGGCAGCGGGGGGTCCGTCCGCCCCTGCGGTTCCTGCCGTCTCGGCCTCGTGAGCCTGCCGGAGAGCACGCCATGGACAACCAGCTTGCACCGAAGCACACGAGGCTCACGCTCTACCCTGAGATCGTCCCGTACCGGACGGGCAGGCTCAAGGTCTCCGACCTGCACGAGATCTATTTCGAGGAATGCGGCTCGCCGATTGGCAAGCCCGCCGTGTTGCTGCATGGCGGCCCGGGCGGCGGCATTAACCCGGTGATGCGGCGCTATCACGATCCGCGCACTTACCGCATCATCCTGTTCGACCAGCGGGGCTGCGGGCGCTCGACGCCGCACGCTTCGCTGGAAGAAAACACCACCTGGGACCTCGTCGATGACATCGAGCGGCTGCGCCAGCACCTCGCCATCGAGCGCTGGCAGGTGTTCGGCGGCTCGTGGGGCTCGACCTTGGCGCTCGCCTATGCCGAGACTTACCCCGAGAGAGTGACCGAGCTAGTGCTCAGAGGCATCTTCACCTTGCGGCGCTCGGAGCTCGAATGGTTCTACCAGGAGGGATCGAGCTGGATTTTTCCCGACGCATTCGAGGATTACGTCCGCGTAATCCCGGAGGACGAGCGTGGCGACATGATCGCAGCCTTTCACCGGCGCCTCACCCATGCCGATCCAGCAGTGCAGATCGAAGCGGCGCGCGCCTGGAGCGCATGGGAGGGTAAGACTTTGTCTCTGTTGCCCGATGCCGAGCGGGTGCGACGTTTCTCCGAAGACCACTATGCGCTCGCCTTCGCCCGGATCGAGTGCCACTACTTCCTCAATCGAGGTTTCTTCGCGAGCGACGACCAACTCATCGAGGACGCGCACCGCTTGAGCGGTATTCCAGGTGTCATCGTGCACGGTCGCTACGACGTGGTGACCCCTGTCAAGATCGCCTTCGATCTTGCCCGCGCATGGCCCGAGGCCAAGCTCCGAGTGGTGCGAGACGCGGGCCATGCCATGACAGAGCCCGGCATTGTGCACGAGCTCGTGGCGGCGACCAAGGAATTCGCCAAGTAAATCCCGTTAGGACTGTGCCGAATGGCCGATGAAATTGAGCGCGATGCTGCGCCGATGCGGCGCGGTGCGGTGCTCGATCAGATAAATGCCCTGCCAAGTCCCGAGCACCATGCGTCCATCCCTGACCGGGATGGACAGGCTGACGGCGGTCAACATTGCCTTGATGTGGCTTGGCATGTCGTCTGGTCCTTCCTCCTGGTGGGCATAGTGGCGGCTCTCCGGTGCGAAGCGCTCTAGGGCATCGAGCAGGTCGACGCGGACATTAGGATCAGCGTTCTCTTGAATGGTGAGTGAGGCCGAGGTGTGCCGCACGAACAGGGTCAAGAGGCCGCTCTCGGCTGGAATGGACTCCAGCCAGCGAGAAAGATCGCGGGTGATTTCGGTGAAGCCTTTGCCGTGCGTCGCAAGAGTTAGCTCGTCACTCGCCTGCGTCCACTCAGCCATGACCTAAAAACTCTGTTGCCATGGGGTCATACCGCATGGTGGTCCGTCCGCCTCAGGATGACAAGCGCAGCGCTTCCCGCCGAGCACGCAACACCGCGCTGTCCCACGATAGAGCGGTACTTAACGCAAAATTTACTCTGACTTGCCACGCTCGTTTCGACCGCGTCGTCGCGCGTCTTCACGGACCGGTCCCTCGTCTGGGCGCGAGGTGGCGGCGTCACTCGCCATGGGGAACGGGATGGTTTCGGAGGCTAGTTGGCAAAGGAGCGGCGCCGCTAGGCAGAGCGGCGCGCCCTCTGCGCAGCGCCCCCTAGATCAATACTCGATCGAGAGCCTGCTGCGCCGGCTCGTGTCCAGGATTGAGGAGAACGAGCGCCGCTACGGAAGAGCGCTCGATGAGCTGCACGCAAGGCTCGATCACCTGTCGCAGACCACTGAGACTGCGCGCGCACGCAGCGCCAGGGACGATAGCGATACGCTTGACCGCCTGCACGATCAGGTGAGCAAGCTTGCGCGGCGGCTCGAGCAGGAAGCATCGAGCCCCCTCGACGATTTTGAGCGCCTCGGCAAGGCTTTGTCGAGCGGGATGGACTACGGCACCGGCGCGAGCGGCTTGGGCTTGGGCGCGGCAGAAGAGCTTTCGCGGCCTCCGCTCGAGACTCCAGTTGAATCCGAGCCGCCGTTCAGCTTCTGGGTTCCCGACCCTCTCTATTCAACACCCCAAATGCAGTCCGCCGGCAAAATCAGCTCGGCGAGCGAAGACCGCGATTTGGACAAGCGCCTCATCGATGTCGCGCATCGGCTCGAACGCTCGATCGAGACCACCATGTCGACGGCCGTGCTCGAAGCCTTGAATGCGCGGCTCGACGAGATCGGCAATCAGATCAACCAGGCCCTGCTGCGCACGCCCAAATTCCCGAGCTTCGAGCCGCTAGAGCTGCAAATTTCAGACCTCGCCCAAAAGCTTGCCCGAACCGAGGAGCAGTTCGCGCGGATCGGCTCGATCGAGAGCGAGCTGCATGGCCTGATCGCCCGCGTCGACGCCTCGCCGAACGACGTCGAGGAGGTCATCGGCCGAGTGGCTGGCGAAGCCGCCCGGATCGCCGCGGCAGAAGTAAAACAGAGCACCGCAGAGCGCCTCGATGCCATGCATCGCGACCTGATGGCGATGAACGACCGTACCCTGGCGAGCGACGATCGCCTGACGAGCTCGATCGCGGCGGTGCAGGAGTCGCTGAAGCAGCTCGCGCAGCAGGTGGAGAAGAGCGCCGCTCAGCCTCAGCAGCTCTCGCGACCTCGCCCCGCCTTCGCAGAGCGGATGCGCGATGAAGCCGAGCGCGGCCAGACGGCGCAGCGGGAGCACCCCGCAAACCGTCCACTCGCCGAGCTTCGCACCGACAAAGCCCTGGCGCACGAAGGTGACGGCGGCGCGAGCATGGCCGAGACCCCTGCGAAACCCAAGATATTGCGCACCAAGCTCATGCCTGCCGGGCGCTCTAAGCCTTCGAGACCGTTGGACGAGGCTGTTGACCTCGACGCATCAATACCGCGCAGTCCAGTTCCCCACGCCGGGCACGAGGAAAAGTTCGAGACGCCTGCCGATCTCATTGCGGCGGCACGGCGCGCGGCGCGTAAGGAGGAAACGAAAATCGGCGCGGCACGCGCCGGTTCCGCCACAGCCGATCTTCTCAGCGAGATCTCAGCCAGGCCCGAGCAACCGCTGATGCAGAGACGGTCTTTGCTTATCGTTGCTGCGGCCATCCTGCTCGCGATCAGCGCGGCATTTCTTTACGAGCGCTTGCAGTCGAAACCGGAGCCCGTGCTTCTCCCGCCGGCAATTCAGCAGAGCGCTCCGTCACCGGAGACGCCGCCCGCCCAATCCGAGTCTTGGGCGCCTCTCCCGCAACAGCCGGAAAGACCCGACAAAAACGCGGAAAACGACGCCGATACCGGCAATTTCACCGAGATCACCAAATCGTCGTATCGGACGGCGCCGACGAGCGAAGACCCTGTGGGGCCCCAAAACGCCGCACTTGGGCTCGGAGTTTCTCTGCCGCCTGGCATCGTCTTCTCGGTGGAAGACCCGAGCAACTCTCAGGCGGCACGCGCCGAGGCGGCGCCGAGCCCCGCTCCCTCTGCAGGAGAAGGTGCTTTTCTAGGTCAAGGAGATAAACCCGCGAGATCAATTTATTGAGTATTGTCTCATGCTTTGCCTGAGTACCTAGGTTGCATTTAGGTAGCTGTTCACAGGTTCAAATCCAGGGCCAGATTTGTTCAAGAACGTACCAAGTGGGAGCTGAGACGACACGCCTAGATTGGCTGCGGGGGCTCGCAGCCACCTATACCGAACACGGCTCCATCACATCCGAGAAGGCCGGAAATAGGTCCAAATCAGGGCTCGAAGCCACCTATACCGAACACGGGTCCATTACGAGCGAAACGCCCAAAAATAGGTCCAAATCCCGGGCCTGAAACCACCGAGAATTGACCCTGCCGCCAATTCCCATCTGAGACGGAGCGGTCTCGAAAACCGTTGTACGGGTAACCGTATCGTGGGTTCGAATCCCACCCTCTCCGCCAATACTTTGTTATTTTCCAATTTGTTGGTTGAGCCATGAGCTTAGACGGGTTTTAACAAAAGCCCACGCACGATGGGATTTGCAAACCAATTGCAAACCTCAAGCGTCACGTTCTCGGAATGAGCGCACGAGGTCGTTACGCATTTTCCTTGCCAGGGCGTGTACTGATAAACCGACAGCCAAATGCTGACTTGGGTGCGCCGCCGAACGTCCGCTATCGGGGGTAAAGCGGACATGACGCGAACGGGTCGTTATGTCGGCTAACGACCCAAAGCGGACAAACCAACGCATGTGCCGGGCTGACTTCCGGGGCGGAGAAGCTATGACGAGCGCGTAACCATGCAGGCATGCCGACATCTCCTGCTGATACCCATCCATAGTGGCCCACGAAAACCGCTCCAGCCAGGATGGCAAGTTTGCATCGCATTGTCGCTCCCCTACCAAGCTTCCATCAATAACCCGAGGAAAAGTTCGGCGTGCGCGACCATCAATTCTGCATATTGAACAGCGAACCACCGGGCGGCCAGTTTCCCAAGGACGATTTACAGCCCGCCGTGCTGGATTTTCACGACAGATGCACCACTGCATCCCGCGCAGTCACGCCACTGCATCGGGATATCCGTCGGTAACGCCTGTTCAGCCAATCCGCCATTGCGTCGATAAACAGCCGCACGCGGCTCGGAAGCTGGCGGCTCGAGGGAAATAGCGAGCAAACCTGCCGGCGCGACGACCAGTGAGTTAGCTTCTGGGTTGGTTTCTCGGGGCTCTTGTGTTCGTCCAATTTATCCTGCGGGCCGCAATTTCGTCCTTTCGCGCAAACCACACGTCAGGCTTCTCAAGGCCATCCGGTGATGACCAAATCGCATTAGGAGATGACTATGAGTTCAGACGCCGCCCGCCCCAAGCAATCTCGCGAATTCGATCCAATTAGTTTTACCGTTGTGCCACCACGAAGGTTTGAGGACCTACGCGTCGGCGACGTTTTCCGGGCCCCAAGCCGCACACTTGCTGGCCGGAGGGTTCAAACGCAGAATGCTGCAGTCGGTGTGGCGCTGGGAGACCGCGCCAGTGGGGTAGGGTGGAACCAGCGACTTGCGCCTGACCGACAAGGCTAAGCGACCGATGCTGGTGTTCGGTCCCGAAGTCGACCGCAGCGGGGGCCGTGAAGGAGCCGCATAGCTGCCAAAAAGCGGATATCGCCAGCAGCGCCATCCAGCGGCGTTCATGCGTGCCTACGCGGTTGCTATTGTTTTCACCGTTCTTGCGCGAACGGGTTTGACCGCATTCCGTTCCCAGCTTCCTGTAACAAACATCGATCCGAAACACGCAACAGCCGATCGATGGAGAGGGTGTTCCACGGAAGCGGCTCAACGGGCCGATACTCCCTGATCTGAATCTCATTATGCTTCCACTGGCTGAAATGCGCGGCTCGCCAGCCAAGAAAGCTACAGGGGAGACATTGCAGGCGTGCATTGGGCGCACCGAAGGTGCAGGGTGTTAAAGGCGATGGGCCTTGACGGCCTCCCTCCACTGGAGAAGGCTACGTGACAGTCAGGATGCAACCGTCGGGGGGCGTGTCTTCATGGCTAAATCCATGTTGTTGTTGATTGGGCTCTTTTTTGCTGTTCCGCTTGGAGTCGCCGGGGCTCAACAGGCTGTGCCGGGTAACCAGGGCCTAATCGGAACGCCTAACCAGGCTGTGCCGGGCAACCGGGTTGTGCCAGGCAACCAGGGCCTAATCGGAATACCTCCCTTTCAATCGATCAGCCCGGCGCAGTCGCCTTGTAGTGCCGGGAGCCAGAGCGTACGGGTCTGCAATAACG
>Ga0163161_10001239_pt1 | contig 19113 bp, 17 predicted proteins | sample S45metaG_FD_129847 | JGI IMG/M metagenome (GOLD analysis project Ga0163161, IMG submission 129847) | Switchgrass rhizosphere microbial communities from Kellogg Biological Station, Michigan, USA - S4-5 metaG | ecosystem: Host-associated > Plants > Roots > Rhizosphere > Soil | place: USA... | reverse complement strand
TTTTATCAAATTTTGTTTTTTCTACTACCCATTTTAGCAAATCCAAATCTTGTGTATATCCAAAAGTTTTTACCAAACTTTCCATAAAATATTGGTCATTTAGAATAAGCCATTTGAAGTGAGTTTTATTATCATTGAACAAATACATATTACGAGCAACAAGGGTTTGGATGTTCTTTTTACGGATTTCTTTTAAATTTGACACCTCTTTCCAATGAGGAATTTCAATATCCAAATCATCAATACTTGATTTCCTTACTATCTTACTATTTTCATTATCTATTAATTTGGGAAATTCTTTTTGATAATAAATGATTTCAGGAATATAATAAAAGTCAGAAATCATTTTTCCTTTTTTATCTATAAATGTTCCTGAGTAGTCTATTCCATTACTTTTATACATGATAATTTCTCGAATACATTTATCAAAATGATTAATATACAAATACTTATTTTGAGAATTAGGATTAATGATCCTTTCAAAAATATCTTTTATTTTCAGATTGAAATTTTCATTGCTCAATTTTTTAAAACCGTTTGATTTTAAAATGTTATTAACAATTTGTGCCATTGCATCTACTTCTTGCATTTCAAATGGAACTTTTGGCGACCCGGCTCCGACTTCGTCAATTGTATAGGTTGTTCCTTGTTTAAGTTGTTTTTCTAATACTTTTTCAATTGGAATCACTTCTTGAAGATTTTCATCGTCTATTGATTCAGAGGTATAATAAGATATATTATAAATTTGTAATGACACTTTTTTACCATTATGATATGTTTCTTTTTTCGAAATATTACCTTGCCTATCGTAAACATATACGTTTTTTTCAACCTCTAATGGCATACCTTCCGTTTCCGTTTCTAAATCAGTAACATTATTTTTTTCATCATAATTTGATTTGTATTTATACCGACTTATTATTACACCATTTTTCATAGAAACAGATGAATATGAATGATTTGTATTATCCTGATAGTTAAATTTATCTGTGAAAATTTCATCCGGATCTGACACATAAAAATATTTAATTTGTATGACTCTATTATTTGTATCATAAACAAATTCACTTGTTTTATCATTATCAATTGTTTTGATTATCTGGTTTTTTGAGTTGTATTTATACTCTTTTATATCTTCAACTTCATCTTTATTTTCATTGTACTTGCCATAATTTATTTCCTGAAGTAATCTATTTGTGTCATCATAATGGAATATTTTTTTGCCTGTTCCATTACTTTCTACTGATGACATCAGTTTTCCGTTTTGGTAATTATACACTCTAACACTAATGTCTTTCTTATCTAAACTCGTATAGTAGTCGCTCTTGGTAAGAAAACCCTCTTTTGAAAAATACAAATTTTGGTAGCTCACAAAATTATTTTCATAGTGATTAGTGGTAGTTTTGAGTGACTTTACCATACCATGTAATTTGTAATCTTTTATTAATATTGGTTCTCTAAAAAGCAATTCCTGCTTTAGATACAACAGACCTTCTGTTTCTTGAGAAAAAACAGATGTAAAAGATGAAAAGAACCCTATAAGAAATAATAGTACCCTTAAGTTAATCTGGCGCTCCAACGCTATCAAACTCGTCCGCATATTCTATCATTGATTTTAAATTAGTCAAATTGAAGTAATTGTTTTTCTGATATTCTTGTTTTACTTTTTCCCATTCTTCTTTATCAAGATAATCTTGATAATCTGCCAGTATTGTCATTTCTCCCCAATTTTGACCATCATGATGATATTGTTTGAATAATGGATCATATACATTTGCCAAATAAGCTATTGGTTCTTTCTTTTTCTTGGGACCAACAGGAACCGGGAAAACAGAATTAGCAAAGTCTTTGGCAGAATTTTTATTTCAGGATGAAAATGCAATTATCCGTTTTGATATGTCAGAATTTAAAGAAGAACATTCGGCAGCGTTGCTTTACGGAGCTCCTCCAGGATATGTCGGCTATGAAGAAGGCGGACTTTTGGTCAATAAAATCAGACAAAAACCCTACTCTGTTGTTCTTTTTGATGAAATTGAAAAAGCACATACTTCTGTTTTTGATGTCTTTCTACAAATCATGGATGAAGGAAAACTTCATGACAGATTGGGCAAGGAAGGTGATTTTTCGAATGCAATTATCTTATTTACATCAAATATCGGTTCAGAATTTATCGTAGAATCATTTGGAAACGGAGAAATTCCGCCATCATCTAAATTATTGGAAATGATGAGCCGTTTTTTCCGTCCGGAATTTTTAGGAAGATTGACTGAGACCATTCCGTTTGCACCGATCAGTAAAAATAATGCTTTGAAAATTTTTGAAATTCACCTGAAAAAAGAATTATTAGATTTAGCAAAAGGTTTAAATATTAATTTAAAAATCACCGAAGAAGCAAAAGAATTTTTATCTACAGAAGGTTACGATATTAAATATGGAGCAAGACCATTAAAGAGAGTTATCAGAGGAAGATTAAGAAGACCTTTGGCGAAAAAAATCGTATCCGGAGAATTTAAAGAAGGAGATGATATTGAAGTTTCTCTTAACGAGCACGAATTGATATGGAAGAAATTGTAGTTTATAAATCCCAAACCGAAAAGAATATTATCAGACTTCGATTTTATTTTTGATCAGCCCAACTTATTTTTTTAAATAAATAATTATAAAGAGTCATTTAATCAAAAAAACCATAAGATTTCATTAAAAAAAAACTACCGATGATGAGATCTACTTTAAAAATGTACTAGATTTTCATATTTTTTTTAGGTAAAAGCATTGTAAAAACACAGTTAATTACAGCAGTCATACATAATACATTATCGATATACATAACTAATTATCAGTATGATTACACTATAAATAACTGTAAAAATTTACAAATATTTACAACATAATGTGTTATTTTTAAAATTATTAGCCATAATTGTTTTTAACGTTACTATCTTTGAGATAAGTAAGAAAAGAATATGTTTAAACAAATTCTTAACAGCAATAATAAATAACAACATTAAACTACTACTTAAAAATCATTGAAAGAAAAATGAAAGTCTCAAATTGCACCATCGCGAAAATCACGGCTTACAGCCTATTAATTATGACCGCTGTCATGCTAATTTGTGTTTTACTAATTGATCAAACCTTTTTAGATAGTTTGTTTTTTGCGGCGATCATCTTTTTACTTTTAATACTGACAAAAATCAGAATTGTAACTTATGAATTTTCTGGTGGATGTGTAACAATACGAAAGATACATCCTTTTTCATTCAGAAAATTTATATCTCCGACGGTCGAGTTTCCACAGAATTACATCCGTGATTATAATGTTAATCACCATATTGTTTCCGGATCTCTGGTATTGAAAGTAAAATCTAAAAGAGATAAAAAGTATGCAGTAAAGATCAAACTTTTCGGATTTACGTATGCTCAACGGCAAAGGATATCTTCATCACTGGTTTCCATCGTATATAAAAACAACCATCCTTTTAATACCCATCAGAAAAGCTTCTGACAAAAATAATTGACACCTAAATCATCATCATATTAATTAAAAATCCCCATAGTTTTATTTTAAACTGGGGATTTGTTTTTTTTTAAAACTCAAAAATTAATGTGATAAGTTTCGCAAAAGAATGGAGGGAAAATCAATTTAATTATGTGATGTAATCTATATTTCTCTCAGGCTTTATTACTTGTTCGTTTTAAATAACAATTAGAAAACCTAAAACTCATGAGGTTTTGTATCTTCTGTATATCTTGAAAACGTAATTCGTTTGCGATCGAAAATCATCGCTGACTATATATTTTTTGATGTAAAGTCTTGCCATTGTCAATCATTTTAAATCCGTTTGGCACTGTGTTAAATATGTGCTCACATAAACTGCACGGTCATTGGCTAAAAAACTTTATCAAGAGCAAAAATCCCGAACAAAGCATTTTGATTCAATATAAATATGAAGATTTCTTAACTGTTTAATCTAATACCCTTAAAAGCGAATCCGTCTCACAACTGAGGTGGAATTACCGTGAACAGATTTTGAACTCGCAAGCTTTAATCAGCTTTTAAAGATATATTCTCGCAAGTGATTACGCTTCTTGCCGAAGAAGGCTTGATAAGTTTGAGACAGGTTTTTGTAGACGGCAACAAGATCAAAGTATAGGCTAAGCGGATATAGTATTGTTTATCAAATAGTTAAAAACAACAAAGCCGCCAAATTGGCGACTTTGTCAGTTGAGTGGTCCCACTTGGGCTCGAACCAAGGACAACCTGATTATGAGTCATTGCAGGATTTCCGTAATTCATTGTCTATCAAGGGGACAGAAAAGGGGACATTTTATTTTGTTTGATGATTTATGACGTTCTATGACCATCTACTAAAAAAGTCTTGCAAGAAATCTTGCAATGTTTTAAATAGATCAAAAATGTAAGTTTATAAGTAAATTATGAATAATAAATTATTACTGATATATCTTTCTCGTAAAGGATTCGAATTCATTAAAAATTTCTACTATAAAAGTATGTTTATTAAGTTCAATACGATAAACTCTTTCTCCATCGTCATTAGTACCTAAAAAATGCATATCATACCTATCAGTACTAAAACTATCAATTTTATTAAAGTGAGGATTATCTGTAGAAATTACTGAATTTTCATGAATAACAATATTTCTAACTAATCTTAACTTGTCGAAAAATTCTAAATTACTCTGGATACTTATAATCAATTCAGGTTCAATTCCGTTAACATACGTCTTAAACTTTTCAATTATAGTTTTGCCTGTTGAATTTTTCATTGAGGTCAAGCTTTCCACCCCTATAATTTTTGAAGAATTATGAAATTCTTGCTCTAAAAGTGAATAAAATTGGAATAAGATTGACTTTCTATGATATTGCATAATATCTTTACTAAGTGTCTGACTTTGATAAGCTAAATCATCAACTACGGTAAGATAATAATCTAAATCATCATTATCATTTGAGAGCTCCAAATTCGAGTTTTTGTTAACAAAATCTTCATACTTAACTTCAATCTCAGATATCGCACTGTCGATATTCTTTTCTACAAACGAATTATATGCAAGAATTGATTCATATTTTAATTTAATAAACTGTCCGTAAATAGCTCTAGATCCCATTGTTATTATAGATTATTGATTTTTAGCTAAGATAAGAAAAGTGTAGTAACATTGATTTTTTGATTTAAAGATTTTGTTGTTGATTTAATTCCCTTATAGAATAATCTTTTAAAAATCAGTTCTCTCTGTAAATTTTAATGAAAAAAAATAGAAAGAAAGCAAATAACCCCATTAAAATAAAACAAATAGTTCTACCGGTATCTAAAACGGAAGTTATTGAGAAAATTTCGTGTTTAATTTCTTTGTGGTTTAAATTTAAATAGTCAATAAGTTTACTACCATATTCAACATAATTGTCAATAATTCCAAAACATAGGATTATACCTAAAATACTTATTAAAATCCCAACAAGTGATAGTGTTTTCATAAGTTTGTTTTATTTTTAATAGGCTCTGTTATTTTTAAATTCTTTTTCACATTTTAACGAACAGAATTCTTTTTTTTCGGTAGTACATTGAAACTTGATACCTTTTTGATAGTCTTTTACATAATTATAAATTTCCGGTGTATTCCATCCGCTTTCCATTATTGTCATTCGTAGACCCGCCACTTCGCCCATAACGAAATAAGTAGGTTTGAGTAATTTTTCTTGAGAAAAAACAACTCCACACCATTTACATTTTCCATCTTCATGTCCACAAACCTCAAAAGAAGTAACTTCACTAAGATCTTTTATGTTGTTAAGATCGTTTACTAACTGTTCAAACGTTTTAAGATATTCCGGATCTTTCTCCAATCGTAAAAGTTCTTCTTGCGGTGGAGTGTATGATGTCTCATCATTTCGAGTAGAATTGGTTGAAATTTTTTTTTCGGAAACATTACTTTTTTCAACTTCATTTTCCACAAATAAATCTTCATTATTATGCACGTTCTCAAAATTGGAGAATCGAAAGTTTTTAATGTCTTTTCGATCTTCATGGTCATAGATTGTAATAATAGAGAAAGATATTATTAAATAAAAAAATATATTTGAAAATATCGTCACCTTGTTCTCATCGTCTTCAGATTTTCCAATTGAAAAAAGTAAAACTGACAAAATCTTTAAAACAATTATTATAACTATAAAAGATACAAGAAAAGATGTTTTATAAAGGATATCAAAATCGAAATTTTTAAGGTAATTAATATAACCCATTGATTTATCTTTTCTTTTTTACAGTAGACTTCTTTAGCGGAACTTTTGTAAAATCATTTTCGATATCGCTTGTCCTTTTAAATTTATTTCCATCATAAACATCTGTTAAAGTATTCTCCGCACAATTAATCAAGACCTTAACTATTGAATTTGAATTTTGATAATCATAATATGTGATTATTGCCTTTGTATAAGATAGTAAAGTAACTCTTTCTAGATAATACATTTTTGACCCAACAGTTCCTTTTGAAAACACTCCACCACTGTTTGAGAAATACAATGTTACATTTTGGGAATCTGTAAATGAATTATTTTGGGAAAGATATTCTTGAACATCAGTATCATTATAAAAACATTTCTGGGCAGAAATTTCGAAGATTGTGAAAACGAGAAGTAGACTGATAAAAATTTTCTTCATGATTTTATTTTTTATTTTTAAATTCTTTAATCTTTTCCACGGTAGGATTATTGAGTTCGTTATATTTCTTTTTGATTTCATCAGCAGTAAGACTATTCTTATTTCCCTTGATGCATTCACGTACAAAATATTCCGTGACATTATAACTGGACGACAAAACTTTGACAATCTGTGTGTTGAAACTTGTTCTTTTTTGTGTATTTTTATCCATTAGTTATATTGTTTCATAAAAGAAACAAATATATCAATATTTCTATATCCAACAAACGATATATAGCAATAATGAGTGATTTTTTTGATAGACTGGATAAATACATGGAATACAAAGGATTAAACGATAACAAAATTACCGTTGAAACTGGCATATCCAATGGCTTAATTGGAAAAGCACGAAAAAGAGGTGGATTATCCCAAGAAAATATATCAAAAATACTAAACAAATATCCTGATCTTGATGCAAACTGGTGGTTTCGAGGAGTTGGTGAGATGACATTTGAAAATAAAACAGTGAGTAATCTCAATGTTAATTGGGAGAAAATAATTAAATCACAACAAGAACTGCTGGATCACAAAGAAAAACATATTGATGAATTAACAAAAGAAATTCAATCCTTAAAGAAAAGGTAAATGTCAATTGACACTTATTTTAACCTTGAATGCCTGTGCTGTTATTACTTTCCAAACACTATCAGTAAGGTTTATTTATAAATCACCTATAATATGATTTTTAAAGAAACGGCTATTGAATGTCTCTTACAATTTTAGAAACGCTTCAATTTTACTGATTAATAAATCACATTTATAAGATAGATGCAAAAAAAATTGTACTTTAGAAGTTAATATTCGAAAATTTATTACAGATGTGATAAGTTGAATAAAAAACTAATAGCATAACTTTATATGAAACTTGTTGCAGTTTATATAGCTGAAAATACTTTACCTTATATTTTTGGCAGTAATCATGTAGGTAAAACTTTAAATTTCGGAGGTAAATATAAATATGAAATATTAGCCAAAGATAAAATTCTAACTCTCAAGCAACTTGAGGAAAACGACAGTTTTATTAGGCAGTTTTTCGGTGAAGATATTGTAAATATTTCAGCTATAGTTGGAAAAAATGGTATCGGTAAAACTACTATTCTAAGGTCTATCAACCATTCCTTTGATAATAGAAGCATAAAATCACTTTATATTTTTAATGATGAGAACGAAAAAATATTTATAAAGAACGAACTGGATTTTTTTACACTTGAAACTAAATTAGATTATGAGAACATCCAATCCGTTAATTTTGATATTAGCAAAATGTACTATAGCCCGGTATTAGATTACGAGTTATTAGAAACAAAAACCTCTTTAGCATTGGCTAGTTCCTCAAACGAATCTTTATACTCAATTTATCTTGAACAACTAACAAAATCAATACTACTTTTAAATGATAATATAATTGAAGAGGTAAAAAAAGTTTATCCAGACTTCCCGTATTATGAAAATGTCAATATTAGAATAAGCAAATTAAAAAAAGGATATTTTCAAGATACTTATGCACGTGCTAACTTAGGTAATAAAGAACGAGCAGATGTAGCTAAAATATACATTGAAAGTGATCTTGATCAATTAAAGAGTAATAATGAAATTTATGATATTCCAAAATCGCGGGTAGTGAAAGATTTGGAGAGATATATAAATCTTATTAAAAGTAAAAGTTTTAACGCATTGTTTGATGATTTGTGGAATCTTGAAGAATATAAAACAGAATTCTCAAACGATTTTATTCACAATGGAACTGATTTCCTTAAAGACTTTGAAATTACAATATTGTCATATTTGTTATTAGATGGTATTTTCCCAGACACCCCATTTCAGGGAAGTTATGATTTTTCAAATATAATTTCAGCAAAAAGTTTTAACGAAAGATTAGATGAGTTGCTAGCATTGTTTATTGCTAATAGTAATAAGTACGTATTTGATGAGATAATAAGGCAAAATAAAAAAGTTCGCATTGATGATCTTGAGACGTTGGATAAAATTATTGATAAAGAAAACATTTCGCATTATTCTACAGGTGGATTTGAATCATCGAATTCAATAAAATTATTAAGACAACATTTAAATACGTTTGTGAAGGTAAAGAGATTTTACGAGTATTTAAAACTATTAGTCAATGAAAATAAATTTACCTTAAAAGATGGAGAAATTAAATTTGATTTTAATAAGCATAATTCTGATGAATTTGTAAAACTCACAGATAAATATAAATCTTTGATTGAAAGTTTGAATGACTTACCTGTTAACGTAGTCATTTTTGACTTTAAACCTGAAAAAATCCTTTCTTCCGGAGAAAAATCAATCCTTAACTTTTTTTCTACAATCTATAATCAAATTGATTTTATAAGTCATAGAGAACATCACAAAGTCCCCTATTACTTGTTATTACTTGATGAACCAGAGCTGGGTTATCATCCTATTTGGAAAAAGAAGTTCATCCAGTCAATTACTAAAATTCTGCCGGTACTTTTTAAAAAGATTTCTATCGAAGACAAAGATCGTCAGCAGTATATCTGTCCAAAAATACAAATCATTTTTACCACTCATGATCCATTAACTTTATCTGACATTCCACAATCTAATATTCTTTATTTAGAATATGACGAAATTCTTAAAACATGTATCATCGTTGACTCTAGTGTTTATCAGAAAAAATCATTTGCCGGCAACATAAGTGATTTACTTTCAGATTCTTTCTTTTTAAACAATGGTCTTATTGGAGACTTCGCAAAAGAGAAGATTCAATACACTATAGACTGGATACTGGAACAACGAATAAAGAAGGGAGAAAGTAATACAAATTTTTTAGTAAATCAACAGGAGTATAATTATCATGAAAAATTAATTAAGACAATTGATGAAAACATCATTAGAATTAAACTAGCTGAAATGCTAGAAGAACTTGTTGACGAAAAAAAACTTCAACAAGAATTATTATCAAGAGAAATTGACTATTTAAACAAGAAAAAGAATGATTTATCTAGACCTAAATAGCAACAAAATTAAAATAGCTTTAAAGCAACATGAAGATGGGCTATTAAAAATATTAATCAATAGGGTCAAAAAATGTACTGATCTAAGCATACAATCTTTTCTGACAGATGAAAATGTAAAGAAGATATTGGTAGGTAAACCAGAAGATATCATTAAAATTAATAAGAATTTTTATGATAAAGTTCAGGGACTATCATCTCGGGGATACTCAGAATTTCTATTAAATGTAGATAAAAGTGAAAAAAATCTGACATCAGCTCAAAAGAGAAATCTATCAATATATAAAAAAAAACATTTGTTTCTAGAAGAGATTTTTAATTATAGTAAATCATTTTCATTAAAAGTTACAAAATACTCTACATACTCATTAGCAGATAATTTGAAGATTAATTCTTGTGTATACTGTAATAGAATGTATACTAAAACTGTATTTAAACCTGATAAAATCACAAGACCGGAATTTGATCATTGGTTTCCCAAAAAAAAGTATCCTTTATTAGCATTATCTTTTTATAATCTGATTCCAAGTTGTCACATATGCAATAGTACACTTAAAGGAGATAATATTTTGAATCTAACTGATTTTTTTCATCCTTACGTAGATAGTGCAAAGACTATAAATAAAGAGTTTAGATTCAGCTATTACAATAAAACTCTTAACACTTATGGTTTTGACCTCATAACTAATACTCCAAAGGCTTTAAATACCGCTAATGCTTTTAAAATTAAAGAGATATACGAAACTCATTTGGATGAAATTAAAGATTTAAGACAGATAAGAGATGTATATTCTGATAGGTATATTCAAAATCTTTCGAAACTTTGTAAAGGAGCCATATCAGAGGAGGAAATATATAGATTAGCTTTTGGAGTACACAAAAAAGAAGTAGATTTCGAACAACGTCCTTTAAGTAAAATGAAAAGAGATATTTTAATTGAATTAGGAATTATAGTAAATGAAAAATAATTTTAAAATTATTGCAATTAAAGCTCATACTAATTGTAATGATGAGTTTAGCAAAGTATTAAAAAAAAATGAGTTATATTATTTTTATTCGGATTACGAAATAATAAAAGAAAAAGAGGGAGAAATAATTGAAATAAAAAAATCATATCCAAATTCACTTTACAACATACAGGGTTTTGAAGACGAAATCAATGTAAATATAGGTGCTATTGTTGGAAAAAACGGATCTGGTAAAAGTTCAATTATAGAACTTCTATTTAGAGCTATAAATAATATTGGATGCAATTTTTTATACACAAAAAATAATCCAAAAAAAACAATCACTGCAAAACTTAAAGCTGTAAAAGGAACTCATATTACCTTCTACTACAAAACAGATTGGTATTACAAGATTACAATCAATGATACTAAAGTTGAAGTGTTTAAATTTAAGGAAGATCTAACACTCGATAAAGATTGTATTGTAAACGATTTTTATTTAGAGAACTTTTTCTATACCGAAGCGGTAAACTATTCACACTATGCATATAACAGTAGGGAATTTGCTTATTTAGACAGTAAGAAATCAATTGACTGGTTAAAAGAACTTTTTCATAAAAATGACTCATATCAAACACCCTTAGTTTTAAACCCAATGAGAACTGAAGGAAATTTTGATATAAATCGAGAAAATGACCTTGTTAAACAACGATTACTGGCAAATCTGCTGAGACCTGCGAATGGAAATCTAAACTTTAGAAATTTAGGTGACAATCTCGTTGCTAAAGATATTGAACTTACATTAAAAGATAAAAAAGAGTATTATTCACATTGGATAACTGATAAAGGTGGTGAACCAAAGGAGAGAAAAATATATCTAAATAAATATACTCGACAACACCGGAGAGAGATTATTTCAAAAATTTTTGAGTCCATTATGGATATCGAAAAATTTGACACAAATATTTTAGATCAAAAAATCTATTCTTACGCAGAGATGTATATCATATTTAAACTTACAAGTATTTGTAAAAAGTATGATGATTATCACCTCTTTTTCGACCATCGTACAAATAGAATTAAGGATGAAAAACTTGATTTGTTTTCCCAAAAATTAAAATTAGACTCTAGTCACATAACATTTAAATTAAGGCAAACATTAAATTTTATTAAAAAAGATATTATCAATTTTGAGAAAGGGACAAAAAAATCAATAAATACATTATCACAACAAATAAAAAAAATCAGAAAAAACACTTCCTTATCAATACTAGAACTTCTTCCACCTCCAATATTCAATGTTGAAATTTTATTAAAAAATAAAACTGATAATAAAAATGTTGCTTTTTCATCATTAAGTTCTGGTGAAAAACAATTAATTTACATGACGAGTTCATTACTTTATCATCTAAATAATATAGATTCAGTAGTGGGAGAAAAAATAAAATATAAAAACATCAACATTATATTAGAAGAAATTGAATTATACTTTCACCCCGACTTACAAAAATCGTTCATAAAATACTTTTTAGATAGTATTGAAAGATTAGAACTGAAAAATATTGAATCAATAAATATTTGTTTTGTAACTCACTCCCCCTTTATTTTATCCGATATTCCTAGTAGCAACATTATGTATTTGAATGTTGAAAATGGATATACAAAGCAAAATTTAGATATAAGAAAATCTTTTGGCGCTAATATTCATGAGATACTTATGGATAATTTTTTTCTAAATGACGGCTTAATCGGTACTTTTTCAAAAAATAAAATAGAAAATATAATAACTTGGCTTAATGAAAAGAGAAAGTTGAAAAATAAATATGTAAATGACAATTTTGAAATAGACAAAGATGAAATTAAATTTTATGGTGATTTAATTTCCATCATAGATGAACCCATACTAAAAATTAAATTAAGTGAGATGTTGTCTGAACTAATTGATGATAAAGAAGTTTTTAATAATGCAATAACCAGTCAAATCAAGTATTTGGAAAATCTAAAAAAGTGATAATTAATTCGATGAAAATTGCTCTTAAACAGTGATTTATTTAGAAATAACTGTACTTTTAGGTACCTTTGAGGTACACTTTTGCCGTAAATCATAAAGATTTAAATTTAAACCGGAAGTTCAAAAATGTTTACCTGATGACGTGTAATGGTGATTATGTCGATTATATCACAAAAATCAATATTATTTTGCACTCAAAAACACCGTACCTTTTAACAAGCAAGTGCTAGTTTTTTTGAAAAATTCAAAATTTAAAGGTAAAACCAATGAATTACCTTTACTTAAATTTACATCATATCAAGTTTTACAGCAACTTTTTTTACTTTCTGTACTGTTTTGGTTGACATTTCAAGAAGTTTTCCAATCTCTCTCAAAGTTCTTCCTTTTTTCAGATATTCCAACGCCTTCTTATTTTTTGGTTTATTTATAAAGTTAGAATCTCCTTCATTTGTTCCGACAGGTCGACCTAATACTCCACCGTTTTGAACATATACCATTCTACCAACAGAGGTTCGTTCCAAAATATTTTCTAATTCCATTTCATATAAAGATGACATTACAGAAGATATCATTTTCCAGATTGGATTTTTTTTTCCATTTGCCCGTGATTGGAGACCAATATTTCTTACAACGACGTTGATTTCTTTTTTTTCCAGCCATTCTAACGTTTGAATTACGTCACCGGTATTCCTACCGAGACGTGAAAATTCTTCGACAACAATCTCAGATACTTTTCCATCCTCTATTAACTTAATTAAATCTTTAGATTTGGGGCGGTCTTTAAAACTTACTGATCCTGATATCTTATCAAGAAAAACAATATCATATTTCTCAGTGTCAGCCTCAAATCTATTTCCTGTTTGAAGTAGAGTTGAAACTCTATTGTATTTTACTCTCATTTTGTAATCCTTTTAATCGCAGTATAAAAATACGGCAAAATCGCCGTTCTGCCGCATATGACGATTGTTGATTTCAAAAACTAGGCGATGTAATTTTATTTAATTAAAAGGAAATCATAATCGGTGCAAAACAATAATCAATCAAGTCTGTAGTTAAAAAATCCAGTGGCTAATAATAATTTAAGTGCAAAACAATTAGGACTTCCTACAGATATCATTTTTTCTACATAATATCAAGAATGGTGTTAATTGACACTTTCCTTAAACAACTATATTAAGTTGATAAGCCCGTCCGGGCAAGGTGGGTCTCAAATCCCGCCTCCCCTGCCTGCCTTTTATAGATTTTTATACCCGGGGGATGATCACACATCTAAAATCGAACTAAAAATTTTTGGGAAAAAATCATCAAAATTTGACTTGATCATTTAAACTAAAAATTGAAAAAAACTTTGATGACACAGCGAGGGTCAATTCTGAAAAAAAAAATTTTCCACAATTTTTCCAACCATTTTTTAAATCGGATTACTTACCATTTCGAGGTCTGTCAATCATCTAAATTTGTAAAAAAAAGATGAAGCAAGACATCAGAGAAGAGTTTATAGATCCCTTCTACATCGAACCGGAATCTGATATTATTAGTGATTTTATTAACCCTTAAAATTTGGAAATTATGCCAAAAAACCATGAAGCAGACATCTGCAACCCTACCAGTGATACGTATCAAAACGCTATGGACAACCACGCAAATCAGCTGAATCCCAACAATGAGGAATACGCGGGAAGTTAAATTCGAATTGCTATCTTAGTGGTAGCAATTCTTTTTTATGAAAGAAAAAATTACATATTGGGATCTATCTAAATTGAATTCCTCTTTTTCAAAAATTAACATGGACAAATATGTACCTAAAGTACTGGAAGTTTTGACTGAAAAGGAAATCAAAAAGTTAGAATCATTTTCCAATGATGAAGAATTAGGTGATGACCTTTTTATATTGATAAAGTATTTTGTCAAGAAGAAACCGTACAACACACCAAAAGATATGAAAATCGAGATTTTTGACCGCAAAAGAAAATTCATAATAGTTAATAATCCATTTAAACTCTTAAAATTCATTTTTTTCATAATATCAATTTCTAAAAAAACTCCTCGTCCAAAAATAATCTACCGTAAAACTTTATGTGAAGAATTTGGAATAGATACTGACACTTTAATAGAATGGATGGATTATTTTGATTTTCCATTTAAAGACAATAGGAAATTTACATCAAGAGAATATCGAGATATTGTCAATGAGTTCACAGGATCTAACATTTTTAATGATAATATTTTTAAAAAATATTTTTACGAGGCCTATGACCGGAAAAATCTCTTCAACATTCTCTTTAAAGCTGATAAAAGTGATTCAACAAATTATCGAAATTTTGATAATCTACTCCTCAATGTGGATGATTACGATGAGGAAAATAAAAAATTATTACTTTGGATTAGTAATCACCGTAAGTTACCATTTAGTGTAACATTTAAACTTATTGAATTACTTAAAAAATATAATCCTGAATTCTTGTCAGATAATGATCCTAGAACACTTTTAAAGAAATGTTGGGAGATACAACAGAGTCAGAAATCTTAAATAAATAACCTCTTAGTAACTTTCTAAGAGGTTATTATATATTATGATGATTTCTTTATAATAAATTCACTTGTTATTCGAAGAGGAAAACCAGAATACACTTCTACTAAACAACTGTTTCGTAAACTTCGTGCTCTACCAACAGCCTGTATCATATCTGACTCAATAAGAGAGAATTGGATCTCACGTAGTTCTAAATTATCAAACGTATTCATCATGAATTCGAAATCGTTATACTGAACTTTCTGATATCTAAACGGTGATTTATTTATATCAAACTCAACATTCATAAGTTTAGCTAAAAGAAAACACTCAATATTGTTACGGTGAGGTGTTCCCACGATTACAAGATCCATACCATTGAGGGTATTATATCCTGAACAATTCCCAAAATGTATTTCATTTGGTGAATTCTGAAATAATTCTTTGTGATCTACGAAAGTTATAACAGTTTTATTTCCTACCTCTTTACTTATTTCGTTACCATACCTTTCAAGTCCACTTCTGGAACATGAACGTCCGGTATACTGAATAATCTTACCTTTCTGTTCTACATTTCTAATATCAACACATTCGAATTCCATATCAGGATAAAGTTTTTGATAAAAACCAATTGGAATTGTTGCAGACATAATGATATTTTTTTTCTCTTTTGGAAGATCCTTTTTTATAATGTAGTGCAAAAACTTATCATCTTTTATAAAAAAACTACTGTTGAAAAAATCAAAAATATTTGTTTTGATAATATTTTTATCCTGTACGAAATTAAATAAATCTTCAAAATTCAAATCAAATTTTGGTGTGGAATAAATACCGTTGTCTAATGAATCTATATGTTTTACTATACCCTTCATCGGTCTATATAGATGTTTAAGCGAAAAGAAATCATCCAATTCTGAACATTTAATCTCGATTAGTGAGTTTAAAGGATCCTCATCAAATATTACCGTATCATGACCGGTCAAATCTGAATTTAATATTCTTTTATGGGTAGTTAAAATACTTTTCTGTAAATCATTACATTCTTCCAATCTCGAAACATAGTCATTTGCCAGTTGAGTATCCTCTATGAATTTTGCGTATCCAATTTTTGAGACTTTTCTTATTACTCCCATCGCTTTTGTGGGTAAACCAATTCTGTAATAGTAATCAATCTTTTTATTAAGAAATATATCTTTAAATATTAGCTGATCTGGTGATGAAATATGTTCAGTTTTCATCCTTTCACTCACTTCATTCTTGAGGTTATTGGTTGGTAATGCAATAATACTTTTTTCGACATTTTCTAACAATCGTGTTTTACCTATCGCCGTTGGCAGACAAAAAATATAAGTTTTACCGGTTTCTTCATTGGAAAGAATTTCATTAAATTTTTCAACCATAATTGTTTCTGCCTCTTGAAGACCTATCCTGTCAATTGGTTTCAATATTTTAATATGACCTCTGATATTTCTAACTTCGGAAATAACATCCCGAACATCATTATCTTCTGTGTAAGGTGAAAACTTAAAAAAGGGTACGGGATGGTAGTGTTTATTTTTAACATAAGGAAGAATAGCGAAATTGTTAGCAGTGTAGGAAGTTTTTTTACTTTCATTAAATTCTTTCATCGTTTCTTTCATTTTCTTTTCTCCTCCTCTGATGTAAATCATATGAGTAGCAAGTCCGAACAATTTCAGATGATCTAACCAGTCTCCTGATAAAAACTGATCTAACAATTTTATCTTCTTTCGTGCTTTATCCCAATCTATTGTTTGTCCCCCCGGTAAAGAAGTATAATTAAATTTATTATATGATGCTAAAAAGTGTTTGTTCTTATTATTATAATATAAAGAATTACATTTTTCAGCACTAGAGAAATCTGATTTGATATAACTTCTAGTTAAAAGATTATCTCTGGCGGATGCGTTTATATCAATGAATTGATAAAATTGTTCTAGAGAAACCGGTTCGTCATTAGTAATATTGACATCAGTGCCTCCATAAAATATTCTTGAGGTATTTTTACAATTTGGATCTATACTGAATATTTTTTCCAACATGACCATAATCTTGGTATAGATATGCTCATCAGTAATAGGTACGTCAAAAAAGAAAATTACCCGAAATTTATGAAGTTCCTGTGAACTGCTGAAAGTGTTATAATGAAGATTCGGAATTATTCCAAACTGCTCAAATTCTTTATAAACTTCACTTAAAGATTTTACACCGTTATCGAAATCCAATCCTATGATTGAACTCTCAATCCAATCTTTTTTACTTATCAATCCCGAAAACACACCACCACACCATGAGTGAGCCTGTGGTCTGTTAATTATTTTCGAGAAATCTCTTATTGTATTTTGAGTTGGAATCATCGAATTATATACTAATCCGAACTCTTCTGGATCCAACTTTTCGTTGAAAATTCTGTTACTAACAGAATATTTGAATTTTTTATCTCCCATTTTTTTTGTGCTTGGAAGTCTTATCAGGTGAGAACCACCATCTGATAAAATATAAAGGAAATATTTGAAAAAACCAAATCAACCACTACGATTTAGTGCAATTTTAGCATTTACAAAAGTGTCATTCGACACTTATCACAAATTATAAAACTAACAATCAATAATTTACATAATAATTATCAAAAAGTGGGTAAAATATTTTGCACGTAATTGTATTATTTATATCTTTGTAAAAAAATAATTGATGATACTCGATCTGAAACAATTAAATAAAGAACTTAAGAATAAACAAATCATAAACAATGTTTTACTTATCGGTTATCCATTCCATACAATCGAAAATAAAAAACGATCTGAAATAAAAAAAATGTTGGATTCGATTAATAAGGAGAATAATTTTCTTGATAAGATTTATAATGAAATAGAGACTGAAAGATTACGTCTGATTGAGGAAGTTGATAAGTTTTATAGTTCTTCGGTAGCAGATAAGATCTTTTTAGACGATAAATTCACTATTGAGGATTTGATCAAAAAAACAAATGATTTTGCTGTACAATTGATGAAACTATCCTTAGTGTACAATCCTGATTTTTATAAATCTTTTTCATCTAAAAAGGGATCTGATTCTAAATATGACATGGTAAAAATAAATTGGATCGATAATGATGGTAAAAAGTTCCGAAAGTTTGCAAAAAATTTCGGTAAGGAGGGTAAGGAAGGAACTGAAAAATCCCTTCTTAAAATTCTTGAAGAGTTTTTAGACAATTCAGGTGAACCAATATTTGAAAAAAGATTTAAAACAACAGATGACTTACCATTAATTTTTGACTTATACATTTCGATAAATGGAGTTGATTGGATTTTCGAGACTAAGAGGTCTTCCAAAGAGGATTTCATCAATACAGCAGTAATACTAGAAACATGGAAACTTTATAAAAATGACTACGAAATCTAGAATTCCTTATATCTAAAATTTTCGTGCAAAATAAATAACCCGATCCAATCAAGAATCTTTAATTGAAGATGAAGATTAATCGTACGTATAATTTTGCTAATAAAAAATCGGGTAAAATTTAATACCCACTAAATTTTCTAATAATGAATAAAAACATTTTACAAAACCTCGAAAACATGAAATTCAAGAAGAGGTTAGAAAAGATCAAATTTGATCTGATGGAACAACACCCCTTTCATCTAGAAATCTATGATGTAATTCCCGAAGGGTATCTTTCAAAATCATTAGAAAGAACTGGTAACGAACCAATTTATCCACCGGTGTTAGTTGCAAATAATGATAGATATTTCATTATTTCTGGAACGGGTAGGATTGACCAAATGATTAATGAGGGATTTAAAGAATGTCCTTGTTATGTGATTGATGATGGTAATGAAAATCAAATAATAGATTTGGTGATTGATTTAAACAAATCAAGAATTAAATCGGGAATTGTTCT